>Ga0134126_10000938_pt1 | contig 36953 bp, 33 predicted proteins | sample KB31752_FD_96881 | JGI IMG/M metagenome (GOLD analysis project Ga0134126, IMG submission 96881) | Terrestrial soil microbial communities with excess Nitrogen fertilizer from Kellogg Biological Station, Michigan, USA - KB3-175-2 | ecosystem: Environmental > Terrestrial > Soil > Unclassified ...
CTCACGAGCGGCAGCGGCGTGCTCGAGGGTCAGGAGGTGTCGTGGCCGCGGCGCGTCGAGTCCGCCGACGGGAAGACGAGCCCGGAGGAGCTGATCGCGGCGGCGCACGCCTCGTGCTTCGCGATGGCGCTCTCGCACGGGCTCGGAGAGGCCGCCACCCCGCCGGAGCGGCTGCACGTGCTGGCCGACGGCGAGGAGATCCGGGTGGGGCCGGACCGGGTGCTGGTGGCCGTCGACTCCCCCGGGCACGCCAAGCACCATGTGGCGGCCCACGACTCGCAGAGCGGCATCCTGTTCGCCGGCGACGCCGTCGGGGTCCGGCTGCCCGACGCCGGGATACTGCGGCCGGCGACCCCGCCGCCGGACTTCGACCTGGACCTGGCCCTCGGGTCGATGACCCGGTTTGCCGCCCGCCGGCCGTCGGGGATCGCCCTGGCCCACTACGGATTGTTGCCGGACCCCGATGCCCTGCTGGATGAGGCGGCCGACACCCTGCAGCAGTGGGCGGCGGTGGCCGAGCAGGCCTACCGGGACGGAGAGGACATCGCCGAGGCCCTGTCGGCCCGGTTCGCCGGCGAGCTCGCCGCCGTCCCCCCGGAGCACCTGGAGAAGCTGGAGACCCTCAACGGGGTCCACTCCAACGCCGCCGGGTTCCGGCGGTGGCTGGAGACGCGGGAGCGGCCGGCCGGGGACCAGTCGGCCTGACGCATCTACCCACGGACGCGACGACGGGGGCGGCCGAAGCCACCCCCGTCGCGGTCTCTCACCGGTTCAGTCCACCCGCAGCCGGCTGCGGAGGTCCTCTTGGCGCAACTCGAAGTCTTCCAACGAGATGCGGCCGTCGGCCAGGTCCTCGTGGAGCCGGGCGAACTGATCGAGCAGGGCGCCCTGGTCCTCCACCAGCTCGGCCTCCGGCTCGCCGGAGTCGGTCGCCCGATCTTCCCGACGGGCGGCCCGGTCCTCTTGCTTAGCTCGGGCCTTGGCTTTCTTGGCCTGATCTCGTTGCAACTTTCCAAAGGTCGAGCGGGGCTTCGCCAATACCCACCTCCTTCCTGCGACCACCGGCCCGCAGGCCGTTCGGTCGCCAGTGATCGGTGACGGGGCCCTCAGATGATCTTGACGTTGCGGGCCTCGTCTCCCTTGCGCCCAGGGGCAATGTCGAACTCGACCTGCTGACCGGCCTCGAGGGTCCGGAAGCCGGAGCCCTGCACGTTGCTGTAGTGGACGAACAGGTCTTCGCCGTCGGGACGGGAGACGAAGCCGTAGCCCTTCTCCGTGTTGAAGAACTTGACGGTGCCGGTGGGCATGATTCCTCTTCTTTCTCTCTGCGCTACTGCTGATTGCGGTGCTGCTGATTGCGGTGCTGCTGACTTCGGTGCTGCTGACTTCGGTGCTGCTGACTTCGGTGTTGCCTTGGTGCTGCTCCCTGTCGGACCGGCCGCCGGCGTGGCGCCGGGGGTCGACCCGAAGGCCTTGTTCCTGCTCCGGTCCTTCCTGCTCCGGTCGCGGTTGCCCTTGTGGTTGCGCCGAGGGGTCCGGTGCGCGTCGACCGCGCCCGTGGCGGGCGGCTCGGCGGCGGGCGGCGCCGTGGTGGGTAGCCCGGCGGTTGCCGGCTCGGCAGCGGGCGGCACACTGCCAGCCGGCAGGACCTTCTGGGGCAGGCCGAGGGCCCGCTGCAGGGAGCGGGCGGTGGCCCGCTGCTCCTCGGTGACCAGCGACACGACGGTGCCCCGGTTGCCGGCCCGACCGGTCCGGCCGGAGCGGTGGACGTAGTCGGTGGGCTCGGGGGGGAGGTCGTAGTGGATGACGCAGGGGAGGTCGTCGATGTGGATGCCCCGGGCGGCGACGTCGGTGGCCACCAGCGCGCCGGCCTTGCCGCTGCTGAACGTGGCGAGGGCTCGCTCGCGTTGCTTCTGGGTGCGGTCCCCGTGGATGGGGACCGCCTGCACGCCGGCGCCACCGAGCTGGCGGGCCACTCGGTCGACGGCCCGCTTGGTGCGGCAGAACACGATGGCCTGGCCGTGGTCGCCGACGAGGCTGGCCACCAGGCCGACCCGCTCGGTCCGGTCGACCTGCCAGAACACGTGGGTGACCTCCCCGACGCTGGACTGGTCGCCGGCCACCTGGTGTCGGGCCGGGTCGCGCTGGTACTGGCGGACCACCGACTCCACCTCGTTGGCGACGGTGGCGGAGAACAGCAGCACCTGCCGGTCCGGCTGGGTGGCGTCGAGCAGCTTGCGGACGACCGGGAGGAACCCCATGTCGGCCATCCGGTCGGCCTCGTCGAGGACGGCGACCCGGACCTGGTCGAGGGCGATAGCGCCCTGCTCGACCAGGTCCATCAGGCGGCCGGGACAGGCCACCACGATGTCCACCCCGCCGGCCAGCGCCCGCCGGGTGGGGCCGTAGGCGGTGCCGCCGTAGACGGCGATGATGCGTGGCCGCCGGCCACCGGCCAGCTGGGCCAGCTCTTCACAGACCTGGCTGGCCAGCTCGCGGGTGGGCACGAGCACCAGCCCCCGGGGGTGGCCCGGCGCCGATCCGGTGGCCCGGTCGACCAGGGCGAGGCCGAAGGCGAGGGTCTTGCCGGACCCGGTGGGGGCCTGGCCGAAGACGTCGCGGCCGGCCAGGGCGTCGGGCACCGTGGCCGCTTGGATGGGGAACGGCGCCAGGATGCCCCGGTGCGCCAACCGATCGACCAGATGGGCAGGTACGCCCAGGTCGGAGAATGAAACCACTGAACTCCCGTCGAGTTGTCAACAGGCCAACTCGAACCGGAAACTCGAATCAGGCCTCACCGGCAGTGTCGCCGGCAATCGGCCGATTTGGACGGCCGGATGGATCGAGCGTAGCAGGTCGCCTAAGAAAACCGGCTGCGGTCGATGGACGGGGTCGGCGCTGCCGGCCGTTCACCGCCGTGCACAAACCGGTGTCCGGAGGGGGACGCGACAACGGCCGGCCACGGGCCGACCGTTGTCAAAAAGGCATCGCTGCCTGGTACTTCTCGGCGGAGGCGGTGGGATTTGAACCCACGGTACCCAGGGGGTACAACGGTTTTCGAGACCGTCCGATTCGGCCGCTCTCGCACGCCTCCGTCAGAGAGGTTATCTGGGCCGCCGACCGGCGAAGAACTCGGTGAGGAGGGCCCCACACGCCGCCGCCAGGACCCCCGGTACCACCGGCAGCTCGTGGTTCAACCGGGGGTCGGCACAGAGGTTGTAGACCGATCCGCACGCCCCCGCCTTCGGGTCGGTGGCCCCGAACACCACGGCGCCCACTCGCCCGGCCACCAGGGCCCCGGCGCACATCGGGCACGGTTCGAGGGTGACCACCAGCGTGGTCCCGGCCAGCCGCCAGCTCCCGAGGGCCCGGGCGGCGTCTTGCAGGGCGAGCAGCTCGGCGTGGGCGGTGGGGTCCTCCCGCAGCTCCCGCTCGTTGTGCCGCTGGGCCACCACCCGGTCGCCGTGCAGCACGACGGCTCCCACGGGGACGTCGCCGTGGGCGACCGCCGCCTCGGCCTCGGCCAGGGCCAGGCGCATGGCGTCCTCGTAGGCGGCCGGCGCGAGGACGGCCATCTCGGGGCGCGGGTCGACGGCCATATGGCGGAGGCGGTGGGATTTGAACCCACGGTGGGTTGCCCCACACACGATTTCCAATCGTGCCGATTCGGCCGCTCTCGCACGCCTCCGGGGGAGGAGGCTATCCGAGCCGGTGGGGGAGCTCGGGAGCCGGGGCGGGCTGCAGCGGGTACCATCGCTCCACGCCGCGCCGACGTTGGGTGCGGTGGCCGGGTCCTGCGCAACGGCCGCTCGTGAACCGAGTCAGGGTCGGAAGGCAGCAGCTCTCAGCGGGTTAGGCCGTGTGCCGTAGCCAACCTGGCCATCGCACCGAACGTCGGCGCGGCTGTATCGGTTCTCCGGGTCGGTTTGCCGGGTCGGTTCTCCGGGCGACGCCAGGGGGCCTGATCGGCCTCCGTCGACGCCCGGCCGCCCGGGACGGCGCCGGTAGGCTCGCCGCGATGGCCGACGATCCCGGAACCGGACCTGCCCCCACCCCGGAGGCCGACGGGGGCGACGACGAACAGTTCGTGTCGCTGTACCGGCGGTTCCGGCCGGGTCGGTTCGGCGAGCTCCGGGGACAGACCCATGTGGTGCTGGCCCTGCAGAGCGCGGTGCGGGACGACCACGTGGCCCACGCCTACCTGTTCAGCGGCCCCCGGGGGACCGGGAAGACGTCCACCGCCCGCATCCTCGCCCGGGCCCTCAACTGTGCCAACCCGCAGGACGGTGAACCCTGCGGGGTCTGTGCGTCGTGCGTCGAGATCGCCCGGGGGACCTCCCTGGACGTCCACGAGCTGGACGCCGCCTCCAACAACGGGGTCGACGCCGTCAGGGACCTGATCGCCCACGCCGCCCTCGGGACCCCGGGCCGGCGGAAGGTGTACATCGTCGACGAGGTCCACATGCTGTCCAACGCGGCGGCCAACGCCCTGCTCAAGACCCTGGAGGAGCCGCCGGGGCACGTGGTGTTCGTCCTGGCCACCACCGACCCGCAGAAGGTGCCCCCCACCATCCGCAGCCGGACGCAGCATTTCGAGTTCCGGCTGCTCGGCGCCGACACCCTCGGCGGCCTGCTCCACGACGTCAACCAGGCCGCCGGCCTCGACCTGGACGACGACGCCCTGTCGATGGCGGTCCGCCGGGGCCGGGGGTCCGCCCGCGACGCCCTGTCGGTGCTCGACCAGGTGGCCGCCTCCGGGTCGGCCGTCGACGCCCGGCCGGAGGTGGCCGAGCTGGTCGAGGCCATCGAGGTGGAGGACCCCGGTCAGGCCCTGGTGGCGGTGGCCGCCCTCCACGAGGCGGGCTGGGGCTCCCAGCAGTTGGCCGCCGAACTGGTCGACGAGCTCCGCCAGGCGTTCCTCGCCGCCTTGGCGCCGGATCTCGGTGACGCCGACGGCGACCAGCAGGCCCGGCTGGCGTCACAGGCCGAACGGCTGGGGTTGCCCCGGCTGGTCCGCAGCATCGAGGTCCTCGGCCGCACCCAGGTGGACATGCGCGACGCCCCCGACCCCCGGGTGGTGCTCGAGGTGGCCCTCGTCCGGCTGGCCCGGCCGGAGCTGGACGACTCGGCGGCCGCGCTGGAGGAACGGCTGGCCCGGCTCGAACGGGCGATGGCCACCGGACGCGGCGCCGGGTCGCCGACCGCATCGGCCACCCCGACTGCGGCTCCATCGCCTCCGACGGCGCCGCCGGCTGCGTCTTCGCCGGCCGATGCCCCGTCGCCGGCCGATGCGCTGGGCGCTCCCTCGGGCGCCGATCCGTCGAGCCGTCCCGGGCTGGGGGCGTTGCGACGCCAGCGGGCGGCCCAGGCGCCTCGATCGGACAACGCGCCTCGATCGGACAAGGCGACCGGGTCCGCCGATCCGGCTCCACCGGCCCCCCCGGAGCCGGCAGCAACGCCGACCCGTTCCGTCCCCCCACCGGCCCCGTCGGCGCCGACCGCCGCGGCTGGCGTGGCGCCGACGGCGGCGGCTGGCGTGGCCCCGTCGCCACCGGTTCCCGAGCCGGTCCCCGAGGTGCCGACGGCCCCAGGTCCGGACGGTGGGTTGGACCGTGACCTGGTGGTGGAGGCCTGGGGTGACCACATCCTGCGGACGCTGCCGGCTCGGGCGAAGGCGCTGTACAGCGCCGGGCGGTTCGTGTCGGCCAAGGGTGGGTCGGCGGTGTTCGCCCTGCCGAACGCCGCGCACTGCGACCGGGCCCAAGAGGTGCGGCCGATGGTGGAGTCGGCGTTGGCCGCCCACTTCGGCACCCCGGTGTCGTTGGAACTGGTGGTGGACGGCGGCGGGTCGGCCGCGCCGGGAGACCGCGGGACGCCGGCCAATGCCGGAGGACCGGGGTCGGCGGGGCCGGACGGACGGGGTGCTGCCGATGGACCCGGGGGCACCGCCGGTGTGCCGACCGGTGGTCCGAGCCCGGCCGGGGAGACGGCAACGGTGGAGGACGAGGAGTACTTCGACCTGAGCGAGGCGGCCGAGGCGGTCCCGGTGGAGTCGGTCGCCGAGGCCCGGGTCCGGGAGGCCTTCCCGGGGATCCAGGAGGTGTAGGTGTACACCGGCCCTCTGCGGGCGCTGATCGACGAGTTGGGCCGGCTGCCGGGGGTGGGACCGAAGTCGGCGCAACGCATCGCCTTCCACCTGCTGAAGGTGCCGACGGAGGACGCCCTCCGGCTGTCCGACGCCATCGTGTCGGTGAAGGAGCGGACCACCCTCTGCGGCCGCTGCTTCAACGTCGCCGAAGGTGGCGGCCTGTGCGGGGTGTGCTCGGACGACCGCCGGGACGGGGCGGTGGTGTGCGTGGTCGAGGACCCCCGGGACATCGTGGCGGTGGAGCGGACCCAGCAGTTCCGGGGCCGGTACCACGTGCTGCAGGGAGCCCTGAACCCTCTGGAGGGGGTGGGGCCGGAGCAGTTGCGGGTGAAGGAGCTGCTGGAGCGGGTGCAGGAGGAAGGGATCAAAGAGGTGATCCTGTGCACCAACCCCAACCTGGAGGGTGAGGCCACCGCCATGTACCTGGCCCGGCTGCTGGGGCCACTGGGCATCCGGGTGACCCGGATCGCCAGCGGCCTGCCGGTCGGCGGGGACCTCGAGTACGCCGACGAGCTGACCCTCGGCCGCGCCATCGAGGGCCGCCGGGACCTGTAGGTCGACGCTGGTGACCGACCACCGCGGCGGGCGGGTGTTGTGGGTGCTGCGCCACGCCAAGACGGTCGCCGACCCGCCGGCGGGCGGAGCCGACCACGAGCGGACGCTGGCCCCGCGGGGACGGCGCGACGCCGAGGCCCTCGGCCGGCGGCTCGCCGGCGACCGGCTGGGCCTGGACGTCCACGACGTGCCGTTGCCGGAGCTGGTGCTGTGCTCGACGGCGGTGCGGACGCGGCAGACCACCGAGCTGGTCACGGCCGGCCTGGCCGCCGGCGAGCCGGGGCCGGCCCGTCCGCTGGTCGACGTCCGCCGGGCGATCTACTACGCGTCGCCCGAACAGGTGGTGGCCGAGATCCGGACCATCCCCGACGACGTCGGTTCGGCCATGGTGGTCGGCCACAACCCGACCGCCCACGCGCTGGCCGCCGGCCTCGGCACCGGCGACGACCGGTTGGCGGTGGAGACCCGGGGGTTCCCGACCTGTGCCCTGGCGGTGTTCCGCCTGTCCGTCACCCGATGGTCAGACGTCGCGGAAGAAGCCGGCCAGATGGCCGGCTTCTTCACCCCGCCTTATTGATTACCCCGTCCGGGGCCCCAACCCCGGACTCCTCCGGAACGTGGGGCCCCAGCCCCACGCCGGCCGCATCAACCCGGCCCCACGCCGGCCGTGTCGACTGCCCGGCCCCACGCCGGCCGTGTCGACTGCCCGGCCCCACGCCGGCCGTGTCGACTGCCCGGCCCCACGCCGGCTGTACTGATTGCCCGCCGGTTCTAGCTGAGGGCGTGGAGAACGGCGGCGTCGCCCTGGCCGCCACCGCCGCAGAGGCCGACGGCGGCGTACTGGCCGCCACGGCGCTTCAGCTCGAGCAGGGCGCTGAGGGCGATGCGGGCGCCGGACATGCCGACGGGGTGGCCGAGGGCGATGGCGCCGCCGTTGACGTTGATCTTGTCCTCGGGGATGGACAGGTCGTCGGCGGAGGCCAGGCCGACGGCGGCGAAGGCCTCGTTGATCTCGAACAGGTCCACGTCGGCGACGGCCTTGCCGGCCCGGCCGAGGGCCTTGGCGATGGCCCGGGAGGGCTGGGTCATCAGTGAGGTGTCGGGCCCGGCCACCTGGCCGTAGCCGACCAGCTCGCCGAGGGGGGTGACGCCGAGCTCGTCGGCCTTGGCCCGGGACATCACGATGACGGCGGCCCCGCCGTCGGAGATCTGGGAGGCGTTGCCGGCGGTGACGGTGCCAGCCTTGTCGAACGCCGGCTTCAGGGCACCGAGGGAGTCGCTGGTGGTGCCGGGGCGGACGCCCTCGTCGGTGTCGACCAGGACGGGGTCGCCCTTGCGCTGGGGGACGCTGACGGGGACGATCTCCTCGGCCAGCCGGCCGTCCTTGGCCGCGGCGGCCGCCTTCTCGTGGGAGGCGGCGGCGAAGGCGTCCTGGCGTTCGCGGCTGATGCCGAGCTCCTGGGTGTACCGCTCGGTGGCGAGCCCCATGGCGCAGTGGTCGAAGGCACAGGTGAGGCCGTCGTACATCATCGAGTCGACCAGGGTGGCGTCACCGAGGCGGAACCCGGCCCGGGCGCCGGGGAGGAGGTGGGGGGCCTGGGTCATCGACTCCATGCCGCCGGCCACCACGATGTCGGCGTCGCCGGCGTTGATCATCTGGTCGGCCAGGTAGATGGCGTTGAGGCCGGAGAGGCAGACCTTGTTGACGGTGGTGGCCGGGACGGTCATGGGGATGCCGCCGTGCACGGCGGCCTGCCGGGCGGTGATCTGGCCGGTGCCGGCCAGGATGACCTGGCCCATGAACACGTAGTCGACCTGCTCCGGCTTCACGCCGGCCCGCTCGAGGGCGGCGGCGATGGCGAAGCCGCCGAGCTCGGCGGCCGAGAAGGAAGCCAGGCCACCCGACAGCTTGCCGATGGGGGTGCGGGCTCCTGCGACGATGACCGATCCGGGCATGATGACCTCCGAGTTGGGCCCGGGGAACGGCCCGGGCGGGACCTGCAGGGTACCGGCAACCCCCGCCGGCGTTGCATCCGATGTCGGTTACCGGCCGGTACTCCATTGTACGGCGTCCACTATCGTCGGTGCCCATGAGCGAGATCCTGGACGCCGTGGTGCAGGGGGCGACCGGCGACGACCTGCGGTCGCTTCCCCTGCCCGAGACCTACCGGGCGGCCTTTGTCCTGCGGGACGAGGTCGGCCTGTTCGAGGGGGTGGACTCCGCCGACAAGGACCCCCGGAAGTCCCTCCACGTCGGCGAGGTGGCCCTGCCCGAGCTGGCCCCCGACGAGGCCTACGTGGCGGTGATGGCGTCGTCCATCAACTTCAACACCGTGTGGACGTCCATCTTCGAGCCGCTGCCCACCTTCGGGTTCCTGGACCGGCTGGGGAAGGAGGGCGTCTGGGGGGCCCGGCACGCGCTGGACTACCACGTGGTCGGGTCCGACGCCTCGGGCGTGGTGCTGCGGACGGGTTCGCTGGTGCGGAACTGGAAGCCGGGGGACAAGGTCACGGTGCACTGCAACTACGTGGACGACCAGGACCCGAGCGCCCACGACGACTCCATGCTGGCCGCCAACCAGCGGATCTGGGGGTTCGAGTCCAACTTCGGCGGGCTGGCCGACGTCGCCGTGGTGAAGGCCAACCAGCTGATGCCCAAGCCCGCCCACCTCACCTGGGAGGAGGCGGCGGTGCCGGCGCTCTGCAACTCCACCGCCTACCGGATGCTGGTGTCGCACAACGGGAAGCCGGTCACCCAGGGCGACCGGGTGCTGGTGTGGGGGGCCAGCGGTGGCCTCGGTAGCTTCGCCGTGCAGTACGTCCTGAACGCCGGGGGCGTCCCCATCGGGGTGGTGTCGTCGCCGGACAAGGTCGACCTGCTCCACGACCTGGGGGTGGAGGCGGTCATCGACCGGAAGGCCGCCGGGTACCGGTTCTGGAAGGACGAGCACACCCAGGACGAATCGGAGTGGCGACGGTTCGGCAAGGACATCCGGGCGCTGGTGGGCGACGACCCGGACATCGTCTTCGAGCACCCCGGCCGCCAGACCATGGGGGCGTCGGTGTTCGCCTGCAAGCGCGCCGGCACCGTCGTGACCTGCGCGGCCACGTCGGGGTACATGATCGAGTACGACAACCGGCACCTCTGGATGAAGTTGAAGACCATCAAGGGGTCGCACTTCGCCAACTACCGGGAGGCCTGGGACGCCAACCGGCTGGTGGCCGAGGGGAAGATCCTGCCGCCGCTGTCGGCCACCTTCCCGTTGACCGAGGTGGGCGAGGCGGCCAGCCAGGTGCACCACAACCTCCACGAAGGCAAGATCGGAGTGCGCTGCCTGGCCCCGACTGACGGGCTGGGCGTCGACGACCCGGAGCTGCGGTCCACCATCGGGGAGGACCGCCTGACCCTGTTCAGGAGGCACGAGGCATGACCGGCGTCGAAGGGCAGGCCGCATCGGCGGGGCTGCTGACCGAGATCGACCACGTGGCCATCGCCGTCAACGACCTCGACGCCGCCGTCGGGTGGTACCAGGAGGTGTTCGGGGCCACGGTGGAGCACCGGGAGCGGGTGGAGAAGGACGGCGTCGACGAGGCCCTCCTCCGGGTGGCCGACTCCTACGTGCAGCTGCTCACCCCGTTCCGGGACGAGTCGCCGGTGGCGAAGTACCTGGCGGCGAAGGGGGAGGGGCTGCACCACGTGGGCTACCGGGTGGCGGACTGTGCGGTGGCGCTGCAGGCGGTGAAGGACGCCGGAGGCCGGGTCATCGACGAGGCGCCCCGACCGGGGTCCCGGGGGACGACGGTGGCGTTCGTCCACCCGAAGACGTCGTTCGGCACCCTGATCGAGCTGGTCCAGGAGTAGGTTCCCGGACCCCTCCGGGGTCCGAGCCGGCGGCACCCACCCCGGAGTGGCGGCCCACTGCCCCGGCTCCGGACAGATGTTAGTTGTCACTTACGTAAGTAGTGACTAACGTAATGGTCCATGAAGACGTCCGAGGTGTGGGGGCAGATCCACGACGAGCGGGGCCAGCTGGCCGACACATTGTCGGCGTTGACCCCCGAACAGTGGGCCACCCCGTCGTGGTGCGCCGGATGGTCGGTGAAGATGACCGCCGGCCACGTCCTGGCGGCCGCCGAGCAGACGGTGCCGAACTTCTACAAGGAGCTGGCCACCGCCGGGTTCCGGTTCAACGTGTTCACCGACCGCGGCGCCACGCAGCTGGCGGCGTTGGAACCTGACGAACTGGTCCGCCGGTTGCGGGATCGGACGACGACGACCAACCACCCGCCGGCGCCGGTGGTGACCATGCTGGGCGAGGTGGTGGCCCACGGCGAGGACATCCGCCGGCCACTGGGCCTCCGCCACCAGCCTTCGGAGGCCGCGCTGCGGGCGGTGGCCGACAGCTGGCAGAAGTCCAACCTGCTCATCGGCAGCAAGCGGCGCATCGCCGGCGTCCGGCTGCAGGCCACCGACGTCGACTGGGTCCACGGCGACGGACCGGAGGTGTCGGGTCCGATGCTGTCGCTGGTCATGGCCATGGTGGGCCGGAAGGGCGCCCATTCCGAACTGTCCGGGGAAGGGCTGGCCATCCTCGCCGCCCGTCCGTGAGCGCCCGCCCCTGAGCGCCCGTCCGTGAGCGCCCGCTTACGAGGGCGGTCCACCGGCTGCGAATTCCTGGATTCGGGCGCCAACCGGTAGCCTCGATCCTCTATGGACCACACCATGTCGCAGCGCCTCGAGGACCTGCAGGCCCGGAAGGAACAGGCCCTGCACGCCGGCAGCCCGGCGTCGGTGGAGAAGCAGCACGCCAAGGGCAAGATGACCGCCCGGGAGCGGATCGACTACCTGCTCGACGACGGTTCCTTCCAGGAGCTCGACATGTTGGCCCGCCACCGGGCCCACGGCATGGGGCTGGAGGACAGCCGGCCGTACACCGACGGGGTGGTCACCGGGTTCGGCACCATCGACGGCCGCCGCGTCTGCGTGTTCAGCCAGGACTTCACCGTCTTCGGCGGGGCCCTCGGCGAGGTGTTCGCCGAGAAGATCCACAAGGTGATGGACCTCGCCGCCTCCACCGGGGTCCCGATGATCGGGCTGAACGACGGCGCCGGCGCCCGCATCCAGGAGGGCGTGGTGTCCCTCCACTCCTACGGCGGCATCTTCCACCGCAACGTCACCGCCTCGGGGGTCATCCCGCAGATCAGCGTCATCCTGGGCCCCTGCGCCGGCGGGGCCGTCTACTCCCCGGCGATGACCGACTTCATCTTCATGGTCCAGGGCACCTCCCACATGTTCATCACCGGCCCCGACGTGGTGAAGACGGTCACCGGCGAGGACGTCACCCTGGAGGACCTCGGCGGGGCCATGAGCCATGCCACCAAGTCCGGGGTGGCCACCTTCGTGTCCCCGGACGAGAAGGCCTGCCTGGACGACGTCCGCTACCTCCTCGGGTTCCTGCCGTCGAACAACCTGGAGGAACCCCCGCCGACGGTGTCCGGCGACGACCCCGAGCGGCTGACCCCCGAGCTCATCGAGCTGATGCCGGCGTCGCCGAACCAGCCGTACGACATGAAGCGGGTCATCACCACGGTGGTCGACGACGGCGACTACTTCGAGGTCCACGCCCACTGGGCCATGTCCATCACCTGCGGCTACGCCCGCATCGACGGCCGGGTGGTCGGCATCGTCGGCAACCAGCCAGCCGTCCTCGCCGGCGTGCTCGACATCGACTCCTCGGAGAAGGCCGCCCGGTTCGTCCGGACCTGCGACGCCTTCAACATCCCGCTGGTCACGTTCGTCGACGTCCCCGGCTTCATGCCCGGGACCGACCAGGAGTACGGCGGCATCATCCGCCACGGGGCCAAGCTGCTGTACGCCTACTGCGAGTCCACCGTCCCCCGCATCCAGGTCATCACCCGCAAGGCCTACGGCGGCGCGTACGTGGTCATGAACTCCAAGTCCATCGGCGCCGACCTGGCCTACGCCTGGCCGTCCGCCGAACTGGCCGTCATGGGGCCGAACGGGGCGGTGGAGATCCTCAACCGCCGCGACCTCGCCGAGGCCGCCGACCCCGTCGCCCGCCGGGCCGAGCTGGTCGACGAGTACACCGAGCGGTACGCCAACCCGTACATCGCCGCCGAGCGCGGCTACGTCGACGACGTCATCTCCCCGGCCGACACCCGCCGGGTCCTGGTGCAGAGCCTGGCGATGCTGGCGTCGAAGCGGGAGGAGCTGCCGCACCGCAAGCACGGGAACGTCCCGCTGTGACCGGGCCCCGGGCGGCTACAGCCGGCGTGGTCGACGCCCAGCTACCGCCCTATCAGGGGCCGGCCGAGCCGGACCCGATGGTGCTGGCCCTGGTGGCCGCGGCGGTGGACCAGGTGTGGCCTCGGCCGGTGGTGCCGGCCGACGATGCCGATCCGGCCCACCGGGTGTGGCGGTTCAGTGGCCGGTGGTGGTCCAAGCCCACCCCGATGCGCCGGCAGCGCCCCTGGTCCGGCCGCTGAACTGATCGCCCGGGGGATGGGCGGTCGGTTCTGGGGGCGGGCACCCGGTTGAGGCCGGCCCAGGGACGCTGCGAGGTTGGCGATCCGGAGATCGCGGCGCGGGCGATGGCCCGTCACGGTCAGGGTGATGGTGGCTCAGCGAGCCAGGAAAGCCGCTCTCATGCCAAAGGATCGTAACGTCCTGGCTCTCATAACTACGGATCTCTAATCTCCAAAAATAGAACGTATTCATGTCTCCCGGACCCCTGCGTGCCCTGGCTATAGGACCAGATAGTGGCGGGTCGATCACCAATTAATTGATCATAAATGGGAGACGTATGCAAGAGACATTGATTAGAATATCGACATTTTAGTTTGCCACGTAACCCGGATAGAATGGTGTAGCTGGTCAACCGGCTGGCGTCGCCCTCTCGGGAGACCTTCGAGAGGTCGACCTCGGCAGTTTGCTGTAGCCCAGCCCCGGGAGAAGTGCTCTCACCAGGGGTAACGGGCCCGGATGGCGGAGAATTCCCAGCCCGTTGACCAGGGATTTTGTCGATTCTCCGGTAGTTGAAATGGCAACATCGCCGAGGTGCCGAGGTGGTCGCCGCACCAGCGGTGGACGCCCAGGCCGCCGGCGCGGGGAATGTGGCCGGGGACGAGTGGCCGGGCGGCGAGGCCGTAGGGGTGCCCGACCTGGATGACTCCCGCGACGAACGGGGTTCGGTCAGGTGATGGTGACCACCACTGCGACTGTGAGCCCTGTCAGGGCGGCCAGGCGTAGCGGTGTGCAGATGCCGGCCTTGTAGATCGGGTGCAGGACGGAGGTGCCCCGGTACACAGTGTGTGTTGCCGGTGTCCAGTGCAGGGTGACCTCTGGTGTGAACCCATTGGGTCGGAAGCTGCACGTGCCCGAGACGACCCGCACTGTCCCGACGAACGTGACCGTTGTCGGCGTCAACGGATGCCGGAGGATGGCGCCTCCGCCGACGAATGTGATGGCCGCCGCTGTTCCCCCGGGTGTCACGGAGCATGTCAGCCGTGTGGTGGTGTCTGTATTGATTGTGATGACCAGCTGCGTTGGGCAGACAATGTTGCTTGCTCCAGTCGTCACCACCACGGAAATTGTGTAGGTGACTGTGGCGCCGGCCACCTCGGCGGTTAGCACCCCCACCGACGCGGTCGACACCAAGAACGCCGCACCGACGGCGGCCAGCCGAAGCGTTTGCTTGAACATGATGACCCTCCCATTAGCTTCCGAGCCCCAGACGGTGGGATCGGATAAAATCGATGCCCGCACGACCGGACACCTAATTAGGTATAGAGAGGACCATCCCCGGTCAACAGTTAAAAACAAAAAGGAAAAATTTCTGGAATGGATGGGCCGACGCGGTCAGCGTCGCTGCCGGTGCCGCTCGGCCAGGGTCACCAGGTCGGCCATGATCTGGTCGAACCGGAAGTCCTTGGGGGTGTACACCGCCGCCACTCCCTTGCCCAGGAGCACCTCGGCGTCGTCGGGGGGGATGATGCCGCCGACCACCACCTCGGCGTCGACCCCCACGTCTCGCAGCCGGTCGAGGATCTCAGGGACCAGTTCGAGGTGGGAGCCCGACAGGATGGACAGGCCGACCAGGTCGACGTCCTCATCCCGGGCAGCGGCCACGATCTGTTCGGGGGTCAACCGGATGCCCTGGTAGATCACCTCGAACCCGGCGTCCCGGGCGGCGACAGCGATCTGCTCGGCCCCGTTGGAGTGGCCGTCGAGCCCGGGCTTGGCCACCAGCAGCCGGGGCGGCCCACCGGTGGCCTCGGCCAAGGCGTGGACCCGGGCCACCGTGTCGGCCATCTCGGCGCCCCGTTGGCCGACCCCGCCCCCCACCCCGGTCGGGGCCCGGTACTCGCCGAACACCGCTCGGAGGGCCCCGGCCCATTCCCCGGTGGTCCCCCCGGCATGGGCCAGGGCGATGGTGGCCGCCATGATGTTGGAGCTCTCGTCGGCCGCCGCCCGGCGCAGGTCGTCCAAGGCCCGGGTCACCGCCGTGGCGTCACGCCTTTGTCGCCACTCGGCCAGGTCGGCGTGGAGCTCGGCCTCCACCGTGGCGTCCACCTTCAAGATGCTCTCGGCCGCCTCGTCACCGGTCAAGGGGGAGGGGGCGGTCTCGGTGAAGCAGTTGACCCCCACCACCTGCTGCTCACCGGTCTCGATGCGCCGCACCCGGTCGGCCTGGCTGCGGACCAGCCGGAGCTTCAGCTCCTCGATGGCCTCGAAGGCCCCACCCAGGGCCAGTACGTCGTCCAGCTCGGCTGAGGCGGCCGCCACCAGCTCGGCCGTCTTGGCCTCGATGACCACCGAGCCCTCGAAGATGTCGTCGTACTCCAACAGGTCGGACTCGTAGGCCAGGATCTGCTGGATGCGCAGCGACCACTGCTGGTCCCAGGGCCGGGGCAGCCCCAGGGCCTCGTTCCAGGCCGGCAGCTGGAGGGCCCGGGCCCGGGCGTCCTTGGACAGGGTCACCCCCAAGGCCTCGAGGACGATCCGGGGGACGTTGTTCTCCGGCTGCTGCTCGGTCAATCCCAACGAGTTGACCTGCACCCCGTAGCGGAACCGGCGGAGCTTGGGATCGGCCACCCCGTAGCGCTCCAAACAGATCCGGTCCCACATGGCCGTCAAGGCCCGCAGCTTGCAGGTCTCTTCGACGAAGCGCACCCCGGCGTTCACGAAGAAGCTGATCCGCCCCACCACGGTGGGCAGATCGGCCTCGGCCACCTTGCCCGAGGTCCGCACGGCGTCGAGCACGCCAATGGCGGTGGCCAGGGCGTAGGCCACCTCTTGGACCACGGTGGCCCCGGCCTCTTGGAGGTGGTAGCTGCAGACGTTGATGGGGTTCCACTTCGGCACCGCGGCGACGGTGTAGGCGATGGTGTCGACGGTCAGGCGCAGGCTGGGCCCCGGCGGGAAGATGAAGGTCCCCCGGGAGAGGTACTCCTTGACGATGTCGTTCTGGGTGGTCCCGGCCAGCACCGCCGGGTCGACCCCCTGGTCCTGCGCATTGGCCACGTAGAGCCCGAGCAGCCAGGCCGCGGTGGCGTTGATGGTCATCGACGTGTTCATCTCGCCCATCGGGATGCCGTCCATTAGCTGGCCCATGTGGCCGAGGTGGGCCACGGGGACCCCGACCTTGCCGACCTCGCCGGCCGCTTGAGGATCGTCGGGGTCGTACCCGGTCTGGGTGGGCAGGTCGAAGGCGATGGACAGGCCGGTCTGGCCCTTGGCCAGGTTGGTCCGGTAGAGGTGGTTGGACGCCCGAGCCGTGGAGTGGCCCGAGTAGGTCCGCATCATCCAGGGCTTGGCTCGCTCAACCATGACCATCATCCTATTTCTGGTACTGATAGAACCCCCGCCCGGTCTTTCGGCCCAACGTCTCGGCGGCCACCATCCGCCGCAGCAGCGGCACCGCGGCGTAGTTCGGGTCCCGGTACTCGGCGTAGAGGGTGTCGAGGATGGCCACCGACGTGTCCAGGCCGACGAGGTCCAACAGGGCGAACGGCCCCATCGGGAACCCGCAGCCGCCCTTCATGGCGATGTCGATGCCCTCCTTGGTCGCCACTCCCTGTTCCAAGAGGCGGACGGCGTTGTTCAGATACGGGAACAGCAGGGCGTTCACCACGAACCCGGCCTGGTCCTTCACCGGCACCGGGTCCTTGCCGCAGGCTTCGGCGAAGGCCACCGCGGTGGCGATGGTCTCGTCGGACGCGGTGACCGGCCGGACCACCTCCACCAGCGACATCACCGGGGCGGGGTTGAAGAAGTGGATGCCGCAGACCCGGTCGGGACGGCCGGTCTCCATGGCCAGCTCCACCACCGGAAGGGTGGAGGTATTGGTGGCCAGCACCGCCTCGTCTTTGCACACCCGATCGAGCTCGGTGAACAGGTGCTTCTTCACCGCCAGGTCCTCGACGACCGATTCGAGGACCAGGTCCATGTCGGCCAGGTCGTCCACGGCGGTGGTGGTGGACACCCGGGCCAGGATCTCGTCGCGCTCGGCCTCGGACCGCTTGCCCTTCTCCACCTGCTTGGCCAGCGACTTCTCCAGGCCGACCAACGTGGCGTCGGCGGAGGCCTGGGTGCGGCTGCGGAGGACCACCTCGTGGCCAGATGCCGCCGCCACCTCGGCCACTCCGGAGCCCATGATGCCGGAGCCGACGATTCCCACTCGTTTGATCACCATGCGCAGAACGTTACCGCGGAGTAGGAATTGGTATTCCCGTTGGTATGACCTCCGAGTTATCGGCCTGTAGGGACCTGGCCGTCCGCCGGCAACACCGGCCGGCGGCCCCGGCCCGAGGCTAGGTGGCCGCCCGGCGGCGCCGGCTGGCCACCGCCTGGTCGGCCATGACCGCCAGCACCTCCTCGGGGGCCTCCCGGAACCGGCTCCACGCCTCGACGGCGGACGGCGGGGCGACCACGACCGCCCGGTTCGCCGCCACCCCGTCCAGGATGTCGGCGGCCATGGCGTCGGCCGGGTGGGGCTGGCCGAGGGCGTTGGTGAGCAGCTTGCGGATGTTCGGTCCGTCCGGGCCTCGTTGGTCGAGCAGCGGCGTCTCGACCGGTCCGGGGCAGACGACGGTCACGCCGACCCCGTGGGCCGCCGCCTCCACCCGCAGGCTGAGGCTCAGCCCGACCACGCCGGCCTTGGCGGCGGCGTAGGGGGTGAGCAGCGGCGACGGCAGGAGGCCGGCGAGGGAGGCGGTGTTCACGATGTGCCCCGATCCCTGCCGCACCATGACCGGGTAGGCGGCGGCGACCCCGTACACGACGCTGTGCAGGTCGACGTCGATCACCCGGAGCCAGTCGTCCAGCGGGACGGATTCGGCCGGGCCGCCGACGCCGATGCCGGCGTTGTTGGCCATGAGGTCCAGCCGACCGTGCTCGGCGGTCACGGCGTCCACCAGAGCCTGCACCGCGGCGGCGTCGGTGACGTCGAGGGTGGCGCCCTCGGCCGACGGCCCCAGGCCGGTGGCCACCTGCCGGGCGCCGGCCCCGTCGAGGTCGGCCGCAACCACCGTGGCACCTTCGGCCACCAGGGCGGTGGTCAGCGCCCGGCCGATCCCCGAGGCCGCGCCGGTAACAATCGCCACCTGCCCGGCGAACCGTGCGGTCATGGCCGGAGCTTAGGTGTGGGACGCTCTCCGCCGTGATCGTCGGGTCCTCCCTCAACGTCGAGATCGGCGACCGGGTGCTGCTCGCCGACGCCTCCTTCGTGGTGGGCGCCGGCGAGAAGGTCGGCCTGGTCGGCCGCAACGGCGCCGGCAAGTCGTCGCTGATCTCCGTCCTCGTCGGCGAGGCCGCCGGCCAGGTGCGGTCGCACGGCAACGTCCGCATCACCGGCACCCTGGGGTGGCTGCCCCAGGTGCCCCCGCCGCAGGGATTGGGGTTGGACCCGAGCGGTTTTTCCCACATCCTCTCCGCCCGTGGCCTCGACGTCCTCGACGACGCCCTCGACCAGGCCCGCCGGCAGATGGCGAAGGACCCCACCACAGAGGCCATCACCCTGTTCTCCGACCTCGAGCAGCAGTTCCGGGAGAACGGCGGCTACGAGGCCGAAGCGGTGATGGGCCGCCTGGCCGCCGGCATCGGCCTCCCCGAGGAGGTGCTCCTCGACGACATCGACGCCCTGTCGGGGGGGCAGCGCCGCCGGGTGGACCTGATCCGGATCCTGTTCCAGCAGCCCGACGTGATGATCCTGGACGAGCCCACCAACCACCTGGACCTGGCGGCGAAGCAGTGGCTGATGGACGAGCTGGCCACCTTCCCCGGTGCCCTCCTGGTGATCAGCCACGACCTGGTGCTGCTCGACCGGTCCATCACCAAGGTCCTCCACCTCACCGACGGCCGGCTGCACGAGTACAAGGGCACCTACTCCAGCTACCGCACCCAGCTGGCCGCCGACACGGCCCAACGGGAGCGGGCGTCGGAGCTGGAGGGGCGGGAGATCAAGCGGCTGTCCACCCTGGCCGACTCGATGCGTGGCCAGACCGCCCGCCGGGCCCGGGTGGCCAAGTCCCTCGACCGCCGGGTCGCCCGGATCGAGGAGCGACGGACGGAGGTGTTCGCCCGGGAGCGCCAGTCCGTCTTCCGCCTACCGACCCCGCAGCGGTCGGGTGCCGTCCCCCTCGACGTCCAGCACCTCGCCGTCCGTTACGACGGGGTTGGCCATGCCGGGGACCCGGTGCTGTCCGACGTCACCTTCGCCCCCAGCCGCGGCGACCGCGTCGTCGTCATCGGCCGCAACGGCGCCGGCAAGTCGTCGCTGTTGCGCTGCCTCGCCGGCGTCCAGGACCCGTCCGCCGGCGCCGTCACCCTCGGCGCCAACGTCACCGTCGGGTACTTCGCCCAGGAGCACGAGCAGGTCGACCTGTCGAAGACCGCGCTGGCCAATGTCGACGACTCGGTGCTGAAGACCGACCCCGAACGCCGCGCCCTCCTCGGCTCCTTCGGCCTCCCGTCCAAGGCCGCCGACCAGATGCCGGCCACCCTGTCCGGCGGTGAGCGGGCCAAGCTCGGCCTGGCCATGCTGGCCGCCGGCCGCGCCAACCTGCTCATCCTCGACGAGCCCACCAACAACCTCGACCCGGCGTCCATCGACGCCGTCGGCCGGATGCTCAGTGCCTGGCCCGGCACCCTGGTCGTGGTCAGCCACGACCGGTCGTTCGTCGCCGCCCTCGACCCCACCCACGCCCTCTCCCTCCCTGACGAGCGGTACGACTTCTGGCGGGACCACTACCTCGACGACGTCGCCCTTCGCTGAACGTGCCAAAGTGGCCGGCATGACCGACACCGCATCCGACGGGCCCGTATCCAACGGCGCGGCTTCCGGTGGCGCCGCTTCGAACGGCAGCGCTTCGAAGGGTCGGAACGGCCGGCCGGGGCTGCTGGCACTGGTCGGCGGCACTGCCTGGACCGAGGGCTGTGACTTCGACGCCGAGCTCCTGGCGGCGTCCGGCCAGGACAAGGTGGTCGTCCTGCCGACGGCCGCCGCCTACGAGCACCCCGAGCGGGTGGTCATCGCCGCCGCCGAGTGGTTCGCCGGTCTCGGCGCCGAGGTGGAGGGCCTCATGGTGGTGGGCCGGGCCGACGCCGACGACGACGGGGCCGCCGAGGTGGTCCGCAACGCCCCGTTCGTCTACCTGAGCGGCGGTTCGTCCCTCCATCTCCGGTCGGTGCTCAAGGACTCCAAGGTGTTCGCCGCCCTCCGGGACGCCTGGTTGGGCGGGGCCGTGGTGGCCGGCACGGCGGCCGGGGCCATGGCCCTCACCGACCCCATGGTCGACCCCCGGGGCGGTGCCCTCACCGTCGGCCTCGGCCTGGTCGACGGCCTGGCCGTCATCCCCCATTTCGGCGACACCCTCGAGGACGCGTCGGGGGAGAAGCTCCACCGGTCGGTGGTGCTCGCCCCCAAGGACCTGCCGGTCGCCGGCATCCCCGAGCGGACCGCCCTGCTCCGCGACCCCGACGGCGGTTGGCGGACCGCCGGGGTCGGGTCCGTCGCCGTCTACCTCGGCGGCTCCCCGGCCACCGCCGGCCTGGGTGCCCTCCGGTAGCCGCCGTCGTGTGCCGCTGCTACTGATCAGGCTGTAGACCGCCAAGTAGCCGTTCAGCAGGGTTGCATCCGTGGAGGGACAACTGCAACGGCAGCTGGGGCAGAGCCTTCGGGCCCTGCGGAAGGGCCGGTCGCTGAGCCAGGAGGTGTTCGCCGACGTCCTCGGCGTCCACCGGACCTACATGGGCGGCCTCGAGCGGGGGGAGCGGAACGTGACCCTGCGGACGGTGGAGCGGTTGGCCGACCGTCTCGGGGTGGACGCCCTGGACCTCCTGGCCGGCCCCAAGGGCTGAGCGGGCCCAAGAGCTGGGAGGCGGGGCAGGAGCGGGTCAGCCGCCCCAGGTCCGGGCCGGCTGGTCGAGCAGTGCCCGGCGCAGGAGGTCGAGGGCCGAGATGGCCGAGTACTGCCGCACCCGAGGGCGGTCGCCGGGGAGGTGGAGCTCCCGGGTGATCAGCTGGTTGTCGGGCAGGGCCAGCCCGACGAAGACGGTGCCCGGCGGATGTCCCTCCTGGGGATCCGGCCCGGCGACCCCGGTGATGCCCAGGCCGACGTCGGCGCCCAGGACCCGACGGGCACCGGTCGCCATGGCGCCGGCGGCCGCTTCGGAGACGACCGGACCCACCGGGACGTCGAGCACCGAGTGCTTCACGGCCGAGTCGTAGGCCACCACCCCGCCCCGGAACCACCGGCTGGCCCCCGGGACGTCCACCAGCCGCGACGCCATGAGGCCGCCGGTCAACGACTCGGCCACCCCCAGGGAGAGCTGGCGGTCGAGAAGGACCAACGCCACCGCCTCTTCCATGGTCTGGTCGTCGGTGCCGAACACGATGTCGCCGAACTCGTCGGCCAGCGCCGTCCGCACCTCCTTCTCCTCGGCGTCCAGCATGGCCAGCACCTGCGCGTCGGTGGGCGCTCGGGCGGTCAGGCGGACCTTGATCCCCTCGATCCCGCTGGCCAGGAAGGCGATGGTGACGGCCCCCGGGCCACCGGCGTTGACAGCCCCTGAACCACCGGCGGTGGCGGCGGCAGTGGTGAGGGCGGCGTCGAGGGCGTCGTCGAGGGCGTCGATCCGACCCTGCAGGGCCTCGGCCAAACCGGACTCGCTGGTGCCCCAGGTGCGGAGCACCCGGCTGGCGATGACGGCCTCTTCGCCGGCTTCGCCCATCCGGCGCCGCAGGTCCGGCAGGATGCCCCGCTCGAACATCTCCGCCATCTCGTGCGGCACCCCCGGGACGGCGTACACCACCTTGTGGCCCACGGGGCAGATCAACCCCGGCGCCGTTCCCCGCACCTGCTCGATGACCCCGGCCCCAGCCGGCACGTCGGCCTGCCGCCGGTTGTTGTCCGACATCGTCCGGCCGCGGGCGTCGAAGAACCCTTCGATCCTCGCTTCGATCGCCGGGTCGCGGACCAGGGGGACGTTCATCACCTCGGCGATGGCCTCCCGGGTGATGTCGTCCTGGGTCGGTCCCAAGCCGCCGCACATGATCACCCCGTCCGACCGGGCGAGGGCGGTCCGCAGGGCCAGGACGATCCGCCGGTGGTTGTCGCCGACCGCCTGGTGGAAGTGGGAGTCGACGCCGGCGGCAGCCAGTTGCTCGCCGAGCCATGCGCTGTTGGTGTCGGCGATCTGGCCCAGCAACAGCTCGGTCCCCACCGCCACGATCTCGATCCTCACTGGCCCTCCAGAGCGTTCACGGCGCCGCTCGGCGCATGGCCGTCCGGCCGTCGATCAGGTACTGCAGGCCGGTGAACACCGTGAGGGCGGCGGCCACCCAGATGGCGGCCAGCTGCAGCCCGTGCTGGTCGGCCAGCGGGGGCAGCAGGCAGGTGGCGATGGCCAAGTCCTGGACCAGGGTCTTGACCTTGGCCGACACGCGGGCCGGTATCGACACCCCGCGCCGGCCGGCCCAGGAGCGGTAGACGACCAGGCCGATCTCCCGGAGGGCGATCAGGCCCACCGGCGCCCAGGGGAGGTGACCCTGGACGGCCAGGGCGAACATGGCCCCGAGGACCACCGCCTTGTCGGCCAGCGGGTCCAGGAAGGCCCCGGAGCGGGTGGTGCCCTGCCGGCGGGCCAGCCAGCCGTCGACCCCGTCGCTGCCGGCCACCGCCACGCCGACGACCACCGTCAGCCAGGTGGCTCCCTGGGTGACGATCAGGCCTACGAACACCGGCGTAGCCAGCAGCCGGGCCGCCGTCAGGGCGTTGGCCGGCGTGGCCAGGGCCGTGGGCCCGAAGGTCTGCTCGGCCGCGTTGCTCACCCGGCGATCCCTGCCACGCCCACGCGGTCCGGCCGGGCGCCGGTGCCGTCTGGCCGCTCGCCGAGCCGTCCATCGGGCGTTCCCGCGGAAACGTTCCCGACCGGCTGGGCGACCAGGTCGGTGCCCAGGGATCCGGTGATGGTCATGTCCGCGAGGGTGCCGACGGCTAGTGAAGCCGGCACCTGCACCACGCCGTCGATCTCCGGCGCCTCGTGCACCGTCCGTCCCACCCCGGGGGCATCCACCAACACCTGCCGAGTCTGCCCCACCAGGGCGTCCCGCCGTCGGGAGGTGATGGCATCTTGCAGCTCGGCGCACTCCCGCAACCGTTCCAGCGCCAGCTCGGGTGGGACCTGATCGGGGAGGTCGGCCGCCCGGGTGCCGTCCTCGGGGGAGAACAGGAAGAACCCGGCCCAGTCCAGGGTGGCCTCCCGCAGGAACCCGAGGAGGGCGTCGTGGTCCTCTTCGGTCTCCCCGGGGTACCCGAGGATGAACGACGACCGGAACGTGGCGTCAGCCGCCGCCGCCCGGATGGTGGCGATCCGCCGGAGGAACCGGTCACCGTCGCCCCAGCGCCGCATCCGAGCCAGTAAGGGTCGGGACACGTGCTGGAGGGACAGGTCGAAGTACGGCACCCCGGTGTCCAGCATGGCCTCCACCAGGTCGTCGGTCAGGCTGGACGGGTACAGGTAGAGCAGCCGGGTTCGTGGGACCAGGTCGGCCACCGCCCGGGTGAGGGACACCATCGGGGTGGCGGCGCCGCGCACCCTGGCCCCGCGGGACGCCGACGTGCGGTCGCGACCGTAGGAGGCCAGGTCCTGGGCGACCAGGACGACCTCTTTCACGCCGAAGGCTCCGCTCGAACCGTCGCCCTCGGCCAGGGCGGCCACCTCGGCGAGGACGTCGGCCGGCCGGCGGGACCGTTGCTTCCCCCGGAACGACGGGATGGCACAGAACCCGCAGGCCCGGTCGCAGCCCTCGGCCACCTTGACGTACGCCCACGCCGACCGGGCGGCCGGGCGCGGCAGCTCCAACAGGTCGAAGGACCCGCCGGCGGTCGAGGTCACCGGCGCCGACCGCCGGCGAGGCCCGAGGGCGACGGGTACCGCGCCCGGCACTTCGGCGTGGTCACCCGGCATTTCGGTTTGGCCAGTCAGACCGTCATGGAGGGCCTGGCCGAAACCGGCGACGAGGTCGACCTCGGGGAGCGCTTCGGCGAGCTCGTCGCCGTACCGTTCGGCCATGCAGCCGGTGACCACCAGCCGGGCGCCATCCCGGCGGAGGTCGGCCAACTCCAAGACCGTGTCCACCGATTCCTGGCGGGCCGCGTCGATGAACGCGCAGGTGTTGACGACCACCAGGTCGGCGTCGCCGGGATCGTCGGCCGGCAGATAGCCGTCGGTGGTCAACAGTCCGGCCAACTTGTCCGAGTCGACCTGGTTCTTGGGACACCCCAGGGTGTGTAGCCAATAGCGGCCGTTGGCCATGTACGAATTCTCCCCTGCCGAACCCTGCCGGCCCCAGCGGGGACGAGCGCCGGCTCTCCCGGCGGACACCGGAACCGACGACCGATCAGCTGACCGATCGTCCAGCGGAGAGGGAGGGATTTGAACCCTCGGACCGGGTTCCCCCAGTCAACTCATTAGCAGTGAGTCCGATTCGGCCGCTCTCGCACCTCTCCCGCATCACCGACCTGCTGACCGACTGCGCCGTAGGCGACGACGGGCGAGGTGCGACGACGCACCAAGGGTACCGGATCGACGAACGCCCGGAGCCAAGGGCCCCTCGGTGGCGGCCGGTGCCCGATCAGTCCGACAGGGTGATGGGCACGAATCAGAGGAACCAGCGAGGGGCGTTACCGTGAGTACATGCCGCGCCGTCCCGTTGATTTGCCGCCCGGCTCGGCCGTGGTGGTCATCAACCCTGACGAGGACTGCTCGCCCGAGGCGTTCGAGGCCTTCCTCGATGAGCTGCTGGCCGGCCCTGAGCCCGAGCTGGACAGCCTCGATGCCGCCCAGGCGGTGCGGGAACTGCGCGACGACGCCACGGCGTGACCGAAGACCTCGACGCCGACTTTCTCACCGACGATCACCACCTGGCTGAAGCCCCGACCCTTCCGCCGCGGCTGAATGTCCTCCGGCTGTCAGTACGACCAGGACCGGGAATCAGCCCCGCCTGACGATCATTCCACCCGGCACCTGGACCTCCGGGAGGGCACTCACTGGTAGATGAGCCCGACTGGGATGGGCTGGGAGGTCCTTCGCCGCCGACGAACGCCCGGAGCCAAGGGTCCCGGTCAGTCCGACAGGGTGATGGGCTGGTCGTCCGGGTCGATCTCGTCGGCCTCGTCGGAACGGGTCAGGTGCTGGCGGACCCGGTCGTCGATTTCCGCCATCAGCTGTGGGTTCTCCCGGAGGAACCCCTTCACGTTCTCCCGGCCTTGCCCCAGCTGCTCGCCCTCGTAGGTGAACCAGGCCCCGGACTTCTTGATGAACCCGAGATCCACCGCCACGTCCAGCAGCGACCCCTCGCGGCTGATGCCGGACCCGTACATGATGTCGAACTCGGCCTGCTGGAAAGGGCGGGCGCAGTTCGAGACGACCACGTCATTGGCGACGAACGTGTGGTGCTCGGCCACTTCGATGTCATAGATCGGCCGCCACTCAGCAGGGCTCACGGCGGTGATCCGGTCGTACCACACGTCCTCTTCGAGAACCTCGGCCAGGAAAGGGCTCTCGAGTGCGTCGGCCAGTGCCTGCACTCGATCCCGACGGAGGCGGCTCACTCCCAACACCTGGCGCATGCCGCCTTTCGGATCGCCGCCCAGTGGGGCGATCAGTTGGGATGCCATGGTTGCCGTGACCCCTCGACGCTCCAGGTAGGCCAGGACCGGACCGGTCTGAGGTGCCGGAAGATACCCTCTCTGAGAGCCACGGTGCCGACCCAGTGCCGGGTCGTTCAAGGTCTCCGCGAGCCTTCTGCCCCTCGGCCCCCATCCAGGGATCGACCTCGCGAACTCGGTCACGTTGTCGATGCCGGCGATCCGAACCTGGTAGCAGCGCAACTTCCCTTGCACCCGCCGTCCCTTGATGAGGCTCGGCCGCTGCTGTCGTGGTGTGTAGCTGGCGACAGAGCTTCCGACGCCGAAACGCAGCAGCAGCCAGTGCAGCTGATGGGCGAGCTGCTCGGACGTGGTGACGAAGCCGCACCGAACGCCGCCCGTCTGCTCCCGGCTCACCCAGCCGTCGGTTTCCCATATCCCGAACAGGAGGTTGCCGATGACCTCGGCCGACACTTCCGGCTTGAAGAACGCCGCCGGGATGCGCTTCTCCGGAGCCATATGGCCCCAGATCCCTGCCCACCGGGCCAGTTCGAGAAGCTGGTTCTTCTCCCCGGGCCGGTGGGAGTAGGAAACCTGGATCCCCTTCACGTGGCTCTCGCAGCCCAGCGTGGCCGCGATGGCCGCGGCGTCCTCGTGAAGGTCCGGCTGGATGTTGATGAAGGAGATCGGCGTCTTTCCAGTCACGCAGCCGTCGCCGATCAGGTAGCCCAACATCCGGGCATGCGCCGGCGGGACCGGCTCCTCGGCTCCGAAGCCAACGGCTCGCCTCGGTCGGGCCAGGCGATCGCCGAGCCCCAGCTCCCCTGCCTCCCGCCAGCCAGCATCCGTGAGCACCTTGTGGTCGGTGGTCACCCACAGTTCCGTGCCGTCCCGCAGGTGCAGACCGACAACCTCGTGCTCTCCCTGGTCCATCCTGGCCACGATCGGGCGGATGTGCAGCTTTCCCCCCTTGTCGGCCGCCATCACCGCGACCCCTTCATCGCGCTCCACGATGTCCTCAATCCGGTGGGTGGTCCCGGTGACCGGGTCGAAGACGGTGGTCCCGGCGGCCACGCACTTGTTCTTGACCACCTTCACCCGGGTCCGGCTGCCGATCATCTCGGCCCCGTCCTTGATCGTCTCGATCCGCCGGATGTCCAGTCGGACGGAAGCGTAGAACTTGAGCGCCCGGCCACCGGACGTCGTCTCCGGTGAACCGTACGAAATCCCGATCTTCTCGCGGAGCTGGTTGATGAAGACGGCGATGGTGTTCGACTTGTTCAGCGTTCCGGTCAGCTTGCGCAGAGCCTGGGACATCAGCCGGGCCTGCAGGCCCGGGTGGCTGTCCCCCATGTCGCCGTCGATCTCCGCCCGGGGCGTCAGGGCGGCGACCGAGTCGATGACGATGATGTCGAGCGCCCCCGACCGGATCAGCATGTCGGCGATCTCCAACGCCTGCTCCCCGGTGTCCGGCTGGGAGATCAGCAGGTCGTCCACGTTGACCCCGATCGCCTTGGCGTACACCGGGTCCATGGCGTGCTCGGCGTCGACGTAGGCGCAGATGCCCCCGTTCCGTTGCGCCTCCGCCACGCAGTGCATGGCCAGGGTCGACTTCCCCGACGACTCCGGGCCGTAGATCTCCACCACCCGGCCACGGGGCAGGCCGCCGATCCCCAGGGCCAGGTCGAGGGCCAGGGCGCCGGTGGGGATGGACTCGATCCCCAAGTTGATGTTGTCGCCCATCCGCATGACCGAGCCCTTGCCGAACTGCTTCTCGATCTGCCCCAGGGCAACGTCCAGGGCCTTGTCCCGCTCCTCTGCTGCCATCTGTCCAATCTCCTCGTTCCTGATCGCTTGCTGGTCCTGCCGCCGTCGCCGACCTTACGGAGGGGGTGTGACAGCGCCCTTGGGCGCTGACGCCATGGCGATGGCGGGTATCTGGTGCCGAGGTTGGCAGGGGCTCGGACGACCCCTTGTCGCTACGTGTATGGCTATGGCTACGTGGTGCACTCTAGTGGCGAACGCGTGTTCGATGATGGATGCCGACGTTCGCTCCACCGGCCGGGCAGAGCGTCGCCTACGACGGAACGGTCGCCCGAGCCACCGTCGTGTACCGCGCCCCTCGGGGATCCAGTCGCGACGAGACGAGGCAGAGCTCGTCGACCGTCCACGTGGCCCGTAGCGGGACGTGGAGGAGCTTCGTGGGGACCTCGACGGTGCGCCGCACCCGAGCCAGGGTCAGGTGGCCCCGGAACGGTGTTACCTCTGTACGGAGGTAGGCGGCGAGGACGGAACGGCGAACCTCGACGGCGGCCGCTTCCAGGCCGGCCACCGGCACGCAGAGGATCCTCCGGCCCAACATCGTGGTCGTCGGGCCCAACGCCACCTCGGGCCGACCGGGGAGCCGCCCGGCAATGCCGGCCAGGGCCCCCTCCACCACCGTGAGATCAGTCTCGGGTACCTCACCCAGGAAGGCCAGGGTGACGTGCCACTGGTCGGCGGTGGTCCACCGCAGCCCGGGAACGTCTGGGCGGGGCAGGTCGGCGACCCGGGCCATCACGTCGGCGGGCAACCAGGTCCCGACGAAGAGGCGCATCCCATCAGTCGTACACCCCCCTGCTACAACTGCTCCGACGACGTTCCTCGACGCCGGAGGCTCGGCGGGTCGTCCTCGTGCAGCGCCGGGAGATCGGTCGTCCGTCGACCGCTGCCGGTGGCCGCACCACGACATCCAGCGCGCACGACGAGGAGGGCCGGACATGCCGGCAACAACCAGAGCCGAGGAGACGGGAGAGGGCGAAGGGAGGGGGATCGAGGCCCGGCTGGCTGCCCTGGAACAGTTGGTCGACGCCATGACGAGGGAGGTCGTCACCAGGCGGTTGGTCGTGGTGGATGCGCTGGGACGTCCCCGGTTGGTCGCCGACATCAGCCGGGGCACCGCCGAGCTCCGTCTCGAGGTTCCCAACTCCGGCCCTGTGGGGCCGACCACCACAACAGGCGATCCGGCGCCGGGTCAGCCGGCGCCTGCCGGCCGTACGGCGGTGGTGCTCCATGCCACCCCCGGAGGCGCCGGCGCCGGAGTCCGAGGTGGCGGTGGAGGGGCAGGTTCACCTGATGTCGTTGATCTGGGCCCGTCGGTGGGCCTTCAGCTGTGGGCCGACGGTGACGCCGTCGCCGAGTTCGACATCTGGCCGGACGGCGCCGGCCGGTGGTGTCCGCACGTCCATCTGGCGGCTGGCCCGTGACCGACATGAGGCGTCCCGGCTACCATGATGCTACGTATAAGTATGTAGACTGATCGGTAGCTCTACGTCACGGTGGTGGGCATGGAAGGAGCATTGCAGCGCCAGCTCGGTCGAAGCCTTCGCGCTCACCGGAAGGCCAAGGGGCTCAGCCAGGAGGGGTTCGCCGAGGCGGCGGGCGTCCACCGGACCTTCATGGGAGCGCTCGAGCGGGGGGAACGGAACGTGACCCTCCAGACGGTCGAGCGGCTGGCCGACCGCCTCGGCGTCGACCCGCTTGACCTCCTGGCCGGCTCGACGGCGTAGTGGCGAAATAGGGTCAACCGGCCTGACGACGCCAACGGCGAAAGGCCACGCCGGCCAACCGAACGGCTGAACGGGCCTAGGGGTTGGCGGTGACCTTGACGGTGGTGGGGACCAGCTCCACCCAGGTCTGGCCGGGCTGGAGGGTGATCGGTGCGCCGGCGGTGGTGACGAACTTGGTGGGTTGGCCCAGTGTGGACCGCGACCAGGTGCCGGGGATCTCCTGACCGCTCCGGAAGACCAGAGCGGAGCCGCTGGCGTCCTGGTAAAGGTTGGCCTGGACCTCGAGGCCGCCTGTCTCGTTCTCCAACCAGGGGCCGTAGGTGATCTGGACGAACTGCACCACGACGTTGGCCGCGGTGTTCTGGGCGCCTGTGCTGAGGGTGTCGGGCTTGGACCCGTAGTACCGCTGGAAGGCATGGAGCTGGGTGTCGTACTTCCAGACCACTGTGGAGTTGGGAGAGAACGGGATGGATACTGTGGACACGGGGCCGCCGCCGGCCGGGGGTGTGGCGGAGTAGGTGAAGACGGGGGCGGGCGGGGTGGTGTTCGTGGGGTAGGCCGCCCAGATGGCTGTGGTGGACGTGTACGTGTCGTAGGGGGCCACCCTCCCGGAGGGGTGCTGGATGAGGGAGGCGTTGGCGCCGAGGTCGACGTTGGTGATCGGGGAGGCGTCGATGTTGGCGATGACCGGGTTGATCCCGCCGACGTGGGCGAGGAGGGGCTTGCCGAACTGGCCGAGGATGCCGATATCGATGTTGCGGGCCGATCGGACCGGACCGACGGCGGGGGCACCCTGGCACTGGAAGACGGCGGCGAACCGGGTGATGCCCCCCTCTACCGGCTCCTCGAAGACGATGTCGGCTTTGTTCAGGCCGGTCTGCGGACGGCCGGCGACGTAGTTTGTGATCTTCACCGCCAGGGCCGGCCGCTGGGGGATCTGGCCACCGCCGGGCACGGGGGAGCCGGTCAGGGGGCAGTAGGCGACTGGGACGGTCGAGGTGGTCGTGGTGGTGGTCGGGGCGGCCGTCGTCGTGGTGGTGGTCTTCTTGGGCGGCGCCGGGTCGCCCCCCGAAGAGCAGCCGGCCAGCAGGACCGCGGCGGCTCCGGCGACCAGCCACCAGCGGGGGCGGAGGAGGGAAGAGCCGAGAGGCATAGCCGCCAATTATCGGCGGTGGGCGGGTCGGGGTGGGGGACGGTGGATCCCGGGAGGTAGCGTGCCGATCGATGACCTGGGCCCGTTCCCTGCCGAGGCCGCTGCGGCGGGCGGCCCACGCGGCGGTGCAGTGGGGTCGGGAATGGGAAGCCGACGTCGGGGCGGTCGGCCCGGACGACCCGTTGGGCCGGCGCTTCGGGGCGTTCGGCCGGGGGAGCGTGCTGACGTTCCCACAGGGGGCGATCTACAACGAGCGGTACATCCGGATCGGGGAGGGCACCATGGTGGGCCCCTATGCCTCCCTGACGGCTGGGATGGCCCCGGGGCAGGAGATGCCGACGGACCCGGTCGTTCGGATCGGGGACCGCTGCGTCATCGGCCGGGGATCCCACATCGTGGGGCATTGGTCGATCGACATCGGCGACGACATCCAGACGGGACCGTACGTGTACGTCACCGACCAGAACCACACCTACCTGGACCCCGACGAACCGGTCGGTCGGCAGTGGCCGGTGGAGGCCGCCGTTCGGGTCGGCTCGGGGAGCTGGCTCGGGGCCAACGTGGTGGTGCTACCCGGCGCCGACATCGGCGAGCACGTGGTGGTGGCGGCCGGTGCGGTGGTCCGGGGGACGGTTCCGGACCGCTGCGTGGTGGCCGGGGTGCCGGCCCGGGTGGTCCGACGATGGCTCCCCAAACGGGGCTGGGTCGACGAGTAGGACGTGGAGGCCCGCTGACCGGATCAGCCGACGTGGAACTGTGCCGCCAGCACCTCCGCGTGGGCGCGGATCTCGGGGGTGAGGTGTGGTGGGCGCACGACTGCGAACTCATAGGGAATGACCTCGCGGTCGCCGACCATTCGCCAACCGGCCTCTTGATGGGAGATGGCGCTCACCTCGACGGCCGTCTTCCCCCTGAGGGTGTCGACGACCTCGTCCACAATCTGGAGCTCCTCACGTGAGAAGGCCGTGAGGTCTGGCTCGCGCAAGGGGATCAGCCGTTGCTGGGCGAACCCGAAAACCGGCGACGTTCGCAGTTCCGCTGAACCGTTCTCCACGAGGCGCTGACGGATGGGCAGCAGGCGGCGGGGAGCCGGGCCGTTGTCGAGTCGCTGGTACTCGACGCCGGTGATCGGGTGACCGAAAAGGCGAACAGCGGCGAACTCGGCAAAGTAGAGGAGCTTGTTCAACTTCACCGCTCCTACCGTCGGATCGTCGGCGGTCCGCTTGCCCACGTAGAGGAGCAACTCCGCGAACTTGTCCTCGTCGGCAACCATCAACGACCCCATCTCGACCACCAGTGTCCCACAGCACGACCCTTTTCCAGGGGTTCGCTCCGACCTGCTTGCTATTAAAAGATAGCGTATCGAACACACGTTCGTCAAGTGTCGTTCTCCGCCTTCCACTGGACGTAGAACAATGTCGCCGTGGTGGCGACGATGGGTCGGCGGTTCGTCGGGGTGGTCGGTCCGGGGGGGACCGGACCGCCGGGCGGGGAAGCCGCGGCGACGTTGGCGGAGGCCGACGCTCTGACGGAGGCCGAAGCGCTGGCGGAGGAGGTCGGCCGCCGGCTGGCCGAGGCGGGAGCAGTGGTGGTCTGCGGCGGCCTCGCTGGGGTGATGGCGGCGGCCTGCCGGGGGGCGGCGACGGCTGGCGGGGTGACGGTCGGGCTCCTCCCCGGCGAGGACCGGGCCGCGGCGAACCCGTGGGTGGCCATCCCGGTGCCCACCGGGCTGGGGGAGCTGCGTAACGGGTTGGTGGTCCGGGCATCGGACGCCGTGGTGGCGGTGGGTGGGTCCTACGGCACGCTGTCGGAGGTGGCCCTGGCGTTGAAGGCCGGCAAGACGGTGGCGGGGCTGGGGACGTGGAGCCTGGTGCGGCCGGACGGCGGGGCCGATCAGGGCGTAGTGCCGGTGGGGTCGCCGGCGGAAGCGGTGGAGGTGGTGCTGCGTGGCTGGCGGTGACCGGGTGGCTGGCGGTGACCGAGCGGCTGGGGGTGATGGGGGCTCGTTGGTGGTGACGGTCAGCGGACCGGACCGGCCGGGGATCTCGGTGCGCATCTTCGAGCGGCTGGCCTGGCTCGGGCTGGAGCTGCTGGACGTCGAGCAGGTGCAGGTGCACGGCCGGCTGCTGCTGTGTCTGGAGGTGGCGGCGCCGGCCCACGATGACGACGACGGCGACGACGACGGGGCGACCTGGGTGCGGGAGTCGGTGGAGGAGGCGCTCGGCGGGCTCCAGGTCGGCCCCGGCCACTTGCAGGTGGTGGTCACCCCGGTGGCCGGCCCGCGGCTGGCGAGTGGGCCCCGGCAGCTGGTGACGGTGCTGGCCCCCCGACTGGCGGCGGCGACCTTGGGGGGGCTGTTCGGGCGGATCGCTGCCGCCGGGGGGAACGTGGACCGGATCGTCCGGCTGTCGCGGTACCCGGTGACCAGCTACCAGCTGGTGGTGTCGGGCGGGGAGCCCGGGCGGCTGCGGCGGGAGCTGTCGGCCGAGGCGGCCCGGCAGTCGGTGGACGTGGCGGTGCAGGCGGCCGGGTTGCACCGGCGGGCGAAGCACCTGATCGTCCTCGACGTCGACTCCACCCTGTTGCAGGGGGAGGTCATCGACCTGCTGGCGGAGCGGGCCGGCTGTGCCGCCGAGGTGGCGGCGGTGACGGCGGCGGCGATGGCCGGGGAGGTGGACTTTGCCGAGGCCATGCACCGGCGGCTGGCGCTGTTGGCCGGGCTGGACGCCGGCGTCCTCGAGGAGGTGGCCGAGGATCTGGTGCTGACGCCGGGAGCGCGGACGCTGGTGCGGACGCTGAAGCGGCTGGGGTACGTGACGGCGGTGGTCAGCGGGGGGTTCGTCCAGGTGATCGAACGGCTGGCCGGCGAGCTCGGCATCGACCACGTGGCGGCGAACGTCCTGGAGGTGGCCGACGGCCGTTTGACCGGCCGGTTGGTGGGGGCGATGGTGGACCGGGCGGGGAAGGCGGAGGCGTTGGCCCGGTTCGCCGAGAGCGCCGGGGTGCCACTTTCCCAGACGGTGGCCGTCGGGGACGGGGCCAACGACCTCGACATGCTGGCCGCCGCCGGTCTGGGGATCGCCTTCAATGCCAAGCCCGCGGTCCGCAGCGCCGCCGATGCCACGCTGAACGTGCCGTACCTCGACGCCATCCTGTTCCTCCTGGGTATCTCCAGAGACGAGATAGAGGCGGCCGACGGAGAGTAAGGCCCCAACCTGTAAATGATGGGCCCGGTAACCCGGTCTGCCTATTGAGAGAGGCAATATGAAAATTGATGCGACCTCCGCAACGTTTGCCTCCGAATCGTGGGAGCGACCAGCCTCGATTTTCCTACCTTGACCTGGGGTTTTCGATTTGCCCGGAAAGTCGCTTGACAGTTGCAGGGGTTGGGCGTTCAATGGGCACATTGCTGTCGGGACCCCGGCGGCGACGCGGATGCCGAGGCAGTCGAGGAGGGGGAACTCTGAACTTGCCATTTGAACCGTGGCCGCGAGTGACGACGCGGCCATCAGGGAGAGCGTTCGCAGTGCAGCCGCCGGCTTTGCCGGTCTGACCGAGCGAACGGGCCGACGCCCTCGGGAGCTGGGGAACCGCGTTACTGCGAGACCTCGGGGGCAAGGCGCCGGCAGTTCCGCTGCCGGAGAAGATCCGGAGACGCGACGTGAGGTCGGCGGCCGTTCCCGGTTGGTTGACAACAACGGTGCAGCAGTCGGACGGCACCAACGCCGGTGGTCATGCCGGCGTGCCCGGGACGTGTGAGCCCGGGTCATCGTCGGCCGATCCCAAGAAGCCGTACGTCCACTCGGCGCGCCCGGGTGGCTGGCGGCCCACAACGACCCGGAGCCAAAAATGGGGAGGTTCCCGAAATGAGCGATGACATGCACAACGAGCACGACGATGCAGTACCGCCCAACGCCACTCCACCGAGCCCCCGTCCGCCGAGCGCTCTCCCGCCAAGTGCCATGCTTCCCGGTGGTCGGGATCCGCAGGGCGACGACCGGAAGGTGCCGAGGGGACGCCACGGGCAGCCCAGGGAGAAGATCGCCGCCATCCAGCGGGCGAGGATCCTCGACGCCTTCGTGAACGAAGTCGGCGACGCTGGCCTCGACGGCGCCCACGTGGCCCACATCTGTGCCGCGGCCGGGGTGTCGACGAAGGAGTTCTACGCCGTCTTCCACAGCAAGGACGAGTGCTTCCTGGCGGCGTTCGAGATGGGGGCCGAGGTGATCTGCAACGCCGCCCACGACGCCTACGAGGACACCAACGGGCCGTGGGAGGACAAGGTCAGGTCCGCCATCACCGCCATGTTGGGTGCCCTCGAGGGCAATCCGGCGTACGCCCGGCTGTCGGTCATGGAGGTCTACCAGGCCGGCCCGGCGGGCTTGGCGAAGCTGACCGAGGTGATCGGCCGCATCCGCCAGATCCTGGGCGGTGGTGACCCGAAGCCGCCTCCCGGGTTGCCGGGCGACGCCTTCGAGAGCACCTTGGTCGGCATCGGCTTCCACCCCATGGGGGAGTACGTGGCGGCCGGTAAAGCCGACCGGTTGACCGAACTGGTGCCGGTGCTGACGTACTCACTGGCGTTGCCGGTGGTCGGGCCGGAGCGAGCGGCGAGGCAGCTGCATCCGTCAGCGGGCTAACGGATGCTGAAGCCGGAGAGTTCGGCACACTAGAGGCAGTTTCTCTTGTTGGAGTCGGCCTTCGGGTTTTGGGCAGGCCAGACGGCTACAGCCTATGGCTTTCGTATTCAGCCTCACGCCCGGGATGGCATGCCGCCGCGGATACACACGAACTCAGTAGCGGCCGGTGGTAGCCCGGCGCTCGGAACTGAGCTAAGAATATATAAGAAATCATTGTTACACCTTCCAATCCCCAAGTGTCCATGGTAAAACCGTCCGGCCACTTAACTTCATAAGGGGGGGAAGCGTGCGCCACGCAACGGCGGCTACACGCCAGCGGAATCACATCCTGTCGGGAAGGTTGAGCCACAAGCTCGGAGTCTCCGTGCTGCTCTCGGCCCTCCTTTCGGGGTCTCTTATCGCTGCAGCCAGTAGCCCATCCTCTGCCGCGACAAATCCCGCTTGTGCGACATCGCCCACGCCGACGACGTGCAAGACCACTATCACCGTGACCCCCCCGGCTGGCCTGAAGGTTCAGAGCAATGCTGAGAACCCATTGGCTGCTTTCAAAACACCGAAGGCCCATCCCACATTTAAGCCGCGTACACCAAACACATTTAAACCAAATACACCTCTAGGAATAAGCAACGCGACAGTAAGTCACAGCGGCACAATCAGTAACATCACCTTGCCGACAATGTACTACCACGAGTACCCGTCTGCCATCAATCTCACAAGCACAGAAACAATTATTGTTAAGCAGATTAATGGCACAGCGACGACCGGCCACATAAATTCAACAGGTGCCGTCTCGATCTCGGCGACCCTTGAGATTGACATCACAATATACAAACCACTCACTGAGCAATGCGTAAGTGCGCCGGTACATGTCGTCTTGTCGTCTACGGCGCCGTACAACCCGACGACACGTACCGTCTCCCTTTCTCAATCCAATTTCCTCATCCCGTCCTTCCCTAAGACATCGTCGGGGAAGACATGCAAACTTGCAGCGGCCACACTCAACGCGCGATTCGCCGGTAGTACAGGCAACATCATCGCTTTCAATCTCGAAGGATTCCTCCCACTACCACCGCCACCGGCAAAACCGACGACCACCTCACTAACCGCAGTGCCCGCCAGTCCTGTTTTGTCCGGGACGACAGTCACCTTTACCGCTGCAATTTCGTCGGGGGGTTCCCTGGCCACAACCGCAACCGGTACCGTAACCTTCGAAGACGATGGATCGATCATAGGTACCGCAGCGACAGTCGTGGCAGGGGTTGCCACCCTCACTACCTCCAATCTGCCAGCAGTAACAGGACAAACGATCACTGCCAGTTACTCAGGGGATGCGACCTTTGCCACAAGCTCATCCTCAGCCATGCCTTTCGTCGTGCAGCCAAAACCCTCGGTGGCACTGAGCCCTCGGACATTGCAGGTAACGAGGGGAGGGGTCCCTCAGACCTTCTCCGTTGAAGTCACAAACCCGTCCACCGGACAGGCCTGGCCGAGTCTCCGGATGAAGCTGGGGCTAAACGGGATCCAGGCGGTGACGGGCTCGCAGGTGTCGCTGGCCTACAAGAACGGCACAGGGGCGTGGTGTCCGATCACGACGACCGGGACAACCACAGTGATCGGCACCTTTAAGGGGTCGGCGGGATCCTGCGGCAGTGCCTCGTCGTTCTCCCTCAGCGCCAACCAGTCGATCACGACCACATTCGAGGTGTCCTACGCGGCGGCCGCCAACACCGGGACAC
>Ga0134126_10000939_pt1 | contig 36931 bp, 32 predicted proteins | sample KB31752_FD_96881 | JGI IMG/M metagenome (GOLD analysis project Ga0134126, IMG submission 96881) | Terrestrial soil microbial communities with excess Nitrogen fertilizer from Kellogg Biological Station, Michigan, USA - KB3-175-2 | ecosystem: Environmental > Terrestrial > Soil > Unclassified ...
CTCCACCAGCGGACGGTCGATCGCATCGGCGGCATTCGCCGTGTAGATTGCCTCCGTCCATTCCGGCGGCAGGAGCTTGTCCAGCGCCTGCTTGTACTTGGCGCAAGCCTCGCGATTCACGGCGACGAGGAAAGCCTTGTAGCCCAGCGGCAGCACGTTCTCCTTCAAATGCCGCGCCACGAACGCCGCCACCCTCTTGATGCGGTCGTCAGCTGCCAGGAACGTACGCAGTCCGACGGCTCGATCGAGCACGCGGTTCAGCTCCTCGACATCGGTCATGCCTTCACTGCCTGCAAGCTCGAAAAATGAGGCGTACTTCGCTTCGATACGGCTCATTTCTTGACGCGTATTACACCGGGATGTACAATACGGCTCAGCGTGTGATCCGTATTTAGACCCTACATGGCTCAAACGTACATCTGGCAACTCCAGGACTGGCCTCAATTCCGGTATGACGCCGAGGCTTGGGCTCGCCCATTGGCGGCCGCCCGGCTCGAGCAAGGCAAGGCGTTAGGCCACTTGCAACAAATCGGCCTGGCGGAAACCGTCGGTGTCGAAAGGCAAATATGGACCGAGGAGGCCATTGCGACGGCTGCTATCGAAGGAGAGAAGCTCGACCTAGAAACGGTCCGGAGCTCGGTGATGCGCAGACTGGGAGAGGAAGGCGCAGGGCAACGCGCCAACCGAAATGTCGACGGTCTGCTCGACGCGATGCAGGACGCTCTTCGGTCTTACAAGGAGGATCTCGACGACGATCGCCTGCATCGCTGGCAATCCGCGCTGTTTCCGGGCGGCACGTCCGGCATTACGAGGATCGCCGTTGGGCGCTACCGCGAGCACGACCAGCCGATGCAAATCGTGAGCGGCGCAGTCGGCCGGGAAAAGGTTCACTACGAAGCGCCGGCATCCACAGCGGTTCCGAAGGAAATGGAGCGCTTCCTGGCTCGATGGAATGAAACACGCTCGAAGCTCAAGGGCGGCGTCGACGGAATCATTCGTGCATCGATCGCGCACCTCTGGTTCGAAACAATCCACCCGTTTGAAGATGGAAACGGGCGGATTGGACGAGCGCTCATCGATATGGCGCTCGCTCAGGACGCTGATACGTCCCAACGCTACTGCAGCATGTCTCGACAGCTGCTCGCCAATCGCGATGCGTATTACGACGCCCTGAACGCGGCACAACGCGGTTCCATGGATGTGACGTCCTGGGTTCTATTCTTCATCGAGCAATTCAAGAGCGCGTGCATCGCTTCTCAGGATATCGTCCAGGCGGCATCGGAGAAGACGCGGTTCTGGTCGCGATTCAGCAACATCGAGTTGAACGAGCGACAGCGCAAGGCACTTCAACGCATGCTTGAGGCTGGCAAGGAAGGCTTCGAGGGCGGCATGAGCGCGGACAAGTACAGCCATCTGACAAGCGCGTCGAAGGCGACAGCGACTCGAGATTTGACCGAAATGGCAAGCGCGGGACTGCTAGTCCGCACCGGACAGCTGAAATCCACCCGCTACTGGATGAACATTCCCGGTTGGGCAGCCGGGCGCTAGCAGTACGGCGCTTGTTCTTCAAGATGAATCTGGCCGCGATTCGGGTAAAATGCGCGTTCCCCGAGGAGCGTTGCAACGGATCGCGAATCCGCCAGGCTCGGGGCATCTTCGCAACGGCGCTCGTTGATCCGTGATCCGCTCACGGGGGACGAGCCGCCGTCATTCCCCGCCGTGCCGGTCGCCCTTCGACGAACGAAGAAAGGGAAAGGCCATGAACGCCCGCACCAAACCCGAGAACTTCACCGACTACAAGGTCGCCGACCTCGCGCTCGCCGCCTGGGGCCGCAAGGAGATCGCGATCGCCGAGACCGAGATGCCCGGCCTCATGGCGATCCGCGAGGAATACGCGAAGAGCCAGCCGCTCAAGGGCGCGCGCATCAGCGGCTCGCTGCACATGACGATCCAGACCGCGGTGCTGATCGAGACGCTCGAAGCGCTCGGGGCCGAGATCCGCTGGGCCTCGTGCAACATCTTCTCGACCCAGGACCATGCGGCCGCGGCCATCGCCGCGACCGGCGTCCCGGTGTTCGCGTACAAGGGCGAATCGCTCGAGGAATACTGGGAGTTCACGCACCGCATCTTCGAGTGGGGCGGCGACAAGCACACCAACATGATCCTCGACGACGGCGGCGACGCGACGCTGCTGCTGCACCTTGGCGCCCGCGCCGAGCTGGACGAGGGCTGCATCTCGAGCCATTCGAGCGAGGAGGAGAAGGCGCTCTACGCCTCGATCCGCGCGCACCTCAAGCTCGATCCGAAGTGGTACTCGAAGCGCCTCGCCCAGCTGAAGGGCATCACCGAGGAGACCACCACCGGCGTGAAGCGCCTGTACCAGATGGCGAAGGAGGGCACGCTCAAGGTGCCCGCCATCAACGTGAACGACTCGGTCACCAAGAGCAAGTTCGACAACCTCTACGGCTGCCGCGAGTCGCTGGTGGACGGCATCAAGCGCGCGACCGACGTGATGGTCGCCGGCAAGGTCGCCGTCGTCTGCGGCTATGGCGACGTCGGCAAGGGCAGCGCCCAGGCGCTGCGCGCGCTCTCCGCGCAGGTGTGGGTGACCGAGATCGATCCCATCTGCGCGCTGCAGGCCTCCATGGAGGGCTACCGCGTGGTGACCATGGACTACGCCTGCGACAAGGCGGACATCTTCGTCACCGCCACGGGCAATTTCCACGTCATCACGCACGAGCACATGAAGCGCATGAAGGATCAGGCGATCGTGTGCAACATCGGCCACTTCGACAACGAGATCGAGGTCGCCGCGCTCAAGCAACACCAGTGGGAGAACATCAAGCCGCAGGTCGACCACGTGATCTTCCCCGACGGCAAGCGCATCATCCTGCTCGCCGAAGGCCGCCTCGTGAACCTGGGATGCGGCACCGGCCACCCGTCGTACGTGATGAGCTCGTCCTTCGCGAACCAGACGCTCGCCCAGATCGAGCTCTTCACGAATCCGGGCAAGTACCCGGTCGGCGTGTACGTGCTGCCCAAGCACCTCGACGAGAAGGTCGCGCGGCTGCAGCTCAGGAAGCTCGGCGCGATGCTCACGGAGCTGCGCGACGACCAGGCGCGCTACATCGGCGTCGACAAGCACGGGCCGTTCAAGTCGGATACGTATCGCTACTGATGAAAGCGGGAACGGTGTTGGAGCGGACGCTTCGCGCCGCTCGACACGCATGAGCATGGCCGAAACGCCGAAGCGCGAGTTCAGCTTCGAGCTCTTCCCGCCGAAGACGCCCGAAGGCATGGAGAAGCTGCGCGCGACGAGGAAGCAGCTCGCGCAGCTCGCGCCCACGTTCTTCTCCGTCACGTACGGCGCGGGCGGCTCCACGCGCGAGGGCACGCTCGCCACGGCGCTCGAGATCATCTCCGAGGGCCAGCACGCCGCGCCGCACATCTCCTGCGTCGCCTCCAGTCGCGAGGGCCTGCGCGAGGTGATCCGGGAATACCGCGCGCGCGGCATCCGCCACATCGTCGCGCTGCGCGGCGACCTTCCCTCCGGCCTCGCGGTGGCGGGCGAGCTGCGCTACGCCTCGGACCTCGTGCGCTTCATCCGCGAGGAGACGGGCGACTGGTTCCACGTCGAGGTCGCGGCGTATCCCGAGTACCATCCGCAGGCGCGCAAGCCCGAGCACGACCTCGCCGCTTTCCGGACCAAGGTCGAGGCGGGCGCGAACGGCGCGATCACCCAGTACTTCTACAACCCCGACGCGTACTTCCACTTCGTCGAGCACGCGCAGGCGGCGGGCATCGACATTCCGATCGTTCCCGGCGTCATGCCGATCAACAACTTCTCGCAGCTCGCGCGCTTCTCCGACGCGTGCGGCGCGGAGATCCCGCGCTGGATGCGGTTGAAGCTCGAGGGCTACGGCGACGACACCGCCTCCATCAAGGCCTTCGGGCTGGACGTGGTGACCGACCTGTGCGACCGCCTGCTCTCGGGCGGCGCGCCGGGTTTGCACTTCTACACGCTCAACCAGGCGGGCCCCACCTCGACGATCTGGCAGCGGCTGGGACTCTAGCGGATCCGCGCGCACTTGCCGCCGCCGCGGGCACGGGCAACAATCGCTGCGAGATCCACCCGTGACGGAGCCCGCGCCTTGAACACCACGGTCGAGCGACAACCGAGCGAGTCCTCCCCCGAGCGCGCCGCGCTCGCCGAGCGCATCCGGGCGCTTCCGCCGCGCGAAGCCGCGGCGCTCGTGGAGCGCGCCCTTCCCGAGGATGCGGTGCATGCGCTGCTGCAGGTGAATCCGGCGATCGTGCAGGGGATCCTCCGCGAGCTCGACTCGGGACCGCGGCGCTTCCTCGCCGCTTCCGCGCCGCCCGACGTCGCCGAGCAATGGAAGCGCAACATGCGCTATCCAGAAGGCAGCATCGGCCGGCTGATGGAGCCGCCCGTCGCCGTGTTCCATCCGTCGATGAGCGTGGGCGATGCGATCGAGGCGCTGCGCCCGGTCGTGCGCGAGGTACTGGTGACGTACGTCTACGTCGTGGACGATGCCGATCGACTGGTGGGTTTGGTCACCATGCGCGACCTCCTCTTCGGCGACCGCGCGGCACCGCTCTCCGGCGTGATGCTGCGCGAGCCGTTCGCGCTCGCGCCCGCGCTTACCATCGCCGAGGCGATGAAGCGCACGGTGAACCGGCACTTCCCGCAGTATCCGGTGGTCGACGCGGCGGGCGTCCTCATCGGGCTCGTGCGCGGGGCGGCGCTCTTCGAGCTCGAGGCCTTCGAGATCACGGCGCAGCCCGGCGCGATGGTGGGCGTGGAGAAGGAGGAGCGCATCGCCACGCCGCTCGTGCAGAGCTTCAAGTTCCGCAACCCCTGGCTCCTCATCAACCTCGTCACCGCGTTCGCGGCGGGCGGCGTGGTCGCGATCTTCCAGGGCACCGTCGACCGCCTCGTGATCCTCGCCACCTTCCTGCCCGTGGTCGCCGGGCAATCGGGCAACACCGGCTGCCAGGCGCTCGCGGTGATGGTGCGCGGCATCACGCTCGGCGACGTGAAGAAGGGCGGCGCGCGCTCGATCGTCTCCAAGGAAGCGCTGCTCGGCGTCGCCAACGGCGCGGTCACCGGGCTCCTGTGCGCGGCGGCGATGACGCTGCTCGCCTGGTTCGAGCATTCGACCCACGCGGTGATGCTCGGCGTCGTGGTGTTCATGGCGATGATGGGAAGCTGCGCGGTGAGCGGCGTCTCCGGCGCGCTGGTGCCGCTGGTGCTGCGCCGCCTGGGCGCCGATCCGGCCACCGCCTCGAGCATCATCGTGACCACCGCGACGGACGTCTCGAGCATGGGGCTGCTCCTCGCGCTCGCCACGGCGCTGGTGCGCTGAGCCGACGCCGCGCGTATCATTGCGCGCCATGCGCTACCGCGCCCTCGCCATCCTGCTCCTCGCCGCGCTCGCCTGGGTCGCCCGGGCCGACGAGCAGGCCTTCACGAATCGCGCGACCGACCTCAAGGAGCGCGCCGCGCCCGATTCGGCGACGCTCGCCTCGCTGCCCGACAACACCTCGGTGAAGGTGATCGCGCGCGGCGGCGGATGGACGCACGTCGAGGCGGCCGGGAAATCCGGGTGGGTGAACGTGTTCCACCTGCGCTTCCCCGCCACGGTGGAAGGCTCCTCCTCGTCGGGCTCGGGTCTCGCGAGCCTGGGCTCCGCCCTCGGCTTCGGCGCGCGCACCGACCAGGCGCGCCTCGCCACCACGGGCATCCGCGGCCTCTCGACCGAAGACGTGAAGAACGCGAACCCGGATCCCGAGGCGCTCGCGCGCATGCAGTCGTATCGCGCCGACAAGCCCGCCGCGCAGCGCTTCGCGCGGGAGGCGAAGCTCGCCGAGGCGCACGTCGACGATCCCACGAAGGCAGGCGCGAAATGAACAAGCTCCTTCTCGCGGGTCTCCTCGCGCTCGCGGTCCCCGGCGCGCAGGCGATCGACTTCGGCTCGATCCTCAACAAGGCGATCGACACCGGCCGCCAGCTGCAGGACGCGAACCACGAGTTCACACAGGACGAGGAGATCGCGCTCGGCGACGGGCTCGCGGCGGGCTTCCTCGGCGCGGCGCCTTTGCGCAAGGACGCGGAGCTGCAGCGCTACGTGAACCGCGTCGGCAAGTGGCTCGCCCTGCACTCCGCGCGCGCGGACCTGCCGTGGACCTTCGGCGTGGTGGATACCGAGACGGTGAATGCGTTCGCGATGCCCGGCGGGACCGTGCTCATCACGTACGGCCTCGTGCGGCGGCTCAACAGCGAATCGGAGCTCGCCGGCGCGCTCGCCCACGAGATCGCGCACGTCGTGAAGAAGCACCAGCTGCAGGCGATCCAGAGCGACAAGAACTCCCAGGCCTGGGCGGAGCTCGGCAAGGGACTCGCGAGCGATGCGATCGCGCGCCGCGGCAACGATCCGGTCGGCCTCAAGAACTGGGGCGCGAACGCGGGCGTGGAGCTCCTCAAGAACGGCGTCTTCCTGCGCCCGCTCGATCGCTCGATGGAGTACGAGGCCGACAAGCTGGGCGTGGTGATCGCCGCGCGCAGCGGCTACGACCCGTACGGCCTCGTCGCGGTGCTCGAGATGCTCGCGCAGACGAAGAGCGACGGCTCGGGGCTCTCGGTGCTCGACACGCACCCCGCGCCCGCCGATCGCCTCGCGGAGCTGGAGCCGTTCATGCCGGCGGTCGAGCGCGAGGTCTCGCACCCGCAGCAGGTGGAGGCGCGCTTCCGCAAGATCGTCGGCGCGCCTTAGCTCGCATTGTCGTCATTCCTGCGTCGGCGGGAATCCCGCGTGCGGGATCCCCGACCACTCGGGGATGACGATCAGGCCGCGGCGATCTTCTTCGCGCGCTGCGCCTCCTGCGCGTGCAGCGTGGCGTACGCCTGGTGCGCCGCCGCCTCGGCCTCGCCCACCTTGATCGGCACGCCCATGTCCATCAGGATGGAGCCCAGCGCCGAGAGGCACAGCATGACGTTGTCGGCGCGGCACGAGTAGCCCATGAGGCCGATGCGCCACACCTTGCCCTTGAGGGGGCCGAGGCCCGCGCCGATCTCCACGTTGAACTCGTGCAGCAGCGATTTCCTCACCGCCTCCTCGTCCACGCCCGCCGGGCAGAGCACCGCGTTCATCTGCGGAAGCTGGTACTTCTCCTCGACGAGGAAGCGCAGCCCCATCGCCTGCAGTCCCGCCTTGAGCGCGATGTGGTGCCGCCGGTGGCGCGCCCAGCAGTTCTCCAGGCCTTCTTCCTTGATGAGGAGCAGCGCCTCGTGCAGGCCGAAGAGCGAGTTGGTCGGCGCGGTGTGGTGGTAGGTGCGCGTCGTGTTGCCCCAGTAGCCGAGCAGCAGGTTCATGTCCATGAACCAGCTCTTGATCTTGTCCTTGCGCTTCTGCACGTGCTCCACGACGCGCGGCGAGAAGGAGACGGGCGAGAGGCCCGGCGTGCACGACAGGCACTTCTGGCTCGCCGAGTAGATCGCGTCGATCTTCCATTCGTCCACCAGCACCGCGGAGCCGCCGAGCGAGGTCACCGCATCGACGATCACGAGCGCGTCGTGCTTATGCGCGGTCTGCGTGAGCGCCTTCACGTCCGACTCGCAGCCCGTGGAGGTCTCGGCCTGCACGAAGGCGAGCAGGCGCGCTTCGGGATGCTTGCGGAACGCGTCCTCGACCTTCTGCGGGTCGACGGGCTTGCCCCACTCGTCGTCCACGGCGATGGCGTTGCCGCCGCAACGCTCCACGTTCTCGATCATGCGGCCGCCGAAGACGCCGTTGCGCGCGACGATGACCGTGTCGCCGGGCGCGACCATGTTCACGAAGCAGTACTCCATGCCGACGGAGCCGGGGCCCGAGGCCGGGAAGGTGAGCGCGTTGTCGGTCTGGTAGACGTAGCGCAGCAGCGCCTTCAGCTCCTCCATCATCTCGACGAAGACCGGGTCGAGGTAGCCGATCGCCGGCTGGCTCATCGTCGTGAGCACGCGCGGGTGGATCTCCGTGGGCCCGGGGCCCATGAGCGTGCGCTGCGGCGGGTGGAAGGAGTGGATCTTCTTCGTGGCGGGAAATTGCTTGATGGCCATGGGATGTCCTGGGGCGGTGCGCCTACCGCGATGCGCCGGCGGAGCCCGGGGCGCGGGAGGCGAAATGGATCGGCTGGGGCTTGGATTCGTCCGCGGCCTCGATGTTTGCGAAGTCGAAGAGCGAGCGGTCGAGCAGGTGCGCCGGCGCGACGTTGGTGAGCGCGCCGAAAATGGATTCGAGCCTTCCGGGATGGCGCCGTTCCCACTCGCGCAGCATCGCCTTCACCTGCTTGCGCTGGAGCAGGTCCTGCGAGCCGCACAGGTCGCACGGGATGATGGGAAAGGCGCGCAGCTGCGCGTAGGCCTCGAGGTCGCTCTCCTCCGCGTAGGCGAGCGGGCGGATCACGACGTGCTTCCCGTCGTCCGACACGAGCTTCGGCGGCATCGCCTTCAACGTCCCGCCGTGGAAGAGGTTGAGGAAGAAGGTCTCGAGGATGTCGCCGCGGTGGTGGCCGAGGGCGATCCGCGTCGCGCCGATCTCGTCCGCCACGCGGTAGAGCACGCCGCGTCGCAGCCTCGAGCACAGGCCGCACAGGGTCTTGCCTTCCGGGATCACGCGCTTCACCACGCTGTAGGTGTCCTGCACCTCGATGTGGAACGGCACTCCGCGCGTGCGCAGGTACTCGGGCAGCACGTGCTCGGGGAATCCGGGATGGCGCTGGTCGAGGTTCACCGCGACGACCTCGAACGGCACCGGCGACTTCTCGCGCAGGCGCAGCAGGATGTCGAGCAGCGCATGGCTGTCCTTGCCGCCCGACAGGCACACCATCACCTTGTCGCCCGAGCCGATCATGTCGTAGTCGGCGATCGCCTGGCCCACCAGCCGGCGCAGGCGCTTCGCGAGCTTCGCCGATTCGAAATCGGCCTTGCGCGGATCGCGGGTGATCGGGGACGGGCACTCGCTCACGGTTTTGCCTGGTTCAGGGTCTGTCCCCGGTGTTGGTGGACCATGATCGCGATCACAAGTGGAGGCCGCGCCCGCCATCCACGGCGAGGATCTGGCCGGTCACGAAGGGGGCGTCGAAGAGGAAGTATTTTACCGCGCCGGCGATGTCCTCCGGATTCCCGGTGTGCGCGAGGGGCGTCTGGCTGGTGATGCGCTCGCGCTCCGCGGCGTCGAAATGACGGCCGTCGTCGGGCCACAGGATCGCGCCGGGCGAGACGCCGTTCACGCGTACCCGCGGCGCGAGCTCGACCGCGAGCGCGCGCGTGAGCCCGGCGAGGCCGGCCTTCGCGACCGAATACACGGCGAAATCGCGCAGCGGACGCTCGGCATGGATGTCGACGACGTTCACGATGGCGCCGTGCGACTCGCGCAGCCTCTCCGCCGCGGCCTGGGCGAGGAAGAGCGGGGCGGCGAGGTTGGTGCCGATGAGGTCGGCCCACTCGCGCTCGCCGATCGCGCCGAAGGGCGTCGCGTAGAACGACGAGGCGTTGTTCACGAGGCCGTCGAGGCGGCCGAAGGCGTCGGCGGCGCCCTCGACGAGGCGCGCGAGACCGGGAATGTCGAGGAGGTCCCCCTGCACGGCCGCGCACGAGCCGGCGCGCGCGGCGTTGAGCTCGGCGCAAAGCGCCTCGGCCTCCGCGCGCGAGCGGTGATAGTGCAGGACGACGCGCGCGCCGGCTTCGTGCAGGCGGCGCGCGACGACCGCGCCGATGCGGCGGGCTGCGCCGGTCACGAGGACCGCTCGATCCTGCATGCTATATTCGGACCGCGATACGAGAAGAACGAAAGCGAAGTGTAGCCCAAGGCTCCACGATGACGCTCACCGCCGATCCGGTCCTGCCCGCGCCCACCACCGAAGCCGCCGCGCACTCGCGGCTCGTCGGCGAGTACATCGCGAGCGAGATCCTCGACGCCGGCGGCTGGATCCCGTTCACGCGCTACATGGAGCTCGCGCTCTACGCGCCCGGGCTCGGCTATTACGCCGCGGGGTCGCGCAAGTTCGGTGCGGAAGGCGATTTCGTCACCGCGCCCGAAATCTCGCCCATGTTCGCGCGCTGCCTCTCGCTGCAGGCGCGCCAGGTGCTCCAGGCGGTGGGCGGCGACATCCTGGAGATCGGACCCGGATCCGGCGTACTCGCCGCCGACCTCTTCCAGGAGCTCAAGGCCCTCGGCGCGGCGCCGAAGAACTACTTCCTGCTCGAGGTGAGCCCGGACCTGCGCGAGCGCCAGCACGCGCTCCTCGGCGAGCGCCACCCGCAGGACCTCGGTCGCTTCACCTGGCTCGATTCGCTCCCGATGCAGTTTCGCGGCCTCATCGTCGCGAACGAGGTGCTCGACGTGGTGCCGTTCGCGCTCGTGCGCCGTGACCAGGGCGAGCTCTTCGAGCGCGGCGTGATCCTCGCCGATGCGGGCTTCGCCTGGGAGGACCAGCGGCTCGGCGAGGGCGAGCTGCGCCGCCGCGCCGCCGCGGTGTTCCCGCCCGGCGACTACGACTACCTCTCCGAATTCGGCCTCGCCGCGGAGGGCCTGGTGCGCACGGTGGGCAAGCTCCTCGAGGCGGGCGTCGCGCTCTTCGTCGACTACGGCTTCCCGCAGCGCGAGTACTACCATCCGCAGCGCTCGACGGGGACGCTGCGCTGCCATTATCGGCATCGCTTCCACGGCGACCCGTTCTTCCTTCCCGGGCTGCAGGACATCACCGCGCACGTCGACTTCACCGCGATGGCGCGCGCGGGCGAGCAGGGCGGCGCCGACGTGGACGGATTCACCACGCAGGCGCATTTCCTCATTTCGTGCGGGCTCGCCGTGCTGGTCGCGGAGGGCGATCCGGAGGCCACGCTCTCGCGGCTCAAGAAGACCAGCGCCATCCACCGGCTCATCGATCCCTCCGAGATGGGCGAGCTCTTCAAGGTGCTCGCGCTCGCGAAGGGCGTGAACGCGCCGCTGCTCGGGTTCCAGTCCGCTCGGCCGCTGCAGCTCTGACTCTCTGCTTCCTATCGGGAGCCAAGGCGTTTATCGGCGGATTCAAAGCCTTTTTGTACGACTTCAATCTCGATGCCTATGCCTCGCGCTTCGGGATCGCGAGCCCGCGTTGAACCGCCGGGCGCTGCACGAACGCGTCCAACGCACGCTTCACGTTCGTGAACCGGTCGAACTCCACCAGCTCGCCCGCGCCGTAGAAGCCGACGAGGTTGTGCACCCACGGAAAGGTCGCGATGTCGGCGATGGTGTACTCGCCGCCCATGATCCAGGCGCGGCCTTCGAGGCGTTTCTCGAGCACCGCCAGCAGCCGCTTCGCCTCCGCGACGTAGCGATCGCGCGGACGCTTGTCCTCGTACTCCTTGCCCGCGAACTTCACGAAGAAGCCGACCTGTGGAATCTTGTTGTTCGGATTGAGCGAGAGGAACTCCGGCGACATCTGCTCGTCCAGGTCCTTGAGCGGCGAGGCTCGCCAAAGGCGCCCGATTTCATCGTCGCCTCATGCCTTCAGCGCCGCGAGCACTTCCTCGAGCATCTTCTTCGCGTCGCCGAAGAGCATGCGGTTGTTCTCCTTGTAGAAGAGCGGGTTGTCCACGCCCGCGTAGCCCGAGGCCATGCTGCGCTTCATGACGATGGAATTCTTCGCCTTCCACACCTCGAGCACCGGCATGCCGGCGATGGGGCTCGAGGGATCCTCCTGCGCGCTCGGGTTCACGATGTCGTTCGCGCCGATCACCATCGCGACGTCGGTGTCGGGGAAGTCCTCGTTGATCTCGTCCATCTCGAGCACGATGTCGTAGGGCACCTTCGCCTCGGCGAGCAGCACGTTCATGTGGCCGGGCATGCGTCCGGCGACCGGGTGGATCGCGAAGCGCACGGTCTTGCCCATCTCGCGCAGCTTCTTCGTGATCTCGTAGACCGTGTGCTGCGCCTGCGCGACCGCCATGCCGTAGCCGGGGACGATGACGACGCTCTTCGCTTCCTTGAGCAGCTCCGCCGTCTCCTGCGCGCTGATCGGATGCACGTCGCCCGCGGGCGGCGCCGCCGCGCCCGCGGCGGGCGCGGGCTTCTCGCCGCCGAAGCCGCCCGCGATGACCGCGAGGAACTTGCGGTTCATCGCGCGGCACATGATGTACGAGAGGATCGCGCCGCTCGAGCCCACCAGCGCGCCGGTGACGATCAGGAGGTCGTTCGAGAGCATGAAGCCGGTCGCCGCCGCCGCCCAGCCCGAATAGCTGTTGAGCATCGAGACCACGACCGGCATGTCGGCGCCGCCGATCGCCATCACCATGTGCACGCCGAAGAGCAGCGCGATCACGGTCATCACCACGAGCGGCAGCATGCCTTCGTCGATCGAGCGCGCGTGCAGGAACGCGTAGCCGAACCCGATCACCAGCAGCAGGCCGGCGAGGTTGAGCCAGTGGCGCCCGGGCAGCAGCACGGGCTTTCCGGTGATGCGCGCGGAGAGCTTGCCGAAGGCGATCACGGAGCCGGAGAGCGTCACCGCGCCGATGAGGACGCCTACGTAGATCTCGATCTCGTGCACCTTGGCCTCCGCCGGCGACATGCCCGCCGAAGCGCTCGGGTCGATGAAGCTCGCGAAGCCGACCAGCACGGCGACCAGGCCCACGAGGCTGTGCATGAACGCCACCAGCTCGGGCATCTGCGTCATCTTCACCGTGCGCGCGAGGTAGAGGCCGATCGAGCCGCCGATGAGGAGCGCCACGATGATCCACGGCACGCCGCCCGCGGTGACGCGCGGGCCGAGGATGGTCGCGAGGACCGCGATCGCCATCCCGATCATTCCGTACAGGTTGCCGCGGCGCGAAGTCTCGGGATTGGACAAGCCGCCGAGGCTCAGGATGAAGAGGATCACCGCGCCGAGGTAGGCGACGACCGTGACGCTGGAGCTGGAGGACATGGTCGCCGTCTCCTACTTGCGGAACATCGCGAGCATTCGCTGCGTCACCGCGAAGCCGCCGAACATGTTGATCGCGGTGAGCGCGACGCCCACGGCGGCGATCCAGCGGATCGCTTCCTCGGGACGCACTGCCCCGCCGCTCGCGGCCGCCACGATCGGCGGCGCGATCTCGACCAGCGCGCCGATGATGATGATGCTGCTGATCGCGTTCGTGACGCTCATGAGCGGCGTGTGCAGCGCCGGCGTCACGTTCCACACCACCATGTAGCCCACGAAGCAGGCGAGCACGAACACGGTGAAGTGCGGCAGGAATGCGGGCGGCGCATAGAGCCCGATGAGCGCGAGGAGGATCGCGCCGGCGACGAAGATCGCAGCGACGCTGCCCGCGGCGAGCGTGCCGCCGGCGCGGCCGTGGCCCTTCTTCTCCGCGGGAGCGGGAGGCGCCGCCCTGGCGGCGGGCTTCGCGGGCGCCGCGGAGAGCTTGGGCGGGGGCGGGGGCCACGTCACCTTGCCGTCCAGGATCACGGTCGCGCCGCGGATCACCTCGTCGTCCATGTCCACGCGGAAGACGCCGTCCTTCGCCTTGCAGACCTCCTCGGAAAGTCGGAACAGGTTGTTCGCGTAGAGCGTGGAGGACTGCGTCGCGAGGCGGCTGGGGAGGTCGGTGTAGCCGATGATCGCGACGCCGTGCCTCAAGACGACCTGGCCCGGCTCGGTGAGCTCGCAGTTGCCGCCCTGCTCCGCGGCGAGGTCGACGATCACGCTGCCGGGCTTCATCGACCTCACCATGTCCGCGGTGATGAGCTTCGGCGCGGGCTTGCCGGGGATGAGCGCGGTGGTGACGATGATGTCGACTTCCTTCGCCTGCTGCGCGAACACCGCGCGCTGCGCCTTCTGGTAGCCCTCGCTCATCACCCTGGCGTAGCCGCCGACGCCGCTTGCTTCCTCCTGATACTCGACCGGCACGAACTCGCCGCCGAGCGACTGGATCTGGTCCGCGACCTCGGGGCGCGTGTCGTTCGCGCGCACGATCGCGCCCAGGCCCGCCGCGGCACCGATCGCCGCGAGCCCCGCCACGCCGGCGCCGATCACGAACACCTTGGCGGGCGGCACCTTGCCCGCCGCCGTCACCTGCCCGGTGAAGAAGCGCCCGAAATGGTGCGCCGCCTCGATCACCGCACGGTAGCCCGCGATGTTCGCCATCGAGGAGAGCGCGTCGAGCTTCTGCGCGCGCGACATGCGCGGGACGCTGTCCATCGCGAGCACGGTCGCCTGCTTCGCCGCGAGCCGCTGCATGAGCTCGGGGTTCTGCGCCGGCCAGATGAACGACACGAGCGTCTGCCGCTCGCGCATGCGCGCCACTTCGTCGTCGTCCGGCGCGCGAACCTTGAAGACGATGTCCGCGACGGACCACACGGACGCCGCGTCGGGCACGATCCGGGCACCCGCGGCGGCGTAGGCCTCGTCGGCGAGGCTCGCCGCATCGCCCGCGCCCGACTGCACGATCACGGAGAACCCGAGCTTCGCGAGCTTCGGGACCACGTCGGGCACCGTCGCCACGCGCTTCTCGCCCGGAAAGGTCTCCTTCGGGATACCGATCACCTGGGCCATGGGCGAATCCTTTGCGGCGACCGGCGCGCGGCCGGGCAGGCGACGACGTTCATGGGCTTTCCTCGGGGGTGCATGGAGACGGGTGCGGGGCGGCAGCGCGGATTCTAGTTCACCCCGGGCACTTTAGAGCGGACCGGCCGCGCGCGCCGTTGAGCGCTATCAAGGAAGCGCGCCGCCGGGCGCGTGCAAGTCCTTGGTTCGGCTCGCTTTCGGGGCTGAAGAGATTTCTTGCTGCAGCGCAATAATTTTCTTGCATTAGCCCTTGACTTCGCTCGAACTCGGCCTAAAATGGGTATGGTGCACCGCAGCATAAAGCCGCCGGCGACAGCCGCCGACAGATCCCAGCCGCCCCGACGAACGAGAGAGGAAAACGCCATGTTCAAGACCGACGCCTTCACGGCGGCCAACGAGGCCGCCATCGACCAGTTCACCCAGATCGCCAAGCTTTCGCTCGAGAACGCGGAGCGCTTCGCCGAGCTCGGCCTCGAGGCCGCGCGCGAGACGCTCGAGCAGGCCGCCGCGCACGCCCAGTCGCTCGCCGGCGCCCGCGACGTGCACGAGGTGATCGCGCTCAATTCCGCCGCGCTCGAGCCGGTGATGAAGCGCGCGTACGCGTACTCGCGCACCGCGTACGAGGCGGCTTCCGAGACCAACGCGGAGGTGAAGAAGGCGCTCGAGAAGCAGAGCGCCGATTTCAACCGTGCCGCCGCCGCCGCGCTCGAGGAGGCGTTCAAGTACGCGCCCGCCGGCTCCGAAGCGGTGATGGACAACGTGAAGTCGGCCTTCGCCGCGGCGCAGGCCGCCTACGGCAACATCGCCGCGCTCAACCAGCGCATCTACGACACCGTCGAGAAGACGGTCGAGGAGAGCGCGGAGGTCGCCAAGAGCGGTGCCAAGGCGCGCTCGCGCAAGCGCTGAACCGTCTCGAAGGCCCCGAAATAGGGGTCAGATCCCTTTTCCGATGGAGCACGGCCGGAGACGGCGCGGGAAAAAGGGATCTGGCCCCTTTTCGCTTCAGTGCCCGGTCGGCGGCTGCAGGCCCGCGATCGCCGCGAGCCGCGCGCGGCGCAGCGCCCCCGGGATGTCGTCCGGAAATTCGCGCGCGATCGCGGCCGCATCGACGTTGCGCGCCGCCTCCAGGGCGCGGGCGAGAGCGCGGCGCGGCCGAAACGAATCGGCATCGGGCGCGAGCGCGTCGCATTCGGCCACCTCGAGGAGCCGCGCGAGCCGCTCGGGCCGGCGAAACGCGTCGGCCCGCTCGAGCAGCGTGAGCGCGGTTTCCGCGTCGAACACGCGTTCCTCGGCGAGGTCGCGCTCGCCGATCGCGAGCGCCGCGAGGCTGCGGCACTCGTTCGGTGCGCCCAGGCGCGCGGCAAGCACGTGCGCCTCGCGCGCGGGAAGGTCGAGCACGAGCAGCGCGAAGCGCACCGCGAGGCCGTAAGCGCGCTCGGCCGCATGCTCGAGCCGCGCCGCGAGACGCTCGGGCACATCCGGCCGCGAGAACGAGCGGTCGAGCTCGGGCAGCACGCGCGCGAGCGCGCCGCATTCGCGCAGCACCGCGAGGAGCCGCGAGGGGCTCTTCTCCATCAGCCCGCGCGCGATCTCCTGCCAGGTGCGCTCCGGGACCAGCGCATCCGCCTCGCCCGCCTGCACCATCCGGTGCATGAGCTGCATCGTCTCGGGCGCGACGGCGAAGCCGAAGCGCGCGGCGAAGCGCGCGACGCGCAGGATCCGCACCGGGTCCTCCGCGAAGGCGGGGCTCACGTGGCGCAGGATCGCGGCGCGCAGGTCCGCTTCGCCGCCGTGCGGATCCACGAGGTTGCCGCGCTCGTCGCGCGCCATGGCGTTGATCGTGAGGTCGCGGCGCGCGAGGTCCTGCTCGAGCGTCACGTCGGGCGCGGCGTGGAACGCGAAGCCCTTGTAGCCCGGCGCGGTCTTCCTCTCGGTGCGCGCGAGCGCGTATTCCTCGTGCGTCTCGGGATGGAGGAACACGGGAAAGTCGGCCCCGACCGGGCTGTAGCCCAGGCGTGCCATCTCGCCGGGATCGGCGCCCACCACGACCCAGTCGCGATCCTGCACCGGCAGCCCGAGCAGCTCGTCGCGCACCGAGCCGCCGACCTGGTAGACCTTCATCTCTCCGAGCGGTAGCGCGCGTAGCGCGCGCCGATCGATTGCGCGCCCATGTACGCCGGAACGATCGCCTCGATGGACGAAGGCTCGAGCGCGCAGAACGCCGGCGGACGGCCGGAGCAGACGCTCGCAACGCTCATCGAGCGCAGGTTGTCGCGCGTCATGAGCTTGCCGGGCAGGTGCTCGAGGACGAAGGCCTGCAGCTCCCCGAGCGGCGCCGGGAGCGACACGATGGCACGGTTCAGGCCGAGCGTCGCCGCGACGAAGCGCACCAGCTCCTCGAGCGTATAGACGCGCGGACCGCAGAGGTCGAAGCCCGCGTCGTACGCGGCCGGGTTGCCGAGAGCCTCGATGCAGCAGCGCGCGACGTCCTCGACCCAGATCGGCTGGAAACGCGCGCGCGAGGCGGCGAGCGGGACGATGGGGAAGAGCTTCACGAGGTCGGCGAACAGGTTGAGGAAGCGATCGTCCTCGCCGAAGATCACCGACGGCCGCAGCACCGTCCACGGCACCTCGGCGCTCGCGAGGCGCAGCGCCGCCTCGCCGGCGGCCTTCGAGCGCAGGTAGCGGCTGGGCGCCTTGTCCGAGGCGCCGAGCGCGCTCACGTGCACGACGTGCTGCACGCCGCCCGCCCGGGACGCCTGCGCCACCTTGCGCGGCAGCTCGGCGTGCACTTCGGTGAAGCGCTGGCCGCGCCCCTCATGCAGGATGCCGACCAGGTTCACCACCGCGTCCATGCCCTCGAACGCGGCCTCGAGCGTCCTCTCGTCGTGCGGGTTGCCCGTCATCAGCTCGACGGTGGGAAGCACGGTGAGCTTTCGCGCGCGCGGCAGGCTCCGCGTGAGCACGCGCACGCGGATGCCGCGCGCGGTCGCTCGGTCGGCGATCGCGCGGCCCACGAAGCCGGTGCCGCCCAGCAGGCAGACGCTCGAGATGTCCATGGCTCAGGGAATGTTCGCGGCGAAGGAGTCGGCGGCGTCGCGCGCGGGCACGGTGCCGAGGAGCTGGTGCAGCGTGGGCGCGTCGCCGCCGAGGCGGTGCCGGTAGTACCAGGCGTTGGTGAAGACCTTCTTCACGTAGTCGCGCGTCTCGCCGAACGGAATCGTCTCGGCGTAGATCGCGCCCTCGAGGGGCTTCGCATCGCGCCAGCGGCGCGCGCGCGTGGGACCCGCATTGTAGGCGGTGGCGGCGAGGATCGGATCGCCGAGCGCCTCCATCACGCGGTGCAGGTAATACGTTCCCATGTTGAGGTTCACCTCGGGTCGCACCAGCATGTCGGTGCGGAACGGCCGCACCGGGATCTGGCGCGCGATCCAGCGCGCGGTTCCCGGCATGAGCTGCATGAGGCCGATCGCGCCCACCGGCGAACGCGCGCTCGCGAGGAAACGGCTCTCCTGGCGGATGATGCCGTAGACGAACGCCTCGTCGAGGTCCCACTGGCGGGTGGCCGCGTCGAGCGCCTCGCGATGCGGGATCGGATAGCGTTGCGAGAAATCGTGCAGCTGCAGCGTGCGATCGGCGGTGAAGATGGCGCGATCGGGCACGTCGGCTTCGGCCGCGATCTGCGCCGCGGCGAGGAGGCCGCGATCGTCGAGGTCGCGCACCGCCCAGGCCCATTCGCGCAGCGCGTCGTTGTCGAGCCCGCCGCGGTAGAGCAGCAGCGCGCGCTGGATGCCGGGCATGGCGCGCACCCGCTGCAGGTCGGCGGCCGCGGGACGATAGCCTTTCCAGTCGGGCACGGACTGGACGCCGAGATCCTCGGCGGCGAGGATGCCGTAGAAGCTCGTGAGCCCGGAGATCGAGCGCAGGATCGCCTGCGCGTGCGCGATGTCGCCCTGCTCGCGCAATGCCCGCGCCTTCCAGTAACGCCACGCCGGCTCGTGGCGCACCGCGCTCGAGAGCTCGCCGATCGCCGCGAGGACCTGCTTCCAGTCGCCGGCGCGAAGCGCGGCGCGCGCCTTCCACGCGACCTGGCTGTCGGTGAGCGGCTCTCCGGCGGCCCTGGCGTACCACTCGAGCGCGCGCGGATCGAGGTCCAGGGCCGCCTGCCATGCGAGTTGCCCCCAGGCATATTTCGCGTCATCGACACCGAGCCGCGGTGCGAGCTCTTCGAGGCGATCGGCCGCCTCGTCCGGGCGGCTCCGAGCGAGCCGCGCGACCGCGAAGATCGCGAGCTCGCGGCCGGCGCGGTCCAGCGCGCGCGCGCCGAGATGGGCGAGATGGCGCGCCGGATCGGCGGCGACGCGCTCGAGCGAACGCTCCGCGATACGCGACTTCGCCGGAAGGAGCGCGTCGGTGCTCTTCGCGGCTTTCAGGTGGCCTCCGGCGAGGAGCTTGCGCAGGCGGCTCCATGTCTCGTCTTCGGAAACGCGGCCCCGGGCGGCCAGCGCGTCGAACACCGGATCGCAGGCGTCCGGCTCCTCGCGCCCCTCGACGTAGAGCGCGTGCGCCTCGCGCGGCGCGCTTGCGTCGTTCCGCGCGAGCCGCTCCTGCAGCGAGTAGCAGTCGATCTCGGCATCGTCGGCGATGAGGCGCGGGCGCTCGGCGCGGAAGGCATCCCAGTCGGCGGCGGCGCCGAGCGCCTTCAGCCAATCGCGTCGCAAGGTCTCCGCAAGCGGACCGGTGGGATTGCGCAAGAGGAAATCGCGCACCTCGTTCGCGTCGGCGTGCTGGATGTCGCCATCGAGGAGCCAGAAGGCGGGATACGCCGCGAGGATCGTGCCGGCGAACCGGGGGCGCAGCTGCTCGATCGCCTGCCAGCGGCCCTTGCGCAGCGCTTCGCGCGCCGCCGCGAGGTCGGCGTCCGTCGGCGATGCCGCCGCGGCGGCCCACGGCGCCGCGAGCGCAGCCGCCGCGCATACGGCCGCGGAAATCCACTTGATCGAGGTCAAGGCCATGGTTGCCGGCGCTGTCTTACCTTTCGCAGACTAAAATTATAGACTCAGCGTTTCGCGGAAATCGCGCCGCCGGCTCATGTTGCTTGCAGATCCTTTCTTCCCGACCGCCCTGCTGAAGACCCTCGGCTCGAACATCGTGTTGTCCGGCGACAATGCGGTGCGCTTCGCGCGCGATCACGTCGCCGCAGCCGCGTGGACGGACACGGCCGGAGAAACTCTCGCACATCGTGGCCGTCACAGGCGCGGTCACCGCAAATGGATCGGGGCCATGGCCGGCGCGCCGCGCCGGCGGTCGCCTCGCCGCAACCCCGCATCGCGAGGCCCGTTAGGGACAGACGGGCCCCGGGGAACACTCGCGCCCCCAGGCAAACGTCCCGTTGGATTGTCAACCGTCGGCATCCTAGGAGGATTCACATGAAGTCGAAATTGTTGTCACGCGGCCGCTTGGCCGTGCTCGTCGGCGCGGCACTCACCGCGTGCCTTCCGGCCCTCGCGTGGGAGCCGAACAAAACGGTCGAGTTCATCGTTCCCGCAGGCACGGGCGGGGGCGCGGACCAGATGGCGCGCTTCATCCAGTCGGTGGTCGCCAAGCACAACCTGATGAACAAGCCCATGGTGGTGGAGAACATGGGCGGCGGCGCCGGAGCCGAGGGCTTCCTCGCCGTGAAGGGCTCGAAGGGAGATGGCGAGAAGCTCATCATCACGCTCTCGAACCTCTTCACGACGCCGCTCGCGACCGGCGTTCCCTTCAGCTACAAGGACCTCACGCCGGTCGAGATGATGGCGCTCGACGAGTTCGTGCTGTGGGTGAACGCGAAGACGCCGTACAAGACCGCGCAGGACTACATCAGCGCGATCAAGGCGGCGCCTCCGGGCAAGTTCAAGATGGGCGGCACGGGGTCCAAGCAGGAGGACCAGATCGTCACGACCCTCATCGAGAAGCAGACGGGCGTGAAGTTCACTTACATCCCGTACAAGGGGGGCGGCGCGGTGGCGACGCAGCTCGTGGGCGGCCACGTCGATTCCACGGTGAACAACCCGATCGAGGCGGTGGCGCAATGGCGCGCCGGAAACCTGCGCCCGCTCTGCGTGTTCGACTCGCAGCGCATGCCCTACAACCAGAAGATCGCGGAAGGCAAGTCGTGGCACGACATCCCGACCTGCAAGGAGTCCGGCCTCAACGTCGAGTACCTGATGCTGCGCGGCATCTTCATGCCGGGCGGCGTGACGCAGGACATGGTCAACTACTACGTGAACGTGCTCAACAAGGTGCGCGAGACGTCGGACTGGAAGTCGTTCATGGACCAGGGCGCCTTCAACCAGAGCCACATGACCGGCAAGGAGTACGCCGACTGGGTGGCGAACGCCGAGAAGGAGCACGAGGACCTGATGCGGGAGGCGGGATTCCTGCACAAGTAACAACGTCTTGAGCGAGGGCCCCGCAACGGGGCCCTCGTTGCATCCACGGAAAGGATCGGCATGCAGCAGCAAAGCAATGAGCGCAGCATGGGCTCGGTGCGCTTGTGGGAAATGGTGGTCGCGCTCCTGTTCCTCGTCTTCGGCGCGGGCGTGATGTGGGACAGCTGGCGCATCGGCGCGCGCTGGGGCGACGACGGTCCCCAGGCCGGGTATTTCCCGTTCTACGTCGGGTTGCTGATCGTGATCTCCGCGGTCTTCATCCTGTACGCGGCGGCGAGGATGAAATCGGAGGAGGCGGACGAGCCCTTCGTGCGCTGGGGCCAGCTCAAGATGGTCCTCATCGTGTTCATTCCGACCATCATCTTCGTCTTCCTCATCGACAACCCCTGGTACGGCTTCGGCATCTACGAGCCGTCGGTCGTCTTCATCGCCGTGTTCATGCGCTACCTCGGCAAGTACCGCTGGCCGATGATCGCCGCGGTGAGCATCGGCATCATCTTCGTGTTCTTCCTGATGTTCGAGATCTGGTTCCAGGTCCCGCTGCCCAAGGGGCCGATCGAAGCGGCCCTCGGATACTCCTGAGGCCATCGCGATGGAACAGATCCAGCATCTGATCGGCGGCTTCGAGGTCGCCCTTTCCTGGTTCAACCTGCTGCTGATGCTCGCCGGCATCACGCTCGGCGTGATCATCGGCGTGCTGCCGGGATTGGGCGGCGCGAACGGAGTCGCGATCCTGCTGCCGCTCACCTTCTCGATGGCGCAGCAGCCGGGCGGGCAGACCTCGGCGATCATCCTGCTTTCCTGCATCTACTGGGGCGCCCTCTTCGGAGGCGCCATCACGTCGATCCTCTTCAACATCCCCGGGGAGCCTTGGTCGGTCGCCACCACCTTCGACGGCTACCCGCTCGCGCAGAAGGGCCGCGCCGGAGCCGCGCTCACCGCGTCGTTCACCTCGTCGTTCTTCGGGGCGCTCGTGGGCGTGCTGCTGATCACGTTCCTCTCGCCCATCGTCGCGAGGTTCGCGCTGCGCTTCGGGCCGCCGGAGTTCTTCGCGGTCTACCTGCTCACCTTCTGCGCCTTCGTCGGCATGAGCAAGGGATCGCCCTTCAAGACCATCGCCGCGATGATGCTCGGCTTCGCGCTCGCGGCGGTCGGCATCGACACGGTGACCGGGCAGCTGCGCCTCACGTTCGGCTTCGTCGACCTGCTCAAGGGCTTCGACTTCCTGATCGCGGTGATCGGGCTCTTCGGCATCGGCGAGATCCTGCTCACGATCGAGGAGGGCCTCGAGTTCAAGGGCGCGAAGGCGAAGCTCAACATGAAGGTCGTGATCGAGACCTGGAAGGAGCTTCCGCGTTATTGGAAGACCTCGATCCGCGCCGCGATCGTCGGCTGCCTCATGGGGATCGTGCCGGGGGGCGCCACGCCCGCCTCGTTCATGAGCTACGGGCTCGCGAAGAAGATGTCGCGCGACGGCGAGAAGTTCGGCACCGGCATCGTGGAGGGCGTGGTCGCGCCGGAGACCGCCGCGCACGCCGCGGGGACCTCCGCGCTCCTGCCGATGATCACGCTCGGGGTTCCGGGATCGCCGACCGCCGCGGTGCTCCTCGGCGGCCTGCTCATCTGGGGCCTGCAGCCGGGGCCGCTCCTCTTCACCGAGAAGGCGGACTTCGTGTGGGGCCTCATCGCCTCGATGTACCTCGGCAACATCGCCGGCCTCATCGTGGTGCTCACGTGCGTGCCGCTCTTCGCCGCGATCCTGCGCGTGCCCTTCGCCATCATCGCGCCGCTGATCCTCGTGATCTGCGCGATCGGCGCCTATACCGTCCACAACGCCATGTTCGACATGTGGATGATGGTGGTGTTCGGGGCGATGGGCTACGTCTTCAAGAAGCTCGACTACCCGATGGCGCCGCTGGTGCTGGCACTCGTGCTGGGCGACAACGCGGAGAACGGCTTCCGGCAGGCGATGCTGCTCTCCGCGGGCGACATGAGGATCTTCTACTCCAACGGCCTGGTGGGCGGCATGACGACGCTCGCGCTGATCCTGCTCTTCTGGCCGCTCATCTCGAGGCTCATCGGCCTCGCCCGCGGTCGCAAGGGCGGAGCGTCCGCGACCTGACGCACTGCGGGTAACCGTGCGCCGGCGGCCCTCGCGCCGCCGGCGCCGCTCCTTCGGAAGGAGGATTCCATGCCGGTAATCGCGATGACCCAGGAAATGGCGACGCTCGGCAAGGACGTCGCGCTCGGCGTGTGCGACGCGCTCGGGTTGCAGCAGGTGCGCCACGAGGTGGGCGACGTGGTGGCGGGCCGCATGCACGTGAAGAAGAGCCTCATCCGCCGCATCCGCGAGGGCAGGGCGAGCCGCATCGAGAAGTGGGCCGCCGACGAGAAGACCATCTCCATCTTCACCGCCGAGGAGGTCTACGACCTCGCGGTGAAGGGCAACGTGCTCATCCGCGGCTGGGGCGGGACGCTGCTGCTTCGCGACGTGGCGCACATCGCGCGCATCCGCGTGTGCGCGCCCATGGAGGTGCGCATCCGCCGCCTCATGGAGCGCCTCGAGACGGACGACGAGGAGCTCGCGCGGCGCGAGGTCGAGGCGGACGACGCGGCGCGCGCCTCGCGCATGGAGCAGCATTTCAACGTGCGCTGGGGCGATCCGACGCTCTACGACCTGAGCCTCAACACCGAGCGCGTGCCGGTCGCGCAGTGCGTCGAGCAGGTGCTCGCGCTCGTGAAGAGCGCCGCGTTCCAGGAGACGCCGGAGTCGCGCCGGCACCTCGCGGAGCTCGCGCTGCGCGCTCGTGTGCGCGCGGCGCTTCGCTCCGACGATCGCTCGGACCAGATCGACGTGGACGTCGAGGTGGACGGCGGCGAGGTCATCCTGCGCGGCATCGTCGTGGACGATGGCGAGAAGCGCGTCGTGCAGGAAGTGGTGCGCGCGGTGCCGGGCGTGAAGTCCGTGCGCGAGGAGCTGCAGACCATGGCGGGCGGACTCTACCGCTTCCCGCAGCAGCCGTCGCGCGGCGCGAGGCCCGAGTGAGGCGGGCGAGCCGCCGTCAGATCTTCCCGGCGTGCTTGAGGCGCGAGAGCGTCTCGGCGGAGAGGTTGAGGTAGGAGGCGAGCTCCTTCTTCGGCACGCGCTCGGAAAGCTCCGGGTGCTTCCTCATGAAGCGATGCACGCGCCCGGGCGCGTCGAGCAGGTGCAGCGTGATCGTGTGCGCCATCACCTCGCCCATGAGGAACATCACCTCGTACTCGAAGTCGTCCTTGAGGTCGGGGTGCGCGTCGAGGAAGCTCGCCCATTGCGGCAGCGGCATCTTCGCCACGCGCGCCTTGGTGACGCAGCGGATCGAGTAGGGCGCGGGCGTGCGCAGCTTCCACGCCGCATAGCTCGTGTCCATGTCGTCCTCCTTGGCGAAGCGCAGGATCATCTCCTTGCCCTCGGGGCTCGCCACCACGCGCTTGAGGATGCCGTCGATCACGAAGTACTGCTCCATCTCGTGCGCGCCTTGCGAGAGCAGCATGTCGCCCTTGCGGTAGTCCATGATGTGCAGGACCGACTCGAGCTCGCTGAAGGCGCGCGGCTTGAGCCTGCGAAGCACGATGTTCTGGCGCAGCCGCTCCCGGATCTCCTGAAGCTGCGGATGGTTCACGAGGAGGGTCATTCGCGGGGGACGATGCGGAAATTGACCGCCGTCAAGCGGGGCCGGGGCGCCGAAATTGACCGCCATCAAGGCCGCACGTTCGGAGCGTTTCTTAACATTGTAGCCTGATTCCCGCGGCGGCTTCCCGCCGCCGCCGCTCCCAACCCGATTTGAGACCCCGCGAGCGCCCTGCCGGCCCGCGGGCACGCCCCCTCGGAGGAAAAAACACATGGCAACCGTGACCGAATCCCCCGCGACCGCCAAGGCCCAGTCGGCCCAGGCCGCCGCGGATGCGCAACCCGCCGGCGAGACCGACGGCTTCCAGCTGGTCATCGAAGCCCTCAAGCTGAACGGCATCGACACCGTCTTCGGCCTGCCGGGCATCCCGATCACCGACCTCACGCGCAAGGCCCAGGCCGGGGGCCTGCGCGTCATCTCGTTCCGCCACGAGCAGAACGCGGGCTACGCCGCCTCGATCGCCGGCTTCATGACGCAGAAGCCCGGCGTGTGCCTCACCGTCTCCGCCCCCGGCTTCCTGAACGGCCTCACCGCGCTCGCCAACGCGACGACGAACTGCTTCCCGATGATCCTCGTCTCCGGCTCCTCCGAGCGCGAGGTCGTGGATCTGCAGCAGGGCGACTACGAGGAGATGGACCAGCTCGCGATCGCGAAGCCGCTGTGCAAGGCCGCCTTCCGCGTGCTGCACGCCGAGGACATCGGCGTGGGCGTCGCGCGCGCGATCCGCGCCGCGGTGTCCGGCCGCCCGGGCGGCGTGTACCTGGACCTTCCCGCGAAGCTCTTTCCGCAGGCGATCGACGCGGAGCTCGGCCGGAAGTCCCTCATCAAGGTGGTCGATCCGGCACCGCGCCAGATTCCCGCGCCGGACGCGGTGAAGCGCGCGCTCGACCTGCTCAAGGGCGCGAAGAAGCCGCTCATCCTCCTCGGCAAGGGTGCCGCGTACGCCCAGGCCGATGCGGACATCAAGGCGCTCGTCGAGAAGACCGGCATTCCGTACCTGCCGATGTCGATGGCGAAGGGCATCCTTCCGGACACCCATCCGCAATGCGCCTCGGCCGCGCGCTCGTTCGTGCTGCCGGAAGCCGACGTGGTGCTCCTCGTCGGCGCGCGCCTCAACTGGCTGCTCTCGCACGGCAAGGGCAAGACCTGGGGCGCGAAGAGCTCCAAGGACTGGGGCGGACAGAAGTACATCCAGGTGGACATCTCGCCCACCGAGGCCGACAGCAACGTGAGGATCGAGGCGCCCGTGGTGGGTGACGTCGGCTCCTGCGTGGCCAAGCTCCTCGAGGGCATCGACGGCATCAGGGCCCCCGCGGAGTGGGTCGCCGCGGTGAACGACAAGAAGGCGAAGAACGTCGCGAAGATGGGCGAGAAGCTCGCCGAGAATCCGTCGCCGATGAGCTTCCACAGCGCGCTCAACGTGGTGCGCGACATCGTGAAGGCGAACCCGGACGCCTACCTCGTGAACGAGGGCGCCAACGCGCTCGACTTCACGCGCTCGATCGTCGACATGTACAAGCCGCGCAGGCGCCTCGACGTCGGCACCTGGGGGGTGATGGGCATCGGCATGGGCTTCGCGGTGGCGGCCGCGGTCGTGGGCAAGCAGCAGGTGCTCGCGATCGAGGGCGACAGCGCGTTCGGCTTCTCCGGCATGGAGGTGGAGACGATCTGCCGCTACAACCTGCCGGTGTGCGTGGTGATCCTGAACAACAACGGCGTCTACCGCGGCGACGAGAAGGGCTACGGCGGCTCGCAGGATCCCTCGCCCCTGGTATTCGTGAAGGACGCGCGCTACGAGAAGCTGATGGAAGCGTTCGGGGGCGTGGGCAAGCACGTGACGACCCCGCAGGAGCTGCGCGCCGCGATCGAGGAGGCGTTCCGCACGAAGCGCCCGACGCTGGTGAACGCCATGATCGCCGAGGGCGCCGGCACCGAGAGCGGCCGCATCACGGCGCTCAACCCGACCGCAGCGAAAAAGTAGACAGGATCGCGGTTGCACTCGCCGGGGCGATCGTTGGAGCGGACAACACGGGTTGCCGCTCGACTCCTCGAGCAGCCGATTAAACGGAGACAGCAATGAATGCACTGAAAGGCGTACGAATCCTCGACATGACCCACGTGCAGGCGGGTCCCACCTGCTCGCAGCTGCTCGCCTGGATGGGCGCGGACGTGATCAAGCTCGAGCCGCCGCAGGGCGACGCGACGCGCGGCCAGCTGCGCGACATCCCCAACGCGGACTCGCTCTACTTCACGATGCTCAACTGCAACAAGCGCTCGATCACCGTCAACATGAAGACGGCCGAGGGCAAGCAGGTCTTCACGGACCTGCTGAAGAAGAGCGACGTCATGATGGAGAACTTCGGCCCCGGCGTGCTCGAGCGCCTCGGCTTCACCTGGGAGAAGATGCACGAGATCAACCCGAAGCTCGTGGTCGGCTCCATCAAGGGCTTCGGCTCGACCGGCCCGTACGCCGACTTCAAGGCCTACGAGAACGTCGCGCAGGCGATGGGCGGCGCGATGAGCACGACCGGAATCCCCGATGGCCCGCCCTACGTGACCGGCGCGCAGATCGGCGACACCGGCACCGGCTTGCATCTCGCGATCGGCATTCTCGGCGCGCTGCACCAGGCGACCGTCACCGGCCAGGGCCAGTACGTGGAGGTCGCGATGATGGACGGCGTGATGAACCTGTGCCGCGTGAAGTTCCGCGACCACCAGCGCCTCACGCGCGGACCTTTGCCCGAGTACTCGTTCCCGACCTACCAGGGACAGGGCGACGTGCCGCGCGCCGGCAACGACTCCGGCGGCGGCCAGCTCGGCAACGCCATCCATTGCAGGCCCCACGGCTCCAACGATTGGCTCTACATCGTCGTGCAGGAAGCGGTGTACGAGAAGCTCGCCAAGCGCATCGGGCCCGATGTGGGCGTGCCGGACATGGCGAGCGACGCGCGCCTGGCGACCATCGGCGAGCGGCGCAAGAACCAGAACCTCATGTGGACGCTCATCAACAAGTTCGCCGAGAAGTACACCAAGCGCGAGCTGATGGCGATCCTGAACGACCTGGACGTTCCGTGCGGCCCGATCATGTCCACCACCGACCTCGCAACCGACGAGCACGTGCGCGGCCGGCAGATGTGGGTCGAGCTCGACCACCCGCAGCGCGGCAAGTGGCACAACGTCGGCATGCCGATCAAGCTCTCGGCCTCGCCCGCGGTGATCAAGAGGAGCCCGCTCCTCGGCGAGCACACCGAGGAGGTGCTCAAGGAAGTGCTGGGCTACGAGGAATCGAAGATCCAGTCGATGAAATCCGCCGGCGCCTTCTCCGCCCCGCCCAAGAAAGTCGCCGCCTAAATGAAGATCGCGATCATCGGTCAGCAGGATTTCGGCAAGGCCGTCCTCGAGGCATTCCTCGCGCGCGGCGATGCGGTGGGCGCCGTGTTCTGCGCCCCGGAGAAGGAAGGCGCGAAGCCCGATCCGCTGCGCGTGGCGGCGCAGGAAAAGGGCCTCAACGTGCTGCAGCTGCCCAACCTCAAGGGGCCCGAGGCGCTCAAGGCGATGAAGGACTGCAACGCCGACATCGGCATCATGGCGTACGTGCTGCAGTTCGCGCCGCAAGAATTCGTCAACATCCCCCGGCACGGCACCATCCAGTACCACCCGTCGCTGCTGCCGAAGTACCGCGGCCCGTCGTCGATCAACTGGCCGATCTCGCTCGGCGAGAAGAAGACCGGGCTCACCATCTTCCGCCCGACCGACGGCCTCGACGAGGGGCCGGTGGTGCTGCAGAAGGAGACCGAGATCGCGGAGAACGACACCATCGGCACGGTGTATTTCGACCGCCTGTTCCCGATGGGCGTGAAGGCGATGCTCGAAGCCGCCGACCTGGTCGTCGCCGGCAAGCACAAGGAGGTCGTGCAGGACGAGGCGAAGGCGACCTACGAAGGCTGGTTCCGCGCCAACGAGTCGAAGCTGAGCTTCCACCATCACGTCGCGCGCGTGCACGATCTCATCCGCGCCGCCGATCCCGCGCCGGGCGCGTGGACCACGTTGAGCGGCAAGAAGGTGCAGCTCTTCGGCTCGAAGAAGCACCCGGTGCGCAAGTTCGGCGACGTGAAGGGCAAGGTGGGCGAGATCACCGAGATCACCGACACGTCGATGCGCATCACCTGCCAGGGCGGCCAGGTCGAGGTCGCGAAGGTGAAGGGCGAGGAGACCAAGAAGATCTCTCCCGCGGAGTGGGCGAAGGGCGCGGGCGTCGCGCCGGGTACAATCCTCGGCTCGTGATTCCACTTCCCGGCGTCCCACCCCGGATCGTCAGTTGCCCGGGGCCGCCGGGTCTCCCGTCGCAACGTGAATCCCGGCGCGCGCCGGGATTCGCACTTTTGTCGAGGTGATCGGAATGGCCAAAGCGCATGCGGTGAGGTTCCACAAGACCGGCGGTCCCGAAGTCCTGCAGTGGGAGGAAGTCGACGTCCCCGCGCCCGGACCGGGAGAGCTACAGATCCGCCACAAGGCGGTGGGGCTCAACTACATCGACACCTATCACCGCACCGGGCTCTATCCGATGGCGCTGCCCTCGGGCATCGGCCTGGAGGCCGCGGGCGTGGTCGAAGCGGTGGGATCCGGCGTGGCGGAGTTCAAGCCCGGCGAGCGGGTGGCCTACTGCAACGGGCCGATCGGCGCGTACTCCGAGCTCAAGAACCATCCCGCCGAGCGTTGCGTGAAGCTGCCCGAGGGCATCGGCTTCGAGCAGGCCGCGTGCATGATGCTGCAGGGCCTCACCGTGCAATACCTGCTGCGTCGCCTGCACGTGGTGCCCAAGGCCGGCGACACCGTGCTCTTCCACGCCGCGGCGGGCGGGGTGGGCCTCATCGCGTGCCAATGGGCGAAAGCGCTCGGCGTCCACGTCATCGGCACCGTGAGCTCCGAGGAGAAGGCGAAGCTCGCGCGCGACAACGGCTGCACGCACACCGTCATCTACACCCGGGAGGATTTCGTCGCGCGCGTGAACGAGATCACCGGCGCGAAGAAGGTGCCGATCGTCTACGACGGCGTGGGCAAGGACACCTTCCTGAAGTCGCTCGACTGCCTGCAGGGCCGCGGCCTGATGGTGAGCTTCGGCAACGCGTCGGGTCCCGTCGGGCCGACCGACCTCTCGATCCTCTCCGCCAAGGGCTCGCTCTACGTGACGCGCCCGACGCTCATGGGATACGTCGCGAAGCGCGAAGAGCTCGTCGCCGCGTCGAAGGAGCTGTTCGACCTGGTGCTCGCGGGCAAGATCCGGATCGAGCCGCGCCAGACCTACGCGCTCAAGGACGCCACCCGGGCGCATCGCGATCTCGAAGGGCGCAAGACCACCGGATCCACGGTCCTGCTGCCGTAGTCCTTGGGGCCCAGCAAGGCCCCCTTGATTCCGTCTTGCGGCGGGCATAGCCTGATCCAGTCAGGCGATGCCCCGAGCCGCTTGCGACTCCCGACACCGCTCCTTTCGATCCGGGTTGGAAAGGAGGGTCCCATGAGACGAATGTACGTCACGCTCCCCGACGTGGCCAGCGCGCGCAGCGTCGCGAACGACCTGCTCCTCGCGCGCATCGAAGATCGCCACATGCGCTTCCTCGCCCGCCGCGGCACCGACCTGGGCGAGCTCAACGAGGCGTCCTATTTCCACAAGACCGACGCGATCCACGGCGCCTTCGTGGGCCTCGTGATCGGAGGCGTCCTCGGCGCGCTGGTCGGCGCCGTGCTCGTGAACTACCCGCCGCATGGCGTCTCGCTCGAGATGGTGGCGGTGCTCATCGCCGCGATCGTCGGGGCGATGCTCGGCGTGTGGGTGGCGACCATGGTCGGCCTGCAGGTGCCCAACTCGCGCCTGCGCCATTTCGAGCAGGAGCTGCAGGACGGACGCGTGCTGCTCATGCTGGACGTGCCGGCGCGCCGCTACGAGGAAGTGCACGACATCATCGTGCGCAAGCATCCGGAGGCGATCGATCGCGGCAACGAGCCGACGGTGCCGGCATTCCCGTAGCCCGCCGCTGTAGGAAGCGTCGGACGCGAAAAGCAGCCGGCGGCGACGCAACCGCTGAAATCCGCAACGGGTGCGCGGTGTCTCACGATCTCCATCCCAGACCAATGGAGACAACGATGAGATCCATCGCGCTTCCCCTCGCGGCGATCGCCATCGCCGCACTCGCCGGATGCGACCGGTCGGTTCCCAGCTCGTCCACCACCGTCGTGAAGCAGCCGCCCGCGAGCGAAGCTCCGCCCGCGAGCTCGTCCACCACGGTGGTCCAGCCGGCGCCCAGCACGCCGAGCCCCTCGACCACGGTGGTGCAGCCTTCGCAACCCTCCGAGTCCTCGACCAGCGTGAACATCGACGCGAACAAGCCGGCAACGACCACGGAAAAATCGCGTACGAAGTCGACGACGCAGATCGATACGCCGGCCGGCTCGGCCACCAAGACGCAGACGGATACGACGCGCACGAACCAGTAGCGCGGCACGTAGCGCAACCAGGCCCCTCCCCGCGGCGCGGGCAGGGGCCTTTTCGTGGGCGATCGGTCGAGACGCGGCGGAACCGGCCGGTTTGCTAAGATTCGAAGCCTTCCTCCCCGCTTCGAATCCCTCCATGGCTCTTCTCCTGCGCGAAGCCGACGTCGAGCGGCTGCTGACGATGGATGCCACGCTCGAGCTCGTCGAGCGCGTGCATCGCGAATACTCCACCGGACAGGCGATCGACGTGCCGCGCGAGCGCACGCGGCTGCCGAAGGCGGCGCTGCACATCCTGCAGGGCGCGGTCCCGTCGATGGGGATGTTCGGATACAAGGCCTACACGTCGAGCCGCGAGGGCGTGCGCTTCCTGGTGTACGCGTTCAACGCCGAGCGCGGCAACCTCGAGGCGATCGTGGAGGCGAACCTCCTCGGCATGATGCGCACCGGGGCCGCCGGGGGCGTCGCGGCGAAGTGGCTCGCGCGTGAGGACGCCCGCGTGGTCGGCCTCTTCGGCTCGGGCTGGCAGGCGCAGGGCCAGCTCGAGGCGCTCGCGAAGGTGCGCAAGATCGAGCGCGTGAAGGTCTTCTCGCGCAACGCCGGGAAGCTCGCGAAGTTCTGCGCGAAGATGCGCGAGCGGCTCTCGCTCGACGTGGTGCCCGCGGCATCGCCCGAGGATGCGGTGAAGGCGAGCGACATCGTGGTCACCATCACGACGTCGGCGACCCCGGTGTTCGATGGCGAATGGCTCGGCGCCGGAACGCACGTGAACGCGGCCGGCTCGAACTCGCTGCTGCGCCAGGAGATCGACGAGACGACCGTGCGGCGCGCGCAGCCGGTCGTGGTCGATTCGCGCCCTTCGGCGCTCAAGGAGGCGGGCGACCTGCTGCCCGCGCTCGAGAAGGGTCGGCTGCATGCGGGTTCGCTCACGGAGATCGGCGAGGTGATCGCCGGCCTCCGGCCGGGGCGCACGTCCGCGGAGCAGGTCACCCTGTTCGAGTCGCAGGGCATGGCGATCCAGGACCTCGTCATCGCCGCCCACCTGGTGCGCCTCGCGCGCGAGCGGGGCGCCGGATCGGAGGTCGACGTCGCCCGCTGAACGGCGCGCGGCCTGGAGGGGGCCCATGTAAGATGGGCGCATCGCAACACATCCACGGGCCGAGCCCCCCCACGAGAAGGCCCGGGACCAGGGAGAAGCGATGAAGACCGCGTTCTGGAAGGCGGACTGGTTTCTCGGCCTCGTCATCGCCGTCGTGCTCTTCGGCTTCGCACGCACCGCCGGGTTCATCCCCGCGGTCGAGCGCTGGGCCTACGACCTGGGCGTGCGCATGACCTCCAAGCCTCCGAGCGAGCGTATCGCGGTCATCGCCATCGACGAGCAGTCCATCGCCAACATCGGCCGCTGGCCGTGGTCGCGCGACGTGATCGCGAAGCTGATCGACCAGCTCGCCGCGGCGCACGCGAAGGTGATCGGCGACACGGTGTTCTTCTTCGAGCCGCAGAAGGATCCGGGGCTCGCCTACGTGCAGAAGGCGCTCGACGTGATCCACAAGGCGTGGCCCGCGCCCGCGCAGGACGTGCAGGGCGTGGCTCCCATCGGCGCCGAGACGCCGGCCGCGCAAGCCGCGCAGCCGCCGGCGGAAGTCGCCGAGATCGGGCGCATCCTCGACGAAGCCTCCTCCGCGCTCGACAGCGACGCGCGCCTCGCCGCGAGCGTGAAGAAGGCGGGCAACGTGCTGGTGCCCCTCGCCTTCGAGCAGCTCTCCTACGGTGCGCCGCCCGGACGCCCGGACAAGCCGCTGCCCGACTACGTGCTGAAGAACACCATCGGCGCCTCGACCGACGGCGGCGGCTCGTTCCTGCACGCGAACGGCGCGCTGGTGCCGATCGAGGCGGTGGGCGGCGTCGTCGCGGGCATGGGCCACCTCAACAATGCGCTCGACGAGGACGGCGCCGTGCGCTTCGAGCCGCTGATCCTCGACTACTACGGCCAGCAGCTGCCGTCGCTCGCGCTCATGATCGCGGCGAAGAGCCTGAACCTCGGGCCGAAGGACATCACCGCGAGCGTCGGGCAGAGCGTGACCCTCGGCGGCAAGACCATCCGCACCGACGACTACGGGCAGATGTACACGTACTTCTACAAGGATCGCGACGGCCGTCCCGCCTTCCCGATCGACTCGTTCTTCGACGTGTACAGCGGCAAGATCCCGGCGGCGAAGTACGCCGGCAAGATCGTGCTGATCGGCGCGACCGCGACCGGCGTGGGTGCGGCGCAGGTCACGCCGGTCTCCGCGCAGATGAACCCGGTGACCACGCTCGCCCACTCGGTCTCCTCGATCCTGCAGGAGCATTTCTTCGTGGTGCCGGCGTGGGCCGCGCTCGCGACGCTCGCCGCCTACCTCGCGATCGCGCTCTACCTCATGCTGCTGCTGCCGCGGCTCAAGGCGGGCATGGGAGCGGCGCTGAGCGTGGTGATCCTCGCGGCGTTGTTCGGCACGCACCTCGCGCTCATGACCGGGCCGGGCCTGTGGATCCAGCTGATGCTTCCGGCGACGCTCCTCCTCGTCGGGCACGCGCTCCTCACCACCAAGCACTACCTGGTGACCGAGCGGCGCAAGGAGAAGGCGGACGTCGAGAGCGCGGAATCGAACCGCATGCTGGGGCTCGCCTTCCAGCAGCAGGGCCAGCTCGACATGGCGTTCGACAAGTTCCGCAAGGCGCCGCTCAACGAGGAGGTGATGGAGAACCTCTACAACCTCGCGCTCGACTTCGAGCGCCGGCGCCAGTTCAACAAGGCGGAGAACGTGTTCCGCTACATGCAGACCTTCGACCCGAAGTTCCGCGACGTGGCAGAGCGCCTCGACCGCGCGAAGAAGCTCTCCGAGACGATCATCCTCGGCGGCTCCGCGCAGGCGCGCACCAACGCCGGCACGATGATCCTGCAGGGCAGCTCGGGCGCGGAGAAGCCGATGCTCGGCCGCTACCAGGTCGAGAAGGAGCTCGGCAAGGGGGCGATGGGCGTGGTGTACGCGGGCAAGGACCCGAAGATCGGCCGCGTCGTGGCGATCAAGACGATGGCGCTCTCCTCGGAGTTCGAGGCCGACGAGCTCGCCGAGGCGAAGGAGCGCTTCTTCCGCGAGGCCGAGACCGCGGGCCGGCTCGCGCATCCCAACATCGTGACGATCTACGACGCGGGCGAGGAGCATGACCTGTGCTACATCGCGATGGAGTTCCTCAAGGGCAAGGACCTCACGCCCTGCACCAGGCTCGCGAGCCTGCTGCCGCCGGACAAGGCGCTCTCGATCGTGGAGCGCGTCGCCGATGCGCTCGGCTACGCGCACTCGATGGGCATCGTCCATCGCGACATCAAGCCGGCGAACATCATGTACGAGCCCGAGAGCGACACGGTGAAGGTCACCGACTTCGGCATCGCGCGCATCACCGACTCGTCGAAGACCAAGACCGGCATGGTGCTCGGCACTCCCTCGTACATGTCGCCCGAGCAGCTCGCCGGCAGGAAGATCGACGGCCGGAGCGACCTCTTCTCGCTCGGCGTCACGCTCTACCAGATGCTCACCGGGAAGCTGCCGTTCGAGGGCGAGTCGATGACGCAGCTCATGTTCGCCATCGCCAACAATCCGCACGATCCGATCCGTTCGTTGAACGCGTCGCTGCCGCCCTGGATCGAGGCGGTGATCGACAAGGCGCTCGCCAAGGACTTCGAGCAGCGCTTCCAGACCGGCGCGGAGCTCGCAGAGGCGATCCGCGCGGGACGGCGCAGCGGGGCGTCCGCGGCATCGGCCGATGCGCGCGCCTGAGCCGCCGGTCGAGCGCGTACCGCTGCATGCGCGCGCGATCGAGATCCACGGCTACAAGCGCGCGGATGGCCTCTACGACATCGAGGGCCGCCTGGTCGACCGCAAGCCCTACGACTTCAACCTCGCCGCCGGCGTGCGCAAGGCCGGCGAGCCGATCCACTCCATGTGGCTGCGCCTCACCATCGACCGCAACCTCGTGATCGTGGATGCCGAGGCGCGGATGGACGCAGTGCCGTATGCGGACTACTGCGGCAGGATCGCGCCGGCCTACCGCAAGCTCGTGGGGCTCGCGATCCGGCCGGGCTATCACCAGAAGATCCGGGAGCTCTTCGGCGCCGTGGAGGGCTGCACGCATCTCAGCGAGCTCGCCGCGGCGCTCGCGACCGGCGCCTTCCAGACCATGGCGGGCCAGAAGATCCAGGATCCGGCGAAGAAGCCGTTCCAGCTCGACCGCTGCCATGCGCTCGCCGCGACCTCGCCCGTGGTCGGGCGCTACTACCCGGCGTGGTATCGCGGCACCGAGCCGGTCGAGCCGGCCGAGGATCCCGACCAGCACTGAGTGCGGGAGGGCGGGGACCTGTCCTAGGTCAAGAGTTTCCGGCCGGCTCCGGCTGATAAAATCGGTGGGTTTCCCGCTTCTTCCTCCAGATTCGCCCCCACCGCCATGAACATCCACGAGTACCAGGGCAAGGAACTGTTTCGCAAATACGGCGTGGCCACGCCACGCGGATTCCCCGCTTTCTCCGTCGAGGAGGCCGTCGCCGCGGCGAAGAAGCTGGGCGGCCCGGTCTGGGTCGTGAAGGCCCAGATCCACGCCGGCGGCCGCGGCAAGGGGGGCGGCGTGAAGCTCGCGCGCTCGGTCGACGAGGTGCGCAGCCTCGCGACGAAGATGCTCGGCATGACGCTCGTCACGCACCAGACCGGTCCCCAGGGCCGCGTGGTGCGCCGCCTCCTCATCGAGGAAGGCGCCGACATCCGGAAAGAGCTCTACGCCGCGCTCGTGGTCGACCGCGTGTTGCAGCGCGTGGTGCTGATGGCCTCGAGCGAGGGCGGCATGGACATCGAGGAAGTCGCTGCCAGGACGCCCGAGCGCATCCACAAGGTCGCGATCGATCCGATGAAGGGACTCGAGGACGCGCAGGCCGAGGACATCGCGACGAAGATCGGTGTCGCCGCGAACCTCGTGCCGCAGGCGCGCGACCTCTTCAAGAGCCTCTACAAGTGCTTCGACGAGTGCGACTGCTCGCTGGTCGAGGTGAATCCCCTCATCGTCACCGGCGACGGCCGCGTGGTGGCGCTCGACGCGAAGTTGAACTTCGACGACAACGCGCTCTTCCGCCATCCCGACATCGTCGCCATGCGCGACCTCGACGAAGAGGATCCGGCCGAGGTCGAGGCGTCGAAGTTCGATCTCAACTACATCCAGCTCGACGGCGACATCGGCTGCCTCGTGAACGGCGCGGGCCTCGCGATGGCGACCATGGACACCATCAAGCTCTTCGGCGGCAACCCGGCCAACTTCCTCGACGTCGGCGGCGGCGCCAACTCGCAGAAAGTCGCGGCAGCCTTCCGCATCCTGCTCGCTGACGATCGCGTCAAAGCGGTGCTTATCAACATCTTTGGTGGGATCATGCTGTGCGATGTATTGGCGCAAGGCGTCGTCGACGCGGCCCGCGAGGTCAAGCTGAGCATTCCATTGGTGGTGCGGATGGAAGGCACCAATGTCGATAAGGGCAAGCAGATTCTGAAGGACTCGGGCATCGCGGTGATTCCTGCCGCCGATATGTCGGACGCCGCACGCCGCGCGGTCGAAGCCATCCGTTAGAAGAATCTATGCAAACTCCTGCCTGTCGCCCTGAGCGACGCGAGTCTGCGAACCATCAGCGGCGCGCGGCTGCCGCGCGAAGCGCGCTGGCGAGTCCGCGAGCTGTGTCGAGAA
>Ga0134126_10000940_pt1 | contig 36927 bp, 28 predicted proteins | sample KB31752_FD_96881 | JGI IMG/M metagenome (GOLD analysis project Ga0134126, IMG submission 96881) | Terrestrial soil microbial communities with excess Nitrogen fertilizer from Kellogg Biological Station, Michigan, USA - KB3-175-2 | ecosystem: Environmental > Terrestrial > Soil > Unclassified ...
CCCCCGTACTCGGGGGAGAGGGGTTGGGGGTGAGGGGGCGGCAATCCCGCGGAAAACGCCCCCCTCACCCCAACCCCTCTCCCCCGAGTACGGGGGAGAGGGGCTTCTCAGACAGATGCTCACTCGGGGCGAGGAGCCTGCGCCCCTACAAGTCGGTGACGTATTGATGGTGCGACCGGAGCATTGCCGGCTGATTGGCTGTGACGGATCGGACGAGTGTCCCGGCTGGCCGGGACGAGTGACGGCCATGCACTACCTTGGCTGCGATGAGATTGTGGATGTGACCGTCGGGGCGGGACAGAGTGTGCGCGTCCGGCAGCGAGCCGGGACGAGTATTCCTATCTCTCCCGGTTCAAGCGTAGCGGTGGTCGTCTCACCGGAAGCCCTTTGGCCGATCCCGGAACGCGATCCCGCGTGGCTGTCGCTCGCCGGAAAGGACGCCGATGCGCGTCCCTGACACCTCGCGCCATTCGTTCGCTGCCGTTTTCCTTGCGGTTCCGGCGATGATGCTGTTGTTGGTGTTCTTCGCCGGCCCTTTCCTGTTCTTGCTGCGGCTCAGCTTTTGTGCGCCGCCCGCCGGACACGGCTTCTACCAGGCCGACACCTGGACGACCCTTAATTACACCGCCTTGTTCGCCGACGCCTACTTCCATCAGGTCGTCCTGTTCACCTTACTGCTGGCGCTCGGTGTTACCGGGCTGGTGCTTTTGATCGCCTTGCCCCTGTCCTTGTTCATCCATTCTCTGCCGTCACGGCAAAAGGCTCTCGCTGTCGCGGCCATCGTGTTGCCGAAATTGGCCAGCATGCTGGTCGTCGTCTACGGCTTGCAGGCGATGCTCAGCAGTGCCGGCATCGTCAACGAAGTGTTACAGGCAATTGGACTTGTGCGAGAGCCGTTGCGATTATCCCGAAATCTCTCCGGTGCCATCCTCGGCGAGACCTACCTTCTCTTGCCGTATGCGGTGCTGGTGTTGGTCGTCGGTTTGGAGCGAATTGATGCGGCACTGGTTCCGGCGGCGCGGGGACTTGGAGCATCGCCTTGGCAGGCATTCCGCCGCATCACGCTGCCGCTGCTCACTCCAGGTCTGACCATCGCCGCCCAACTCACGCTGGCCTGGGCGCTGGGGGCGTTCATCGGGCCGCTGTTACTGGGTAGTCCCGACGAGATCACGCTGGCGGTGGAAGTTCACCGGCAAACGATCGAGAACAACCATTGGCCGCGCGGCGCGGCGACGGCGGCCAGCCTGTTGATCGGCGTTGTCCTGCTGCTGACAACGAGTGGGCTGGCCATTCGTTGGCTGATGAGGAGAAGCACTCCATGATCGTTCGTCGTCTGGGCTGGTTGCTGGGATGGCTGTCTCTGCTGCTCTTGCTGGCACCGCTGGGATATGCCTGCTGGCTATCATTCACTCCCGACGAGTTCCTGACGCCGCCGATGCGCGCCTGGTCGCTGCGCTGGTATAGCGAATTTTTCCGTTCTCCCCGCTGGACTTCGGCCTTAAGCCAGAGTCTTCTCGTTGGCGGGCTAGCCGTGCTATTCTCGCTCGCAACTGGCTTGCCGCTGGCGTTCGCTCTGGCTCGCCTTCACTTCCGAGGCAAGCTAATCGTCTTCGGCAGCGTCCTGCTCCCTCTGGTGGTGCCGCCGGTGCTGCTGGGCATCGGTCTGTTGCCGACGGTGCAAGCGCTTGGCTTATGGGGCAGTACGTTGTCCCTCGCCTTCGCCCATGCGCTTTTTGGAATGCCCATCGTCTGTTGGTTAACCCGCGCGGCCCTGGTCGGCGTCACCCCAGATCTCGAAAGCGCCGCCCGCGGGTTGGGAGCCTCGACCGGGCAAGTCCTGTATCGAGTGACGCTGCCGTTGATCGCGCCTTCCGTCCTGGCGGGGGCGATCATGGCATTCGTGCTTTCGCTCAACGAGTTCATCTTGAGCCTGTTTCTGGCGACGCCGGAAACCGAAACGCTGCCGCGCGTCCTCTGGCCGAACTTGCGTTATTCGCTCTCGCCTCTGGTGGCCGTGGCTTCGTGCATAACGATTCTTGTCACCTCTGCCGGGATCGGCATCGTTGCCTGGTTGTTGCGAGCGCGACGATGACGGCTCGGAATCATTCCTCAAACAGCCTTGGCAACAGAAGGTCATGCACGGCCGTCATCGCCAGCGTTGCGTCGGCAGGTGCGGGACCATCACCAATGAGCAACGGATGGTCGAGAGGATCGCCCGCCGATAAACCGTGGCTGCCGCGTACCAGAGCCGGGTCGAGCGGAATCACATCGAACAGCGTGCGGAAACCGAGCTTCTTTTGCAGCAGTCGCCGTATGGCCCGGCCCTTCGGCCACGGCAAGCGAGGATCGAAAAATAATTCGCACGGATCGAAGCCGGGCTTGCGATGTATGTCCACGGTACGGGCATAGTCCGGCGCTTGACGATCGTCCAGCCAAAAGGGGTACGCGAACCAGGCGTCGGCGTCCGCCAGGGCGATCAATTCGCCGGAGCGTTCGTGTCGCAAACCAATCGCGCCGCGCTCCTCGCCATCAAGGACACGCGCCACGCCCTTGAGTCCGGCGAGCGTCTCGCGCACACGCGGCCGGTCGGCATCGTCGGCGACGTAGACATGGGCAAGTTGATGATCGCACACGGCGAAGGCTTTGCTGGTGAACGTATCCAAGGTTTCGCCGAATGGCCCAGGCCGCACGGTCAACAGACCCGCCTGACGCAGCGCACGATTCGGCAACACCGCATGACTGACCGAGACGTGGCCATATTCACTGACCACCCATACGCACGCGCCGGCGGCGCGGGCGGCATCGAGCAACGGGGCGCACGCTCGATCGAGTTCGCCGGTCAACCGCCGCATATCGCAACCTTGCGGGCCGAAGCGCTGCGGATCGTAATCGAGGTGCGGCAGATAAACCAGCGTCAAATCCGGCCGTTCGCGTCGCAGCACCTCGGCGGCGCAACGGGCGATCCATTCCGTGCAAGGAAGTCCCGCCATCGGTCCCCAAAATGAGGGAAACGGAAAAGGACCAAGCACCTGTTCGAGAATCTCTGTCAGTCCGGCCGGGGTGCCGGTGATGCCGAACGCCTTGTTGCCATCGGCGGCGTAATACGGTTTCGGCGTGACGCTGACATCGACCGCCGCGCCCTGGTTGAACCACCAGAACAGCTTGGCGCAGCGGAAGGATCGACCCGCCTCAGCCGCGCGCCGGCGGGCAGTGACGTAAAGAGGCGTCGCCTGAATGAGACGATTGGATTGCTGCCAGAAACGCACCTCGCCGGTGTCGCGCCACAGCCAACCGTTGGCGACGATGCCGTGTCGCTCCGGCGTCTGTCCCGTTAGCAGCGTGGCCTGCGCCGTGCAGGTGACGGCCGGCAGCGTTTCATGCAGCGGTCGCATCCAGCCGGCGGATGCGAGGGCTTGCAGGCGCGGCGCGAACGGCAGTAAGCGAGGTGTCAGGCCGACGGCGTTGATGCAGACGAGTGGAGGCATATCGTTGACAGTCGGGGAGGGGATCACTAAGTTACAATTCTACCGTCCGAGCATGGATCGGGCGAGGATGAAATAAACGACTAGCATCTTACACCCAAACAGGGGGCGTCAACAGCGATGGTTCGGAAGAAGCTCGGACGGGGCAGGAAGAATCGTTGCCGGTTTTGCACGAAAGAAGGCTGTCCGCGACCGGCGTTCGTGGACTACAAGGATGTGCAAACCCTCAAGAAGCTCTGCACCAGCCAGGGCAAACTGTTCAGCCGTAAACGCAGCGGCAATTGCGCCGCCTTCCAGCGCGCCGTCAAGGACGCCGTCAAGCGCGCGCGTTTCATGGCTCTCATGCCCTACGTCGGCGAATAAATTTTATGCTTACAAGCCCGGAGCGCCAGCGACGGGTTCCCGTCGCTGGCGCTCCGGGCTTGTGTAATTTCGTTTAATCCTCCGCGTCGTCGGCGTTCGTCGCATGGCCGCCGATGAAGCGCTCACGTTTGATCTCCTCCTCGACTTCGCGGGCGCGCGGTTTCAGCAGGTCGCTGCGCGTCACAATGCCGACCAGTTTCTGCGCATTGTCATCGGCGACAACCAACAAGCGACCCACTCCCGCCTCGGCCATTTTCTCCGCCGCCGTTCGGCACGATTCCCAGGCATACGCCGTGATCGGCGTGCGCTGAATCAGATCGTAGGCGATGATGACATTCATCGTCGCCACATCCGAGGTGAGGTCGGCGTTCAGACCGCGCGATACCCAATCCTCCAGCAAGTTCGTCCGCGTGATGACGCCCAGAAGCAGACCTTTCTCGTCCACCACCGGATACGCCTGATGCCGATGCAGTCCGCTGCTCTGGAAATAGCGTTTCAGCAACTCCACCACGGGCAGGGAGGCGGGGATGGTCACGACGTTGGTCGTCATCACCGTGCCGACGCTGGAGCGCTCCAGCGGATCGACGCTGTATTCGCGGCTGATGTGGTAGCCGCGCCGCGCTACCTTTTCCGTCAGGATCGATCGTTTCATGAACAGCACGGTGAAGCCGTAGGATACGAACGAGGCGATCAAGAGGGCCGGCAGAACACGGATGTCCCAGGTCAATTCCAGGGCGAAGACAAGGCCGGTGAAGGGCGAACGCATGCAACCGCCCATGATGGCGGCCATGCCGACCAGCGCCCACAGCGAGGGGTTGGGATTCGGCAAGATGTGGGAGATGAGCGCCCCTAGCGCGCCGCCCATGATGAGCAAGGGCGCCAGCACGCCGCCCGATGTGCCCGAACCGAGCGACGACGACCAGATGAAACTTTTTACGAGGATGAGAGGGATGAGGATTTTGACTTCGAGGTCGCCTTTGAGCAAATCCTCGATAATGTCGTAACCGACGCCGAGCGCGCGCGGTTGGAAATAACCGCCGATGCCGATGGACAATCCGCCCAAGGCCGGCCACCACATCCAATGAAAGGGCAAGCGGTGAAACAGATCCTCCCAGGTGTAGACGGAGAGCGTGAGCAGCAGGGCGAAAACGCCGGCCAGCACGCCGACCACGCCCGCCGATGCCATCCCTTGCATCTCCAGGGCGTTATGCACCGGCAGATTCTTGAAGAGCGGCGCCGCCTCCAATCCCAGGTTGGGCCGCACCATCATGGCCATGGCGCACGCTAGCGCGACCGGGAACAAACTGCGCGGCTTCCACTCGAATAGCAGCAACTCAACCGCCAACAGCACGGAGGCGACGGGTGTACCGAAAGTCGCGGTCATGCCGCCGGCCGCGCCGGCTACCAGCAACGTCTTGCGTTCGGCAGCCGTTAACTGGAACACCTGCGCGATGATTGAGCCGCACGCTCCGCCGGTCATGATGATCGGCCCTTCCGCGCCGAACGGACCACCGGAGCCGATGGAGATGGCCGACGATAACGGCTTGAGAATCGCCACCTTCGGCGACATACGGCTGCGACCAATCAAGATCGCTTCCAGCGCTTCGGGAATGCCGTGGCCGCGAATGCGTTCGGAACCGTAGCGAGCCATCAAACCAACGATAAGTCCGCCCACGACCGGGATAATGATCCCCCACAGCCCCAGAGCATCCGCGCGCTTCCACAAATCTTCTTGATGAAGAAAGGAGAATTGTTGGTAGTAGAACAGGTTGGTGAAGAAATAGATCAGTCGTTGGAGTACCCAAGCGAGGATGGCGCACAGGGCGCCGATGCCGATGGCGATGCACGAAATCCACAATAGCCTCGCTTCGGCCGTGAAATCACCCTTCTGATTCATGTTGTCTAACGTCTCCGCAATTCCTACGGGCGGTAATCGTCAGTTGTATTAGGAGATTCGGCCGCGAGCGGGTATGCGAATGTTCGTCGCCTGATTCGGCACGATGGCGATATCCACAGTCGCGGCGGGCGACTTAAGGGAGGAGCCATCGTGCCGCATTGAAGTACAGCAGCAGCGTGGCCATGTCGGCAAGGGCCAGGGCGATGGGACCGGCAGCGACGCGCGGGTCGAGCCGCAGCAGACGCAGCAGGTTAGGCACGGCCAGTCCCAACAACGCCGCGCAGGTCACGCCCCCCGTGATGCCGGTGAGGAGACAGATGGCGAGCCGCCCTTGCCCCAACCACACCAAGGCCACCAAGCCGATGGTCAAGGCGCTCGCCGCGCCCAGGAACAAGCCCGTCAGCAATTCGCGCCCCAGCTTGGGTCCGAGCGCCGTCCAGGTCGGCGTTCGACCGTGTAACGCCTCCAGCGCCAGGCTGACCGATTGAATGCCGACGCTCTCGGCCAAGGCCAGCACCACCGGGATGAACAGCGCCAGCACCGCGCCTCCCCAAGCCAACTCGTCTTGATAGACGCCGGACAAGAAAGCAGCCAAGATGCCGCCGCCGATGTTGCAGAGGAGCCAGGGAAATCGATGACGGAACGCGAGAAACGGATTGGTCTGCTGCGTCTCGGTTAAGTGAACGCCGATAAGCTGGAACATGTGGTCCCTGCCTTCGCGCTTATCCAGATCGCTCATTTCCTCCGTGTAAAGGTCCACATCCACCACCCCGAGCAATCGGCGATCATTGTCCACCACGGGAAAGGCCAGAAGATGATGTTGGATGAAAAACTCGCACGCTTCCAGAACCGTGGCCGACTGAGGCAAGGCAATGACGCGAGCGACCATGATTTGAGATAGAGGAGTATCGGGAGGATTCAGGAGCAGACGGCGTGTGGGCAGCACGCCGATGAGACGCATCTCACGATCGACGACGTAGAAATAGATGATGCGGTCGCCCGGCGGATTCTGACGCAGCCACTCCAGCGCCTCGCCGATGGTTTTGTCGGCGTACAACCAGGTACTATCCTTCCGCATGTGCTTGGTGATGGGATTATTTAGATTCTCTCCTCCGAACGGTATTGCCATGCACTATTCCCGCGCGTGTTGATGCCTGGTGAAAGAGGCTCTTTATTCCGCGAATCGTTCACTTTTCTTCTGGTGTGGGATTATTGTAGAATAGCGGCATATCGTCGTCGAACAGATGTCCGGTCGAGGGCAGATACGCAATGCCGCCGTATCTCCGCCGCTTTCGGGGATGGGATTGGTTTACCCCGCGCGCGATTCAACACTTGCCCTGGCAAGAACAGGAACGCTTGACCCAGGAAGTGTGGGGAGCGGTTCGCCGTCATCGTTGCCATTGGCTCATGACGGGATGCCTGCCCTTGTTGAGTCTTCTCATCATGAACCTCGTGATCTTTAGTTTCCAGCTAAAGACATCCTCGCTCATTCGCCTCTTGAAATGGCTTGCCATGCTGGTTTTCGGCACGATCTGGGTCGGGACCGTCGTCTGGCAGCGCCGAATTTTCCGCGAGGCGTTGCGGCAAAAACTACTCGATGCCGGCCTTCGCCCGCGCATCTGCTTTGAGTGTGGCTACAACGTGGAAGGCTACGAAGGCAAAGAATGCCCGGCTTGTGACGCTCCATTTCTCCGGCAAGCGGACTCTCCCCACTTGAGGTAGTAGGTGCATCCCCAACGGTACGCGCGGACGCTGGCTCCGCCCGCGCCCTTGACAGAAACGCCTGACAGGAGTTGGCCGCTTGGTTACAATTCACGCGGGTGATTCAGGAGGGCCAGGTCATGTCAACCATCGTCGCGGGTTTCGTGAAGAACGGCGTCGTCGTGCCCAATTCGCCGTTGCCGGAAGGGGCACAAGTCGAAATTCAGTTGACATCCGCCCAGGGGGAGGTTCTGCCAGACACTGCGGCTCACGTCTCGCCGAGCGAACTGCGGAAGATGCCGCGTGAGCGGCGGCAAGCTATCCTGGCGGCCGCAGCGGAAATGGCAGAGCAGGATTACCATTCGGATAGCGAATTGACTGGCTTCGACGCCTTCAGTGAGGAAGAACGAAATGACGACGACGAATCCGACGCTCCTTAGAGGCGAGGTCTGGCGGATCCGGTTCGACCCTGCCGAGGGCGATGAGATCAAGAAGATTCGGACAGCCGTTGTCGTTAGTGAAAATGCCGTCGGTCGTCTGCGACTGAAGATCGTCGTTCCGATCACGGAGTGGAAACCACGCTATGCAAACTATCCTTGGTTTGTTCGTCTTATGCCGACACCTACCAACGGTTTGACGAAGGATTCCGGAGCCGACGCCTTTCAAGTTAAGTCCGTCTCGGACACGCGCTTCCTTAACCGACTGGGCGAACTAACGCCGGGTCAGCTAGACGACATCGCCACAGCGATCGCCATTTGCGTGGGCGCTCCCTGATACACAAACTCGTATAATTCGCGCAGGTGATTCAGGAGAGCCATGCCATGTCAACCATCGTCGCGGGTTTCGTGAAGAACGGCGTCGTCGTGCCCAACGTGCCCTTGCAGGAGGGGGCGTTTGTGGAGGTCCACGTCATTCGTGGACCAATCGAAATCGAGCCTGGGTTACAGGAAGAACTCGACGCTTGGCACCTCGCTAGCGCCCAAGCCCTGGAGTTGGTCGAACGTCTGGCCCGAGAGGGCGAGAGCGATGAAACGAAGTGAGGTTTGGCGCGTACGTCTACCCTTCGTGCCGGGACATACGCAGGCAGGTATACGCCCTGCCGTCATCGTGCAGGAAGATCAGGCCACGGCCTTGTTGCCGACCGTGATGATCGTGCCCTTCACGGGGACAAAAGCCACGGTGCGGTTCCCAGGTACAGTGCTGGTTTCGCCCGACGCACGCAATGGGTTAGCGATGCCTTCGGTCGCGTTGGTATTCCAGCTGACCGCCATCGACCAAGGCGACTGCCTGCAATACCTCGGCGTCCTCGACCCGGCAACACTCGATCAAATCTTCGCGGAACTGGACAAATTGACCGGCCGTTGAACGGTATCGCAGCCTGGTGATGGCATACCTCTCGAATGCAACTCGTCGGCCTCACGCTCGCCATGTAGGATAGCGGCACACGTCGGGCGATCGAACCCCGGCGCTCGAATAGGTGTCCGGTCGAGGGCAGACCCTCATCGCGGCGCGGAAATACGAAATCCGAAACGCACCGGTCTTTTTTCGGATTTCGAGATTCGAGATTCGGATTTCCGCGCAGCGGTGAGGGGTGTGCGTCTCGATCCGACTTACGGAGGGAACCCATGCCGACTCTGAAACTCCCCGATGGCTCCGTCCGCCAGGTCGCCGAGGGCACGCGGCCGCGCGACGTGGCCGTGTCCATCGGCAAACGTCTGGCCCAAGCAGCCGTCGCCGCCAAGGTCAACGATATTGTGGTCGATCTCGATAGCGAATTGCCGGCCGACAACAGCGAACTGACGTTTCAGGTGCTGACGGATCGGGATGCCGAAGCCCTCGCCGTCCTGCGTCATAGCAGCGCTCACATCATGGCCCGCGCCGTGCTGCGTCTGTTTCCCGATGCCCAGCTCGCTTTCGGTCCCGCGCTCGAAAATGGCTTCTATTACGACATCGATTCGCCCACGCCGATCCGCGAGGAAGATTTCCCCCGCATCGAAGAAGAAATGCGCAAGATCATCGCCGACGCCGAACCGTTCGAGCGCTTTGAACGCCCGGTGAGCGAGGCCCGTGAATTGGTGCGCGATCTCGGTCAAGGATACAAGGTCGAACACATTGACGACGATTTGAAGCAATATCCGACGCTCAGTTTCTATCGGCAAGGCGAGTTCATCGATCTGTGTCGCGGCCCTCATATTCCCAATGCCGGTAAGGTCGGGGCGATCAAACTCCTCAGCATCGCCGGCGCTTACTGGAAGAACGATTCCAGTCGCCGACAACTCCAGCGCCTGTACGGCACCGCGTTTTTCAATCAGAAGGATCTCGACGCCTATCTGCGCCAGATCGAAGAAGCGAAGAAGCGCGATCATCGCGTTCTCGGCAAACAACTACGGCTGTTCACCATCAGCCAAGCTGTCGGCAGTGGGCTGATTTTGTGGATGCCGAAGGGCGCGACCGTGCGCGGCATCTTGGAGACATTCATCAAGGACGAACTGCTGAAGCGCGGCTATCAGCCGGTGTACACGCCGCACATTGGCCGGCTGGAACTGTATCGCACCAGCGGCCATTTTCCCTACTATCGCGATGCTCAATATCCGCCTCTCTTCCTGCATCAACTCGGTCAGACCGTCGATACTTGGTTAACGCTACTGGAAGGCGATCAACTCAATCCCGAAGCGGAGCAGGCGTTTCTTGATGTATTGGAGAAGGCAGGGCAGGCGATGACCGATGTTCCGGGCGAGCCGGCCGCGACGCTGCAACTCTATCGGGCCGCGCTCGATGACAAGACGAGAAAGGAGGAAGCACTAAAAAGCTGGGTCAATCGGCAGGAAGGCTATCTGGTCAAGCCGATGAACTGCCCGCATCACATCCAGATTTACAAGGCCGAGCCACGTAGCTACCGCGATCTGCCGATTCGTCTCGCCGAGTTCGGCACCGTTTATCGCTTCGAGCAGACGGGCGAACTGTCCGGCATGACGCGCGTGCGCGGCTTTACGCAAGACGACGCCCATCTGTTTATCACGCCCGAACAGATCGAGGCGGAATTTAGCGCCAACATTGATCTCGTCCTGTTCGTGCTGTCGAGTCTCGGCCTGAATGACTACCGCGTCCGCGTCGGCTTGCGCGATCCCAAGAGCGATAAATACGTCGGCAGCGCGGAGAACTGGGAGAAAGCGGAAAAGATCCTCGTTGAATTGGTCAAATCGCGCGGCATGAACTACAGCGCCGAGGAGGGCGAGGCGGCGTTTTACGGTCCCAAGATCGACTTCGTGGTGCGCGACTGCATCGGCCGCGAATGGCAACTCGGCACCGTGCAGCTCGACTACAATCTGCCGGAGCGCTTCGGCTTGGAGTATATCGGCAAGGACAATCATCCGCATCGGCCGGTGATGATCCATCGCGCTCCGTTCGGCTCGATGGAGCGCTTCATGGGCATTCTCATCGAGCATTTCGCCGGCGCATTCCCGCTGTGGCTCGCGCCGGAACAGGCACGCATCATTCCGGTCAGCGAGCGCTTTGCCGAATATGGCCGGCGGATCGAGAACGAGTTGCGCGGGCACGGCTTCCGCGTCAGCGGCGATTATCGACCGGAGAAGGTGGGTTACAAGATCCGCGAAGCACGCTACATGGAGAAGGTTCCTTACGCGCTGGTGGTCGGCGAGAAAGAGCAGGCGGCCGATACCGTGGCCGTTACCGACCGCGTGGACGGTGATCTCGGTGCGATGGGTGTCGCCGAATTGGTCAAGCGACTTACGGATGAGGTGAAGGAGCGGCGCATCCGTCAGGTCAGTACCGCCAGCGCGGATCTGACCGATCGCGGAGCCAAGTTCGCGGATTGAAGAACACGATTTCACCGCGGAGGACGCAGAGAGCGCAGCGAAAATGAGATGTTACGCAGTTGCCGTAGCTGGAAACCAGACTCGTGGATGCGCCAAGTAGGTGCGGTCTGTAAGTCACCTCCTTCCGCGAGAGAACCTCTGCTTTCCAAGCCGACAAATTAGGGAGGAAATAGCAGCGTTTGGCTAGGTCGTGTGGACAATCAAGGTCGATAGCCCCGTGGGGGCTATCTTAAGAGTACCCTACTGAGTCCCGCACAGGGAATGCTACTGTGCAGTCTTGCTCCCCTCTCCCCTGTACTCGGGGGAGAGGGGCTTCCCGGACAGACTCTAAACAAAGAAAAGACAAACAGGTGATTGGCCCTCCTTGATATGCCATCACCGGGGTGCCCGCCGATTTTTGTCTTTTTCCGTGTTTTCCGTGTTTTCCGTGGTGAAAGGTTTTCCCTATGCGGTACAATCGATTCTGCTGCCTACCGTGCCCGCGATCCTCCACCCACCCCGCAGCCCACCGACGAGACCTATGAGTTTCCTGCCATCACTCCTGCATCCGGCTCTGTTGTGGTTTTTGCCGCTGGCGGCCATTCCCATCGTGCTGCACCTGCTCACGCTGCATCGTCTCAAAACCGTCGAGCTAAGTACCTTCCGCTTCCTGTTCGATAGTTACGTGCAGCAGCGCCGCAAGATGCGCTTCCTCGAAGCGCTGCTGGCCATGCTGCGCACGCTATTTCTGCTTCTGCTTGTCTTCCTATTCATGCGGCCGGTCCTGAAAAATTGGGGCAACCTGTTCGGTGCCGACAACGGCAGCGGCGGCCGTGAAGTCATTCTCCTGATGGATTGCTCGGCGAGCATGAACGCGCGGTCGGCCGGCGTGTCCGGCTTCGATCGCGCCAAGAGGGCGGCCGCGTCTGTCGTCGATCGTCTTAGCCATGATGATCGCCTGACGCTCATCCGCGTCGGCGCGACGCCGGAGGAGTTGTTTAGCCGATTCAGCACCGATACCAAGGGCATTCAGGATCGGATTGACGGACTCAAGACAACGTCGTCGCGTGCCAACATTTTCGCTGCGCTGCTGCAACTGTTCGGTCCCGAAGCATCGCGGCGAAGCAATCCCATCGTCTACCTGTTCACCGATTGCCAATCGAGCGGTTGGCTGGAGGTACGCAATCAAGGATTGGAACATCTGATCCCGGCCGGCACGCCGTTCGTCGTCGTCAATGTCGGCGACAAGGAACCGCTGGCCAACCGTGCCGTGATTGGCGATGCTCCGCGCCGCAATCGCGCTATCGCCGGCCTGCCGATCGTGCTGCGGCCGCATGTGGTGAATTACTCCAAGACCGAGAAAGCCGAGTTGACGCTCAGCGTGTTCATTGACGAAAAAGAAGTGACGCGGACGCCGCTGACGCTCAAGCCGGGTGAGTCGCTGACGCGGCCGGTGGATTATCTGCCGCGCGAGCCGGGCCTTCGGCGCGGCCGCTTCGAGATCACCGGCAAGAACGCCGACCGCTTCCCCGACGACGATCGCTTCCTATTCACGCTGTCCGTCGAGCCGCGCGTCAAGGTTGTGCTGGTCAACAGCAACCTGGCCGACGATCCGGATATTAACGAGGGCCGTTATCTCTTTACCGCTCTGACGAGCCGAGCCGAGGCAGCCGCGGACGACAAGAAAGCGGCACCGCTGGCGGCGTCGAAGGACTTCCAGCGTTCGCTCGATGTGCGTGAGGTGGCGGAAACCGCCCTCAACGCGGAGACGCTGCGCGATGCCAGCGTGGTGGTGCTGGCCAACTGCGGAGCGCTGAACGACCAACAATTCGATTGGCTGCGTAACTTCGTGCGGAGCGGCGGCGGACTGCTCATTTTTCCCGGCGATAAGGTCAAGCCGGATACATACAACAAAGGATTCTTCCCGGTGCCCGGCCCACAGGGAGAGAGCCTGACCGCTGCTCGTCTTGGACCTGCGGAGGGCGATCCGAACAAACTCGAAACCTTCGAGCGCTTGGCGGCCATCGACTTTTCTCACCCTGCTCTGTCGGTGTTCAACAATACCGATTCCGACGCGCGGCACTTCAAAACGGTGTCCGTCTACAAGCGATTCAAGCTGCAACTGCCGGCGAAGCGCGGCAACGCCTGGCCGCTGATGAAGTTCGCATCGGGAGCGCCGGCCCTGGTCGAGAGCCGTCTGGGTGATGGCATCGTTATCCTATCGGCATTCCCGGCGCATCGGCGCTGGACGAATCTGCCGGTCAAACCCGACTTCGTGCCGCTGATGCTGCGCCTGACCAGTCACGTCGAGCATCGGCCGGAAGTGGAAGTGTCGCCGGTGGTGGTCGCCGATAGCACGGCCGAGATCAGTGTCAGTAACGCCTGGTCGCCAGCCGAGGCGACCGTCAAGAACCCGGCCGGCCATCTGCTTCCGCAAGCGCTGGAACGATCAGGAGCGCGGTTGCTTGGTGCGTTCGAGCGCACCGGCGAGCGCGGCTACTACACCGTCGATGTGCGTGGCTCGCACCTGGGGCAACCCAAGGCCGCCTCGCTCGCCTTCGCGGTCAACCTCGCGCCGGAAGAGTCGGATTTCACGATGCTCGACGAAAAGAATCTGCGTGAATTGCTACCCGGAGCGAAATTAACCTATGTTGATGCGTCTGCGGAGGCACAGCACGAGAAGGGTTCGCTCGGCAAGGAGAACGAGATCTGGCCGATCCTCATCTGGGGACTGTTTCTGCTCATCGCGGTCGAATTCATGTTCGCCACGGTCAGCGGCAAACGTGCTGATACCGACGAGCAATCATCGGTGCGTGAGCGAATCTTGGGGATGAGTCCTGGTTCATGGGTTGGGCGCATGACGGGTGCGGGGCGGGAGACAGCTTCGGAGGGGTGAGCCGCTTGCGGCTTAGCGAACCGAGATTGAGAAGCCGCCAGCGGCTGGGAAATCAATGTTCGAGGAGAGAGCCATGCCTTCGGAAACCACGGTTGGTCAGCCTGATTCAAGGCCGTTGTATCGTCTGATTCGCCGCACGCGGCATCTGCTGCGTTCGAGTTGGGTCGCTACCGGCCTAGGCTTGAGTATCGGTCTGGGATTAGGCAGCCTCGTTGTCTTGACGCTGATTGACCTGACCGTTCCCATCAAGCCGATTACCTGGACGCTTGGCGGGCAGGTTATTCCCGTGGCCTCGCTGATTCGTCTACTGGCTCTGCTGTTGGTAGTCGTGCCGGCGGGGTGGGCTTTCTTCGTCGGCGTGGTGCAACCGTTGTTTCGCCGCCTCGCTGCCGTGCAGGTGGCTCGCCGCATTGAGTCGCACATTCCGGGCATTCATAACCGACTCGTCAGTTGCATCGATTTGGAGAAGAAGGGATCACGCGCCAATGTCTCGCCGATTTTCTATCGACGACTGCTGAGCGAAGCGCTCGACCGCATTCGCGGTTTCCGGCCGGGCGCGGTACTCGATTACCTTAGTCTGCGGCGGGCGATGCTGTTCGCCCTGGCCGCGTCGCTGTCTTTCGTGCTGCTGTGGTGCCTGTTCTCTGATCGAGCGACGCGAGCGATGGCGCGCATCTTCCAACCGTTCGCCGATCTACCGCCGGTGACCAGCGTGCTTTACAGCGTGGAGCCAGGCGATGCCGATGTGCTGCGCGAGGAACCCATTACCTTCACGGTGCGGATCATCTCCGAGGCCGACACGGAGGAAATGGGTCTCGAATTGTACAATGATGCCGGTCAGCCATCTCATAAGTATGAAATGACACGAGATAAGCAGGATGCGAAATTGTGGAAATACACCGTGGACGGTGCCAGTCTCGGCGATGGTTACGAGAACGGTTTCCGCTATCGCGTCTACGGTGGCAGGACATGGAGCGTTCAGCACGCCGTTCGATTGGTCGAGCGGCCCGTTCTTCTCAGTGTGGCATCGGCGGTTTATTATCCCGCTTACATGGGCATCCCCGAAGCGCATCCGTCACCGCCGCAAGCCGTGGAGGTGACGGGACCGGAAGACGGTGAAGTCGAATTGCGCGTCGAGGCGCGCGGCCAGGTAGCCGACGGCGAAATCCAGTTGCTGCGGCCGACCATGCGAGCCATTCCTCGCAAGGAGCAAACGGAGCGCGTGTGGTTCGAGGACAAGGTGCCCTTCGGTGCGACGACGGAAGGAACGTGGAACTGGGAGAGGCGTGAAGGTCGATCCGCCCACACCGAACCCGCCGCCGTCGGCACGCATCGGCACAACTTCCAGGGCGCTCCCGCCGGCCATGTCGTCGGCACGGGTGACATTCTATTTGCCTACGTCTATATTCCGGCGAAGAACGCGCCGGAGACGATCATGCTCCAATGGCACGATGGCGAGAGTTGGGAGCATAGTGCGTACTGGGGTGCCGATCGCATCGAGAAATTCATTGCCAGCGCTGCACGCCGGCACATGGGTGATTTGCCAGCGGTCGGACGATGGGTGCGTCTGGAAGTGCCGGCCAGCGCGGTGGGTTTGGAAGGCAAGACGATTCGCGGTCTATCTTTCATTCTGCACGGGGGCCAGTGTTTCTGGGGCCGCACCGGCAGCGTGCAAGTCGAAGAACCGAGTTTCGAGGTCATCAAGACGTATCCCATGCGCCGGGCCGAGGACGGCTCATGGGCTGGCCGTTTTCCGCTCACCGGAGCCGGACAATTTCGCGCCGAGTTGCGAAATCAGCAGGGCCACGCCAATAAGACCATGAAAGAGCTGAAATATATGGCTTTACCCGATAAGCCGCCGCAGGTGATTCTCGAACGGCAGAGCAATGAAACCGTCCTGAGCAAACCCGCCGCGCTGCCGTTGGCCGTGCGTGCCTTCGACGATTACGGTTTGGCCGAAATCAACGTGCTGGTGCGCGATAGCGAACAAGGAGCTTATCGCAGCCGTTCGCTCCAGCGCTACGAGACGCCGAAACGCGATGATAATGTGGTGGCCACGTTGACCGAGGCGACCGACCTCAAGCAAGGTGCCGTGCTGCGCTACGTCCTTGAGGCGAAGGATCGCAAAGGGCAGACGGCGCGCACGCGCGAATATCTTCTCCGCATCGCCGCCGATGGTAACGCCGCCGACCAGCAATTGACGCAGTTCGAGAAGACGCAAGACACCTTCCGCGATCGGCTGGTGAAACTCATCGCCGAGCAAAAGAAGGTGCAAGGCACGATGGAGAAGTTGAACAAGGAATACGCCACGTTGACCGAAAAGGTGCGCGCGGAGAACGAGACTAAGCCGGAAGCGACAAAGCCTGCTTCGCCGCAGACGAAGGATAAGGACAAGACACCGAAACTCGATCCCGAGAGCGCCAAGCGACTCGCCGAACTGCAAAAAGAACTGGCGAAGTTGGCCAAGGAAGAAGAGAAGAATGCCAGTCAGGCGCAGCAAATTTCTGACGATCTGAAAAAGGCCGTCGAGCAGGCCGACAAGCTGGAAATGCTGCCCAAGCCGGTCGCCGAGCAGATGGAGCAGACGCGCGAGACATTTCAGAACATGGTGGCCGACGCCATGCGTGATCTCGGCCAGCGCATGAACCGCGACGCCGATGCCAAACAGACACCGGCCCCGGATCTGAAAGATTTGAAGCAGCGCGGCGATCGTTTGCAGAAAGAGATGGAGGGCATCAAGAATCGGCTCGACGCCCTAGCCAACGCCCGCAAGGGCATGCGGGACGATCTTCGCAAGGCGCTCGACCAGCTTCAGCGCGAGATGCTTAAGGAAGCCGGCAAGCTGACCGAACGCGAGTTGCAGCAGCTACGCGACTTCATCGCCCAGATGCGCGAGCAGATGAAACGCTTGCAAGACAAGCAAGATGAATTGCTCAAGGAAGGATTGGGAAGCGAAAACGCCGAAGCGATCAAGCGGAAGCAAGAGGACATTGACAAGCAAATCGAGGATGCGCTGGCCCGCGCTCGCAAACTGCTCGGTGATCGCCGGAAACGCAACGGTGACAAACCGGAGTTCCCCGATTCGCCTTACAATCCCGACGGCAAGGAAGTGAAAGTGCCGCCGCGTGAGGAAGACACCAACGAACCGCTGCCCAGCAAGAAAGACAAGGACGGCAAAATCAAGCCGGGCGAGAAGAACGACAAGAAAGACGCCGGCAAGGACGAGGACGAGAAAGAGCCGCTGTACATGCCGGCGTTAGGCGGTCCCAAGGAGAAGATCGATCCGCGCTTTGCCAAGAAACGCCGGCCCGTCAAGCCGAAGCCAAAGGATGGCAAGAGTGATCCCGGCGAGCAACAGCGAGAAGAACGCGAAGATCGGCAAAACGATTTGCAAGCGGCCCGCGATAGTCTGAAGTCCGATCAACAGACGTTGGAGCAAATGCTGCAACAATTGGCGCAGGCCACGCAGTCGAAGGGCAAGCCGAACAAAGGGCAGCCCAACGAAAGCGAGGCGGATCAACTGGCTCAGCAGTTGCAGCAGATGATGGAATCGCCGGCCATGCAAGCGGCGAAGGCGATGGCGGCGCGCATGCGCCAGGCGCAAGCGCAGGGCAAACCTCAAAAGGGCCAGCCGTCGCAGAGTCCGTCGCAAATGACACAAGGAGACCTCAACGGCGGCACAAAGAACGGTGCGCGCGAGGCCGACCTCTCGAAGCTCGACCCCGATACGCGGGCCATGATTCTCAAACTGCCGCCGTCACGCTTGCGCGATGAGTTGATCCAGGGCATGAACGAGCAAGGACCGGAAGCGTATCGCGCGTTCATTCAGGATTATTTCAAACGTCTGACGGAGACGAAACCGGGTAAGTGAAGCCTCGCCGCGACCGTTAGGGAGTGGAAAAAACGCTCCCTAACGGTCGCGGCTCGGGTCTCCCTGCGAAAGGTTAAACGATGCCATCCTGGCTGCTACGCCAGCTGAATATAACGGATGAGTTCGCTGGCCATCTCAATGAGGCTCACCTGGCGTTCCAGCATCCGCTCATGCTGGCCGTCGGCCTCGGCGTGCTGGTGCCGCTGGCCGTCTACATTTATCTACGGCAGAAGTGGAACCTGCCGAGTGTCCCGCCGCTGTTGCGCTTTGTGCTGACGGCGACGCGCGTACTCATCCTGCTGCTTCTGGTGCTGGTCCTGGGTAGTCCGTACCTCAAGATCGACCACACCAGCGAGAAAAAGCCCATCGTCGCGCTGTTATTCGATCATTCGCAGAGCATGCAGTTGCATGCGGGGCCGTTCGAGTCGGAGGACGAATACGCTCGCATCGCCGCGGCGTCCGGCTATCGCGCGACCAACGCGGCGGATAGCGAAACGCGCCGCGCACTCAATCGCATCAGTCGGGCCAAGCTCAGTCAGTCCACCGTGCAGACGGCGCAACCGCTGCTGGAAAAATTGAGCCAGAAATACGATCTGCAATATTGGTCATTCGCCAAGGAGATGACCCAACTTGGCGTTGATCCGGTGAATCCGAAATTACCGGAACCGCCCAATCCCGGCGGTTCGCACACGCAGGCGGGCGACGCCATCGGTCGCATTCTGGAAGACGCCAGCGGCAGACAAATTGCCGGCATTCTTCTCTTTTCGGATGGACAGAACACCGGTGGACGCTCGCCGACCGAGGCGGCGCAAGCGTGCGCCGCTGCCGGTACGCCGCTATTCACCGTACCCGCCGGCAGTTCCCAGCGTCTGCAAGACATCGCTATCGTCGATCTGTTTACCACGCCGCTCGTGTCCGTCAATGATACGGCGCGCGTCGCGGTGACGATCGAATCGCACGGTTTCGATAGGCGACCCGTCAAGGTCGAGCTGAAGGACGGCGACAAACTGCTCGATAGCAAGGATCTGCTCCTTAGCGGATCGGAACAGCAGCAAATCGAGCTGACCTTCAAGGCTGCTCAGCCTGGCGCGCGTTATCTGACCGTTCACATTCCGCCGCAACCGGAGGAAGGGGAGGAATTGCGCGCCAACAACACCGACACGGCGTTTGTGCGTGTCAGTGAGGAAAAGCTCAAGGTGCTGTTCGTCGAGGGGTTGCCACGCTGGGATTTTCGGTTCCTCAAGAACGCCATGCGGCGCGATAACGGCCTGGGCGGGCGAACCGCGAAGGAAGTCGATATTCGCTTGGAGGCCGAATGGCGACGCCATTCCGCAGCGGACAAAGCCAAGGCGCTGCCGCGCACGCTCGATCAATTGGCGGAATATCAGGTCGTCGTTCTCGGCGATGTTTCGCCGAAGATGCTCGATGCCAATTTCGTGGAACTGCTCGATAAAGCGGTACGCGAGCGCGGCGTCGGTCTGATTGTCGAGGCGGGGCCGCTGTCGATGCCACATCGCTACGATGATCGGTTGCACAATCTGCTGCCCGTGCGCTTGCATCAAGGCATGCCGGGACAGTATCCGCGGGGCATTCCGTCGTTCCGGGTGGAGCTTACTCCCGAAGGCGCGATCCATGAATCGATGCGCTTTTACGATGAGCCGGGACGCAATCAAAACGCCTGGTCGAACATGCCGCCTTACTACTGGTGTGCGGCCGCGGAGCGCCCCGCGCCGGGCGCGACGGTGTTGGCGTGGAATCCCATCCAGGGTCCGTATGGCAAGCTGCCGTTGATCGCCTATCACTACGCGGGCAAGGGCAAGGTAATGTTCGTCGGCACGGATTCGACCTGGCTGTGGCGGCGCAACGTCGGCGATCGCTTTTTCTACAAGTTCTGGGGTCAGGGGCTGCGCTTCGTCGCTCGGCGCGATGCCAAAAGCGAAAAAAAGAGCTGGATCGAAGTGCGGCCGATTCATGCTCAGCCCAATGAACCAGCCCGGATTGAGTTGATGGCCTTCGCTTCGGATGGTTCGCCGCGCACGGAGGACACGCAATCCGTGCAGATTCAGGGCGGCGGTTCGGCGACCACGGTTGAACTGATGGCCGATCCCGCTGTCAAGGGCCGCTATGTCGGCAAGTTCACGCCGGCGCGCACGGGCGAATATCGTGTGGCGTTCAACCCTGCGGGAGCATCCGATCCGGTCGAGGCGCGCTTGCGGGTGACGATCGCGCCGGAGGAACTGCGCCAGCCCAATGTGAATCGGCCAGCCCTGGAACAGTGGGCCACGGCTTCGGGCGGACAGATGATCGAATTGCCCGACTTGGCGAACGTCGCTGAACATTTGCAGGGTGAGGCGAAACTCACCGAGTTTCACCGCGAGGCCAGCTTGTGGGACAATGCACTGACATTATTGGTCTTGATTATCCTGTATTCTCTCGATGTGGGCCTGCGCCGTCTGGTGGGATTATCATGAACATGCCGCGAAACCTGCTCCGCCGCGTTCGTTTGCCGCTGACCGGCGCTCTGCTGCTGGGTTCGGGGCTGCTCGCCTATGTGATGGCGCAGCCGGCTGCGCCGCCCGCCGCGCCGGTGAACCAAGCCACGGCCGCGCCCTTGACGGAGTTGAAAGTCATCGAGCGCGTGACGACGGCCACGGATCGCGCGCTCGGCTACCTGGAACAAAAGCAAATCAAGGATGGGCCGGAAGCGGGTTCGTGGAGTCCCAATCAGGCCTTCAACGCCCTGTCCATGCTCGCCTTCATGAGCAAGGGGCATGTGCTGGGCCGCGGCAAATATGGCGACCTGATTGAAGGCGGCACGGTCAAACCGGGCGTGCTGACGCGCGCCAAGAAGTATATGCTCTCCAAGGCACAGCCAACGGGTTACATCTCGTCCAGCTCGATGTACGAACATGGCCTATCCACGCTGGCCCTGGCGGAGATGTACGGCATGGACCCCGATCCGGACCTGGAAGCGAAGTTGCGCAAGGCGGTGGATTTGATCGTCCGCAGCCAATCGCCGGCCGGCGGTTGGCGTTACAATCCCACACCAACCGACCAGGACATGAGCGTGACCGTCATGCAGATTGTCGCGCTCCGCGCGGCCAACAATGCCGAGATTCCGGTGCCCCAACAGACGTTCGCGAAGGTGATAAAATACGTGCGTTCCTGTGGCGGTCCGACGGGAGGGTATGCCTACCAGGGCGCGGGGTCCGGTCCGCAAACGAGTGCGGCCGGCGCGCTCTCGCTGCAACTGCTTGGCAAAGGCGATGATGCCAACATTCCCCGAACGATGACGTATTTGACGACGATTCCCGTGCAATGGGGCGGGGGCAATCCGCCGTATTTTTACTATTTCCACTACTACGCGATTCAGGCTTTCTACCAGGCCGGCGGCAAGGAATGGAACGACTGGCATCCGCGTGTTCGGGAATTGCTGCTGGAAAAGCAGAACAAGGACGGCAGCTGGGATGTGCCGGCGGGCACTTCGGAAGCCAACCTCGTGACGCCGACCAGCAAGATTTACTCGACGGCGATGGCCACACTGGTACTGAACATTTATATGCACTATCTGCCGGCGTATCAGCGCTAAAGGAGGTCAGGAGCAATGAGCAATCGCAATTGTCTTCAACTTGCTCTGGCGGCTCTTACCCTGGCATGGTCTTTGCCATCGGCTCACAGCGCCGAGACGGGGATCATTCGCGGCAGCGTGGACAAGGCGCGCGATGTGACAGCCGTCACCGCGATCAATCGCACCAACGACAAGAAGTATTCCGGCACCATCGACGCGAAAACGGGCGCATTTATCATCAAGAACCTACCGCTGGGCATGACTTACGATTGTATCCTTGATGCTGGCCCGGTACGGCTCGAAGGCGTCAATTTGAAGGTGCCGCGCTCCGACTACGAGGAAGAACAACCGCTGACGAAGGAAGACATCGAGACCATCACGAAAACCGCACGCTCGCTCAACAAGTTCGAGAATGAAATCGAGGTGCTGACCGTAAGTGGCAACATCCAGCATGCCGCCGTGGTGTTGAACAAGAAGCGGACGACGCCGTTTTACGAATCGAAACCCGGCGAGATGATCTGGCGACTGGAACTGTGGCACTTCGAGAAACCGGACGAGACGTGGATCAAGGTGCAGGAAGAGTTCGCCATCGTGTTCTATCGCCAGCGCTTGCCGAAAAGCGATTTTGCCAAGAAAGCGTTGACGCTTGATCCCGCTCTGGGCGGAATCAAGTTAGATGCGAAGCAGAAAAATGCGGAACTGGGTGCCATCACTCTGCCGTCCAGGGAGCCGGGGATTCGGTTGCGGGCGGCGAAGAATAAGGACAAATGATCGATCCGAATTAGGGGAAATGACAATGGGTCGCATCAATCGCAGACTGTTCATCACGAAATGCACGACTGCGGCCGCAGCCGCTGGGTTGGGTGGATTGCCCATACCGGAGGCGAAGGCCGCCGATCGGCGGCTAGGCACTTGCGGGCCGCCGCCGCGCAAGAACCCACAACGGCAAACGTCCGCTGAGGGCATGCCGCCTCTGCCGTTGCCGGCCGTGCCGCTGCGCCGCAGCGAACCCAAGGCCGAACCCGCGCCGCCGCTGATGATCGCCAAGCTCGAATACGGCACAACGCAGGACTGGAATACCGACCCCGGCGACGTGGACAATCTCATGCGCCACGTCCGCGAGGCCGTCGGGTTGTGGTACGGCTGGAAGCAACTCAACATCAAGGAATTAGTTACGCTGCACAAGGCGGGACAGCAGTTGAAGATTCCCTGTCTGTACATCAGCGGCCATGAGGCGTTCGAGTTCGCCAAGGACGAGCGTGCCGCGATGGTGCAATATCTGCACGATGGCGGCACCCTCTTGGCCGACGCCTGCTGCGGCCGGACGGAGTTCGCCGGCTCGCTCATGGCCGAGGTCAAGCGGATGTTTCCCGATCGCGCCTTCGATCGCCTCGAACGCGATCATCCCATTTTCCGGGCGTTCCACGCCTATCATACGGTCCATTTCCGCGCCTATCCGATGGGAGTGAAGTCGGATACCGAAGGACCGCCGGAACTACTTGGCATGAATCTGGGCTGCCGTAGTGCGGTCATTTTCTCGCCGTGGGATCTGAGTTGCGGCTGGGACGAACACACGCACGAACACGGCAAGCGTCTCCTGCCCGGCGATGCGATACGGCTGGGTACGAATCTCGTGAGCTATATCGCCGCCCTGCGCCAGGTAGCTGAGGTGCAGTCTGTCACTCGTGAAATAAACGCTAAACCGGATCGCCCAAGGCAGCAATTCATCCTCGCTCAACTGCGCCATCAAGGCGATTGGAACCCCGATCCCAACAGCACGATTCAGTTGCTCCGTCACGTTGCCGGCGCTTCCTCGTTGGCGGTGGCCTTCGACCTGAAGTACGTCGATCCGAAGGAAACGAAGATCGCACCATTCCCGTTTCTCTATATGACCGGCTTCCGCGATCCGAAGTTGGCCGACGAGGAAGTATCGGCATTACGGCGGCACATGCAGGCGGGCGGTTTTCTGTTCATCAACAATTGCTCCGGCTTCCACGCCTTCGATCGTCATGTGCGCACACTGGTCAGCCGGTTGTTCCCCGATCAGAAGCTGGCGGCCGTCTCGAAGGATCATCCGCTGTTGCGCTCCTTTTACGCCGTCAAGGAAGGCAAGGACCGCCAGAGCGGTGAACCGCGCGCGATCGAGCTGGAAGGCATCACGATCAAAAATCGTCTGGTGTTGGTGTACTCGAAGAACGACATGATTACGCATCTCAAGCAGGTGAGCGATCCCTACGGCAATGGCTACGATACGGACACCTGCCGCAAATTGGCCGTCAACGTGGTGGCCTACGCGCTACAGAACTGAGTGATCTAACCACAGAGGCACAGAGACACAGAGAAGAATGAAGGTTTGATAATATCGCCTTTGAGATACAATTCGTATTTTTCTCTGTGCCTCTGTGGTTAGAGCATCTTCATTCTTAATCGGAGAGATTCCATGACTGCGGGGCTTGGCACGAAAAATCCACTCATGGCGGGTCCGACCGCGAGCGAGAATGACCTGGAGGCGATCGCGCGTCTCGGCGAGGCCCGCAAGAAACTCAAGGAGCAAATCGCTCGCGTCATCGTCGGGCAGGAGCATATCGTCGATGATCTGCTCACGGCCCTGTTCGCGCGCGGCCACTGTCTGATGATCGGCGTGCCGGGCCTGGCGAAAACCTTGATGGTACGCACGATTTCGCAGGCCATCGACCTGGGATTTAATCGCATCCAATTCACGCCGGACCTGATGCCGTCGGACATCACCGGCAGCGAGATCATCGAAGAGGACCGCGCCTCCGGCACACGGCAATTTCGCTTCGTCAAGGGACCGGTGTTCGCCAATATCCTGCTCGCCGACGAGATCAATCGCACGCCGCCCAAGACGCAGGCGGCACTTCTGCAAGCGATGCAAGAATTGCAGGTGACGGTCGGCGGTAAGACTTACGATCTGCCCCGCCCATTCTTCGTGCTTGCCACGCAAAATCCCATCGAGCAGGAAGGCACTTATCCGCTGCCCGAGGCGCAGCTCGACCGCTTCATGTTCGACATCCGCATCAGCTATCCCAAGCCGCACGAGGAACTGGAGATCGCCAAGTCCACGACGGCCGATGTGAACCTGGAAGTGAGCAAGGTTCTGACCGGGCCGGAGATCACCAATTTGCAGCAAATCGTCCGGCGTCTGCCGATCAGCGATCACGTCGGCATGTACGCTGTCAACCTGGCGCGTTCGTCGCGCCCGGAGGATGAAATCGCGCCCGGCTTCACGAAGGAATACATCAACTGGGGCGCAGGCACGCGCGCGGTGCAATATCTCGTGCTGGGAGCCAAGGCGCGCGCGGCGATCGCAGGTGAGTACAACGTAACCTGTGATCATGTGCGGGCGGTGGCACCGTTGGTGCTGCGGCATCGCATCATGACCAATTTCCACGCTGAGGCCGAGGGCATGACGCCGGACAAGATCGTCAAGGAGTTGCTCAAGCATGTGAGCGAACCGCGACCAGAGGATTACAAGTAATCCAATCGGAGTACGGGCGATGGTGCAGGCACGGCCAAATGGTAAAGGCAACGAGAGTTTCACGGAGCGACTGAAGGAAATCAGTCGTTTCTTCGCTGGTTGCAGCCAAGTTCACAAGGCCATGCGCCGGCTCGTTGCTCGTTTGAAGCGATTCGAGGTTCCTTATACGATCGTGGGAGGCATGGCTGTAAACGCTCATGGGCATCAGCAAACAACCGACGATGTGGATCTTCTTTTGACTGCGGAGAATTTCACGCGGATCGAGGGATTATTCTTAAGGACGAAATACAATCCAGCGCCCGACCGGAGGCAGCGATTTTTTGACCGAATCAACGGCGTTCTGCTGGACATCGTCATTACCGGAAAATCGGCCGGAGGTTGGAGAGGATCGCCGATTACCTATCCCGATCCTTCCGTGGTGTCCGAGACTATCGACAAGATTGCCTACGTGAATTTGAAGACACTTGTGGAACTGAAATTGGCATCGCGGCGCTATCGAGACCTTGGCGATGTGGGAGCGTTGATTGCCGTTCACGATCTTGACGAGTCTTTCATGAAACAACTGCATCCCGCACTGCACAATGATTATCGCTTCTGTCTTAACGAAAAACGACGAGAAGAAGAGTATGAAGCCCGCCAATAGCTGACCATCGGAACCCACCCCATGTCTCACACCACGACGTACAAATACCTCGATCCCGAGGCGCTGAGCCGTCTGAAAAACCTGTCGCTGGCCGCGCGTCAGGTCGTCGAAGGTTATTTCGCCGGCATGCACAAAAGCCCACACAAAGGCTTTTCCATCGAGTTCGCCGAACACCGCGAGTACACGCCCGGTGTCGATCCGCGCCATATCGACTGGCGCGTCCTCGGCCGTCGCGACAAACTCTACGTCAAGCAGTACGAAGAAGAGACCTGCCTGCGCTGCTATCTGCTTGTCGATAAGTCGGCGTCGATGGGGTACAAGTCCGAGGGTATGCCGCTCACGAAACTGGAATATGCCTCCTACATGGCGGCGAGCCTCGCGTACCTGATGGCCGCGCAGCACGATTCTGCCGGTTTGTTCACCTTCGATACTACCGTGCGGGATTGCATTCCCTCGCGGCAAGGGCACGGACATTTGCGCGTTTTAATGGAGAAATTGGAGCAGGCCCAACCCGGCGGCGAAACGACGCTGAGCGCGACGTTTCACGAACTCGCCGAGTCGATCAAACGGCGGGCGCTGATTGTCGTTTTGTCCGATCTGTTTGACGATCCGGCGGCGCTGCTGGGAGCGCTTCAGCATTTTCGCCACAAAAAGCATGAAGTGATTGTCTTCCAGGTGCTCGACCCGGCCGAGGTGACGTTTCCCTTTGACGACATCACACGCATCGAAGACATGGAAAATCATCGTGAAGTGACAAGCGATCCGCGTGCTTTTCGCAAAGCATATCTCGATGAATTGGCCAAGTTCCTCGATACCATCCGCAACGGCTGCCGGTCGGCCCTGATCGATTACACGGTGGCCCCGACGGATCAGCGTTTCGATCTTTTCCTTGGCACGTACCTGGCTCGCCGTCAGGCCATGAACTCGTGAACGGGAGCGTCCGCATGTTTGATTTCCTCGGCTCGTTCACGCTGCTCAGTCCGTGGTATCTCGTCGGCCTGGGTGCTGCCGCGATTCCACTCATCATCCACCTGAGCCGCTCGCGGCGAACCAAGAAGATACGCTTCTCGACGACGCGCTTCTTCACCGATCAATTCCTACGCTCGTACCGCATGAGCCGGCTGAAGGAACTGGCCTTGCTCGTCTGCCGCATGGCCCTGTTCGCGCTATTGGCCATGGCGCTGACGCAGCCGTTGTACCTGCCGAAAGGTTCGTCGCTCTTGGGCAAGGAGGGATCGCGCGCGGTCGTGCTGGTGATCGACAATTCGGCCAGCATGGGCTATCGGGAGAAGGGCGAGACGTTGTTCGAGCGTGCCCGTCAGGGAGCGCGCACGATTCTCGATGGACTTGGTTCCGGCGATAGTGCCTCAATTGTATTGGCGGGGAGTCGAGCCAGTGGGCCGGAAGTGCTGTTTCCCAAGCCGACCGCGCAGCTGAGTGATGTCCGGCAAGCGCTGGATCGGCTGGAAGTCGCGGCGCTCGGCACCAATTTGACGGCGGCTCTCGGAGCGGCGGAGAAGATCGCCCAGGATGCGCCGGCGGTTAACCGTGAGGTGTATGTCCTCAGCGATTTGCAGGTGAGCGGTTGGGGAGAAGCCGGTGCGGACAAACCCTCCGATCCTTCGCGGGTTTCTTTTGTCTTCGTTCGTGTTCGGCCGGTAGAGGCGATCACGAATCGGGCGGTGACGGCCGTGCAGTACGCTTCGGCTCGGCCGATGGTTGGCGTGCCGTTCGCTATTCGCCCGCTCATCAGCATTCGCGGCGAGGATCGCAAGGAGGTCGTCGCTCGTCTTTACGTGGATGGCGAGAAGGTCGGCGAACAGCGTGTCGAAAAGCAACCCAATGGCCGATGGGCCATGCCGCGTTTCTATCACACCTTCTCGACCGGCGGCTGGCATGGTGGATACGTCGAGGTCGAAGATCAGACGTTGCCGCTCGACAATCGCCGGGCCTTCGCGGTCGAAGTGCTTGATTCGGTAAAGATCCTCGCGGTGAACGGAGCGCCCTCGCGGGTTGCTCGTCTCGATGAATTGTTCTTTCTCCGGCTGGCGCTGACCGCCAGCCCCGAGGGACAGAAGAGTCCGCTTGAAGTCGATACCGTGGCGACGACGGGATTGACGGGTGCGGAACTGAGCAAGTATCCGCTGGTTATTCTGGCCAATGTCGAGTCGCTGCCGGCGGCCGCAGTCGAGAAATTGGAAGGGTATGTCGAAAACGGCGGCAGCCTGCTCGTATTCCTGGGCGATAAAATCAACGCCAACTTTTACAACGAGTCGCTCACCGGACCCAATCGCCGGCACGGTGGCCTCTTGCCCGGCCGGCTGGTTGCCATTGAAGGCGATGGGGCAGCGGGCAAAGACATCGCTTTCATCGGCGGCGCGGACTACGATCATCCTGCGTTGGCCGCTTTTCAGGATGCCCGCTTCGCCAATCTGGTCGGCCCTTCCGTGACGTTCAAGGCGTTATGGCGGACGACCGTTCCGCCGCAATCTCTGCTGATGAAAGCGAGCAACGGTGCGCCGCTGCTGTGCGAGAAGCGTTTCGGCAAGGGGCGCGTGATGCTATTCACTTCAACCGCCGACCGCGACTGGACCAATTTCCCCATTCGGCCAGTGTTCTTACCGTGGACGCATCGACTTATCGCCTATCTCGCTCAACAAACGCTCGGGCATCAACCGCCGTATCGAACCGGCGAGATCGTGACGCTGCCCCCTTCCGCGAATGGGGTAACCACCGCGTGGAGCGAGACGATTACACGGGTGAAGAAGCCGAATGGTGCCGTCGCCTCCGCCCGGTTTATCGGAAACGATACGCTGGCCTTCGCGTTTGAGGACACCAGTCAACCCGGCATCTACACGGTTCTACGTCCGGAGCAGAAAGCCCCGGCGGGACTGTTCGCCGTGAATCTCGATGGCTACGAATCCGATCTTACTTATCTCGATAACGTGGTTGAAGAAGAAATCACCGACCCGGCATTGACCACACCGGAAGCGCGTATGCTGGCGGCCCTGAAGAATCGTTGGGACCGTCCCGTAATCAGTTATGTGGACGCACCCGGCGAGATAACGGGGAGCCTGTCAACGGTTCGTCATGGCTACAAGCTGTGGGATTACCTTCTTTTCGTGGTGTTGCTCTTTGCGTTGTTTGAGCCGTGGCTGGCCAACCGCATCAGCGCTCGGCTCTACGGTCGGCCGCGCGCCGCGCCTACGGTTGGTCTGGCGGGAGTGGGGCCAAACGCCCGGACACACGCACAGCCTTCTCTCGAAGCGGAGACTTTGGAGGGCAGCCGGCGATGAATCGACTGCGGCAATTTTTGGAGGGACTGCACTTCGAGGGCGTCGCGCCGTCGTGGTGGTGGTTGTGGCCGATCCTGATTATCGCGGGGGCCGCTTTCCTTTTCTGGACCTACCACGGCATTTTTCAGCGCTCCGAACGCCGGCTGACGTGGGGGTTGCTGGCCCTGCGCGGATTGGGTCTGCTGCTGCTCGTGCTTATTCTGAGCAAGCCGACCTGGACGCGCGAAAGCGAGCAAATCGATCCCGGCCATGTGGCGATCATCGTCGATAACTCCCGGTCGATGTCGCTACCCGATAGCAGCGGCGCGACGCGCTACGACCGCGCTCGCGCTGCGGTGGAGCAACTCAAGAAGACGTTAGAGGCCGAACACAAGGGCGGGCGGCTCGCTGTCGATCTGTTCGACATCACCGGGACGCCACTGAAGGAGGGTATGCCGGCGCAACCGGCCATCGAACGCACCGACCTGGGGGAAGCCTTTCACAAGACCGCCCTGCAAATGCGGGCGCGGTCGATCGCCGGTCTTGTGCTGGTCAGCGACGGCATGGACAACACCGGCCGACCGAACTTCCGCGATTGGGAGGATACATCACTGCCCATCCACGGCCTTGGCTTCCGTGCCGGCGAGACGGGCGATATCGATTGGGCCGTGCGCAAGCCGCAGGCACCGGGCCGCGTCCTGGTCCACAACGAGATGCGCGTTGAAGTGCCGGTCAGCAAAACCGGCAAGGCGGGCACGGAAGCAACCGTATCCATCAAGCGCGGTCGGGAAGTATTGGCATCGCAAAAGATCAAATTGGCCGAAGGCGATGGCGAGCAACTGGTGCCGCTGACGTTCACGCCGGCGCAGCCGGGAAACTTCGTGTTCACGGCCGCTGTCGATGGCGCAACCGGCGAACGATTTCTCGGCAACAATGTTGCCCATTTTCCCTTGCAGGTCGATAAGGAGCCGATCAAAGTTCTCTATCTCGACGGCTTCCTGCGCTGGGAATACAAGTATCTCAAGGCGCGGCTGGAGGATGATCCCGACATAGGTTTGGTGTCCGTGGTGCGGCGTATCAGTCCGGAATTGCCCGAGGCGAAGAACAGCAAAGATCGGCTGACGGCGGATCGATTGAAACAGTTTGATGTGATTATTCTTGGCGACATGGAAGCGAGCTTCCTGAGTCGTCCGGAGTATGAGGAAATGGTGCGCTGGCTCGACGGCAAGAACCATTCGCTGCTGGTGCTGGGCGGCTACAAGTCGTTCGGCCCCGAAGGACTGCACAAGACGCCGCTGGCCGATGTGTTGCCTATCGTGTTCGCCAGTGCGCCGCCCTATCAGGATGAGGAGCCGTTCCAACTTCAGCTCACCGAGAAGGGACAGGGACATCCGATCTTCCTGTTATCGCGCGATCGAGTGAAGAACGCGGAGATCTGGAAGGATGCACCGCCGTTGCAAGGTTTGAATCTCGTGCAGCGGGCTAAGCCGGGAGCCGAGGCATTGGCCGTGCATCCGCGTTTGCGGAGTGATGGCAAGCCGGCTGTGGTTTTGGCTCTGCAACGGGCTGGCGGCGGTGGACAGGTTATGGTGCTGACCGTCGATACCACCTGGCAATGGGGCCGTTTCGCCCGTTTGCTGGGGCAAAACGATACGCTTTATGGGCGCTTCTGGAGCCAGACCATTCGTTTTCTGGCCGGCCGTGGACTGGACGATCAACGCCCGCTGCTGGCGGTAAGTACGGATAAAGCTAGTTATAAGATCGGCAAAATGGTTGAAGTCAGAGTTGCGCGTCAGCCGCGACCCGACAATGATCTTTCCGGCACGCAAATGAATGTCGAGATTAACACGCCGTCGGGCCAGACGGTGCCGGTGGAATTAAAGGTCGATTCGAGCGATCCGGATGTGGCCAAGGGCGACTTCACCCCGTCCACCGGCGGTCGTTTTGAGCTTGCCGCCACGCTCAACGCCGCCGGCAAGCCGCTGAGCAATCGGACGGCGGAGTTCCTCGTGCAGGGAACCGACCTGGAACTAAGCAACACCGGCACCAACTCGGCGAACCTCCGGGCGCTCGCGGAAGCAACGGGCGGCGTCTATCTCGACATCGACAAGGCGGACGAATTGGCCGGCAAGATTGCTCCCAAGGAACGCCGTACTGTCCGCGTGCTGCGCTCCGAGTATTGGAACAATCCGGCTCTGTTTACGGTCTTTCTGCTTGCCTTAACCGGCGAATGGTTCCTGCGACGGAGAAATCATCTCGTCTGATCCGAGAGCCGTTTGCCGCGTTCCAAAGGTAACCTCATCCGTTAACGACAGCAAGGATTGGAAAACGGTTACTATGAGAGTTAAAGGATGGTAAATAGGCCATGAGTCTACCGCCGTTCAATGAGGATGGCGATCTTCCACCCGGCTTGCATCAAGCCACGCTGGCGGACATTTCCGTACGCTTCGGGCAAGGTTCCGTTCAGCGATGCGCCGTGGCGGCGCGGCTTAGCCGCCTGCATCAACTGGCGGTTTCGACTGGACATTTGGCGAGGTTCGTTGTGTTCGGCTCGTTTGTGACCGCGAAGACTGATCCGAACGACGTTGACATCATTCTGCTGATGGAGGATTCCTTTGACTTGGCCGCCGTAACGGGCGAGGCCGCTTTGGTATTCCAACACATGGAAGCCGATGCTCATTTCGGAGCGAGCGTGTTCTGGACCAAGCGCTCTGGCGCGCTCGGTGGAGAGCAGGCCATGTTAGAATACTGGCAGGCACGTCGCGAAGGCGGCCAACGGGGCATTGTCGAAATTGTAGGAGAAAGATCATGATCGCGAACGACAGCGAGTTGCAAACGACGCTGGAGCGCATCGCATGGTTTCAACAACAAGTCGGGCAACTCCGTAGAACCGAGACCAACCCTGTGAACTACCGCGCGGCGGTCTCCGGCTTCCTCGCGGAAATTGACCGCATGCAGCTTGAGGTGCGGGAGTACTTCAGTTTCCTTCCAACCGAGACGGCGGGGGCGGCCTAACAAATCGCTCCAGATGACCGGCCATGTCGCTAATGGTTTCGCGCGGCATTTGGCGAAGAAATCATCTCGTGTGAACCGAGAGCCGCTTGCGGCTTAGCAATCGTTCGCTAGGCCGCCAGCGATTCGTGCTGAGAGGACTGCCATGAGTACGATGGAAGCCTATCCCCGTCTGATGGACGCGCTCAACGAGGTGCGTGGACAGTGGCGTCGGCACAAACTCCTCGAAGGCGGCTTGCTCGCTCTCGGGGGCATCAGCGCCGTCGTGGTGGTCCTCGTGGCCATCGATAATCTGTTTCAGCCGAACACAACGGGACGATTGTTGCTCGCTGCCATCCTCTGGGGGGGGCTGGCGGTGAGCCTGTTCAGTCTCGTGATCCGTCGCTTCCTGGAGGATCAGCGCGACGATTACTTTGCCGCTCTCGTCGAGCGCAAGCATCCTGAATTGCACAATCGGCTCATCAACGCGCTACAGCTAGGCCGCGATCATCAGGCCGGCTTCTCGCCGGTGCTTATCGAGGCCATCATCCACGACGCCGACCGCGCCGCGCTCGACATGGAAATGAGCGATAGTATTGATGCGCGACCGGCGAAGCGAGCGGCGCTGTGGGCGCTGGCTGCCCTCGTGATCGTCGGTGGCTACGCGACGGCCTTCACGCCGCGCTTCACGAACGGACTGGCTCGCCTGCTGTTGCCCATCAAGGACATCGCTCCCTACACGCAAACGCAAATCCCGGCGGATGCCGTGCAACCGGGGAATACGAAGATTGCCGAGGGCAAGACGCTTGTCATTAGCGCCCGCGTCAACGGCGTTGTCCCCGCGAGCAGCCAGCTTCATCGCAAGACCGGCAAGGGGACATGGCAGACCAACAGCATGTACGCGGACTCGATGAAAGAAGACACTTTTCGCTTTGAGATCAAGCAGGCGGCGGAGTCGTTCGATTACTTCATCACGGCCGGCGATGGTCAATCACCGACCTTTCGCATTGAGGTCGTCAAGCCGCCGCAAATCGAGAAAATCGCCGTCACCTACACGCTGCCGCCCTACACGGCCCAGCCAACGCGAACCGTCGCTGACTCCGATGGTGACATTACCGGGCCTGCGGGAACGGCCGTTACTCTGGAACTGAAGACCAGCAAACCGCTGCAAAAAGCGACTCTCACCACGAAGGAAGGCGAGGTAATCGATTTCACCAAACACGGCGACGATCAAACGTGGAATGGCTCTTTCGTCCTGTGGACGCGCGAGGCCAACCTGAATGCGGGCATCAACGGCCGGCAATTGCAGGCTCCGACGACGTATCAACTCCGCTTACTGGATACGGATGGTTACGAGAATGCCGATCCGCTATGGCGCTCAATCGCCCTGACGCGCGATCAGGCTCCCGTGGTGAGTGTTCTCGCGCCGAGCGATAAACTCAGCGTCAAGGCCGGTGCCGTCGTGGACCTGACCATTGAGGCCCGCGACGATTACGGGCTTGGCGCGGTGCGTCTCGTCTGTCGCGTCAATGAGGCCGAGGATGTACGCGAGTTGGTTAAGTTTCCACACGATAAAAAGCCGGAATTGAAGACGAGCGATGCGTACCAATGGAATCTGGCCACGGGTGGATTCAAGGCCGGCGATCGCGTCGAATACTGGGCCGAAGCCAGCGACCGCAACAATGTCACCGGACCCGGCAAGGCCGAATCGCGTCATTTCGTGCTGGAACTGGTCAACCCGGCCGACACCTTCGTCAAGATGGACCTCAACGTCGTGGATTATGTGCTGGCTCTCAAGGCACTGCTGAAGCTGCAACAAGAGAACCGCGTCGATACCGCTGAGGCGAAACCGTTCGACGCCCTGGTCAAGCGTCAAACCCTTATCCGCGCGAAGACGCGCGAATTGGCGCGCGCGATGGAGAAGGACGGTTTGCCGCTACATACGATGGTGGACGCGCTCGACAAGCTAGTGGCCGGACACATGGCCGAGGCGCTGAAACTACTCGAATCCGGCCGCGATAGCACACGCGACGTTCTCGGCAATGAGTTCCGCCAGCGCTCTCTGCCGGTGCAGGATAAGATCATCGCCGAACTGAAGGCCATGCTCGAACGGCTCCAGCGCAATGAAGAGACAAAAAAGATCCTCAAAAAGATCGAGAAGAAGGACAAGCAGACGCATAAAGCGATAACCACTGTTCTCGGCAAAATGATTACCGATCTCGATTCCCTTATCAAGGATCAGACTCAGCTGGCCGGCAAGTTTGAGCGTCTGCCCAAGAAAACGGATGCGATCAAGGATGAGTTGCTCAAGGATCTCAACAAGCTCGAAGACATCGCCAAACGGGGTAAGGATAAATGGGCCAAGGGCGGTGTCAATGAGTTGACCAAGTTAGGCGATGGCTTCGTCGATGACTTCAAACTGCGCAAGGATGTCAACAAAATCTTCGAGGAAATCGAAAAGGCGGCCAATCGATCGAAGGCCGCGAAGCTCGAAGTATCGCTCGAAGATCTCGGTGCGGGGCTGGGGACGAAGATGAAGGAAGATTTGGAAATGTGGATGCCGGACGCGCCGGACGCCGTCAAGTGGGTGCTGGAGGAACCGCTGAACAAGAAGCCGATGAAGGTGCCGGAGATGCCATTGCCCAAGGCGCTCGAAGATCTCGTCGGCGATTTATTGCAGAAGGCCGATGAGTTCGACGAGGACGCCGACGATGTGACTTCCGGTTGGGCCGACAATCTGGATCAAGCCGGTTGGGGCGTGGCCGATGGACCCATCAGCACGATGTCGGCCAAGGGCAAGACCGGCAACGATATGCCGAACAATATGGAACTGAATGGCCGATCCGGTGACGGGCGGCGCGGCAAGTCGGCAGGGCAAATGGTGGGCGATACCGCCAAGGCACTGCCGGGCCGCAAGACGCCGGCGCGTGTCGGCAATGAAAAATACGAACCGGGCCAGCTCAAGCAGGAAGGCCAGGAAGATCCCAAGGGCGCGACCGGCGGCGGCAAGAAGGCCGGTTCCGGCCGGCGCGGACTGCAAGGCGGCACGCCTCCCGATCAGGTGCGCAACATCGGCCGCTTGAGTGCCAAGCAAGCCGGACTGCGTGAGAAGGCCGAGCAAGTGGCCAAGAAACTCGACGCGATGGGCGTATCGACGACGCGCCTCACGGAGAGCATTGCCCTGATGAAGTCGGTCGAGAAGGACATGGCCGATCATCGCTATGAGGACGCCGCGCGCAAACGGCGCGATGCCATGCGCACACTACGCTCGGCCTTCAGCGGCATGGATCAATCGACGGCGGCACGCATCCATCAGGCGCGCGATCTGCCCCCGCAAATGCGGAACGAACTGCTGCAATCGGCCGATCAAGGTTATCCGCCCGGCTATGAGGGGTTGCTCAAGAGCTATTACAAGGCGCTGTCCACGGCCGAGAAATGAGCGCCCTGTCTGCCTGGCCTTGTCCGGGTTAGGATGCGCGGCTCTAACGCCGCTGCTTGGCGCTAGACAATCGGTATAATAGCGCGTAGGATCAAAGCCATACGTTGTCCGGAGCGGTTTCGGTCCTTCCGAATTAGAGCGCACCACCGCATCCAAACATTAGAAACACGACGTGTTCTAAACAGTAGTTCGGCGAAGCGAGCCATGACCTACAAGGTTCTCTACCACCAAGGGGAAGCGGTCAGCCTGAAGACCAAGGCGAGAGTCGGTCGGCTCTCGCTTGAGGGTGACCGCTTGCTGATCCACGGTGAGCCGGGAGTCTCGGTCCCGCTCGAAGCGCTGCAATCGGTCGAACTTTACCGTTTGCATGGCACGGGGCGGATGCTGAAGATCCGACATGAAGGAGGGACGCTCTTCGTCTCCGTCATTCGTTTCAGCCTGTTCGGCCTATTCGCCGTGGTCAACTTCTTCGCGACGGGGCGGCTACATGAGGAACTCGAAGCGGCCATGGGATAGTGCCGAGCGCCGAACGAGTCGCTGATCCGATTCGTCGCATCGGAATGATCTGTAACGCTCGGTGGCACGGAAGCGCCAAGACGTTACCTGCTGTTCCGTCAGCAGTCTGCTACCCCAGCGTGACCGATTGGTAATGGCCGGGTGCAAAGCCCGGGGGACAACAGTAACCTCGGAGAACAATCTCCGGTCGTCAACGTGCGAGCCGGCACGAGAGCTTGAGCGTTCGACGTTGTCGAGAGACGAATGCGAAGGGCAGGTCACCAGAAGTGGATAGCGGTTGTGGTCTCCGCTTGGCGAACATGCCAATCGTGCATCGACAACATAATTGCTCTATCATTGGAAAGCCCCCTAGGAGCTAACAAGTGGCACGTGATCTCGCGGAAGCACTCAGCATTCAGCAGCACTTGGTCGAACTCGCTGAAGCGATACGAACCAATGGTTTTGACCGTTCTTACCTTACGCCGGATGGGCAGGGATACACTCTTGCGGTTCAGGGGGAAGGCGCCAGGGCCATGTATGATTTCATGAAAGCAGTGGGGCAATACCTCATGAAGGTGCAACAGGGGCTCGGCGACAAGGAGGCAGCAAAGACAGAACTGCTCAAGGCATTTGACGCGTGGTTGTCGAAGCAAAAGATAGGAAATTGATCGGGTTGAGGGCAAGATGGCTCAACTCTTTGAGGAAGAGAAGCAATACCTGGATAACGCTTCGCGCACGAACTTCGTGTTTATGGCCTATCCGTTTTCGCCGCCGATTTCGCAGGATGACTACAACGCGGTGGTGAAGGAACTCCAGAACGAATACCCTTTGCGGCTCTGGTATTTTCTGGATGAGGTTACGACACAGGAGTTACTGACAGCTGCGCTCGAAACTAAACTTTTCGTCCTCCCAAGGACAGCCCGGCGGCGGCGAAGAACGATTGAATCAGTCGCGGTTTCTGCCTCAAGCGGCCCACAGCGAGGTCAAATTCC
>Ga0134126_10000941_pt1 | contig 36918 bp, 26 predicted proteins | sample KB31752_FD_96881 | JGI IMG/M metagenome (GOLD analysis project Ga0134126, IMG submission 96881) | Terrestrial soil microbial communities with excess Nitrogen fertilizer from Kellogg Biological Station, Michigan, USA - KB3-175-2 | ecosystem: Environmental > Terrestrial > Soil > Unclassified ...
ACATAACGCTCGGGCAGGCGATAACGCAACCAGCCGTGGGTGGCGCTGATCACCTCCACATGGTGCGCCGCCAGCCCGGTTTCCTCCTCCAGCTCGCGGTACATCGCCTCCAGCGGGGTTTCATCCGTGCGCATGCCGCCCTGCGGAAACTGCCAGCCATCACGATTGACCCGGCGCGCCCAGAACAGCTGGCCGTCTGCATTCAGCAGCACGATGCCCACGTTCGGACGGTAGCCATCCACATCAATCATGTCGTCTCCTGGGGCGGCGCCCCGCGGACTGGCAGCAAAATCGCCGCCAGACCTCATGCCCGATTCAACCACAGCCCGCAAAGCCCCAGCAAGCCGCCGACTTGAACCCACGCGCCCAGGCCACTACACTTCCGCGCCCCGCGAGCGATCGTCTCGATCGCCCTGCGGCGGCCTCTCAATGGCTATGTAGCTCAGCTGGTTAGAGCACAGCACTCATAATGCTGGGGTCGGTGGTTCGAGTCCACCCATAGCCACCATCTCCCTGTCCGAAGACGTCCAGATAAGTCCAGAAAACCCAGTTGTACCAAGGGTTTCGCCCATTTCTGTGTCCAAACACGTCCAGTCAAATCCATTGAAATCCAACGCATTCGACGGTAGTTTTGACGGTAGCTGATCTCACCAGCTGAGGTGCTACCGTCATGTCGCTTTCCGACATCGCCATACGCAAGGCAAAGCCCGCCGGCAAGCCATTGAAGCTGACCGATGGGGGTGGTTTGTACCTGCTTCTGAATCCAAGTGGCTCGCGTTGGTGGCGCCTGGACTATCGGTTTGAAGGCAAGCGCAAGACCCTGAGCATGGGCGTCTACCCCGACATCGGGCTGAAGGATGCTCGCGAGCGGCGAGACGCAGCTCGCAAGCTCCTGGCTAATGGCATTGACCCAGGCCAAAACCGCAAGGCTGAAAAGGCTGCTGGAGCGGATAGGGCGGCCAACAGCTTCGAAGTAGTTGCGCGCGAATGGCTGGCGCTTAAACAGCGCGAATGGACCACCACTCAATACGGCAAAGAACATGATCGGCTGGAAAACCATGCTTTCCCGTGGATCGGTTCTTTACCCGTCTCTGACATCGGCGTTGCCGAAATCCGGCCGCTACTCAACCGCGTGGTCAAGCGTGGTCATATTGAGCAGGCGCATCGTCTAAGGCATCAACTGAGCAGGGTGTTCCGCTACGCGGTTGCTACCGAGCGTGGTGTCCGGGATCCCGCTGCAGATCTTCGCGATACGTTGCCAGCACGCCAGCCGCAGAATTACCCAACCATCACCGACCCGGTGCAGGTCGGCGAACTGATGCGGGCGATCGACAGCTTCAACGGCACCTTCGTGGTGGCCTGCGCACTCAAGTTGGCGCCGCTATGGTTCTGCAGACCGGGCGAGATCCGTCAAGCGGAATGGGCGCAGTTCGACCTGGACGGGGAGCACCCTTGCTACACCGTACCCCCGGCTATCCGGAAGCTGCGCAAGGCCGAGAAGGAAAACCCCAAGACCTTGCCGCACATCGTTCCGCTGTCCACCCAGGCGATAGCTATCCTGCGCGAGCTGCGCCCCGTTACGGGGCGCAGCCGCTTTCTATTCCCCGGTGCTCGCAGTGCTAGTCGAAACATGTCAGATGGCGCAGTGAACGCCGCGCTGGCCCGCATTGGCTACAAAGGCATCATCACCGGTCACGGCTTCCGCCATATGGCTCGCACGTTGCTGGGCGAACTCGGGTGGAACCCGGAAGCACTGGAGCGTCAGCTGTCGCACAAGGAGCCGGGTGTGTCAGGCGTTTACAACAAGGCGCAACACTTACCGGAACGCAGGAAGATCATGCAGGAGTGGGCTGACTATTTGGATATGCTGAAGACGGGTGGGGCATCGTCTACGATGGGGCAAGTTTGAGTCAGACTCATGCTGACTTTGCACCTCAAATGCAAGTCAAGAGGTATCTGTCCATGCAATTCGCTTCTCCTCTATCGCTTCGAGTTGACCCTGAGTTGCGCCGGGCTGCAGAAGCCCTCTTACGCGAAGGTGAGAGCCTGTCCAGCCTAATGGGGCAAGCGCTATGCGATCACGTGAGCCGTCAACAATTTCAACGCGAATTTGTGATACGTGGTCTGGCTTCTCGCGACGAGGCACGACGGACAGGTGAGTATTTCGACGCCGGATCGGTGTATGCCGAGTTGCGCGGCATGCTGGCCACGTCATCGAGCGGCAAGGCGAAGCAGTGAGCCGGCGCTTCCGCTACGCGCGGGCGGCCCGCGGTGATCTGTTGCGGCTGCATAACTTCCTGCTTGAGCGCGACGTGCAAGCGGCGCACCGGGGGAGCGAGGCCATCGACAACAGCTCGGTGATACTCCACGTTTCCATTCACTTGCCGCAAGGTCGATCCAGAAAACCCATTTCTGCGAGAGCTGCTGGTTTCGTATGGAATGTCCGGCTATGTAGCGCTGAACGAGATCGAGGAAGACCGCAACGTGACGATTCTCGCCACACGCCACACGCCACAAGCACGAAGACGACTATTACTAAACAGGCAGTTGCATCGCGGCCACGTTGATGATGCCTTCGACTTTTGCCGGCCATCCCAACGGCAGCACAGCTTGGGGCCTTCCTCATTACCCTCAGCACGCTCTTCTTGGGGACCGGTGTACAACTTAGACATCCATCAAAGAAAGCGTATCCATGAAAAGTAAAAAACCCCCTGAGAACCTTCCGATCGAGGAAATTGGCTTTACCTACAGCGTCGCCCCAAAGACGCATGTCTTCTACGAATACCAGGGCGAGCGTGCCGTTGATCCTCTACTCATGGTCGAAAATGGCATCAGCCTCTGGCACGAACAGATGTTGAACATCCCGGAGCGCGATGTAAGCCACCTCTGGGGCTATGCCGAGAAGCTACTTGCGTCTAGCTATGATGCCCATTTGTATTCATACATCGAGTGGCTTCGATACGAAATCACGACGGGCGTGATCGTTCCTGAGAAATGGGATCGCAAGCGACCCTATCCCTATAAATGGATGCTTATTTCCGCCATCTATTTCCAGGAAGCCAGAAGGCTATGCGAAGCGGGCAACGCTGATAGGGTGTGGCACATCGTAGCCATGGCCTATTACCAACTCGGTTTGAACACGAGCTCTTCATTGACGCAGGCTGTAGCGAAAGCAGCGAAGACCCGACATTCAGACACAAGCATATGCAAACGGGCTTTTGTCTTGGCCGCACTGGACAAGATTAAAAGGGATGGAATTGCTAAGAGCATCCCGCAGGCAATAGATGAGGTGCACAACCTGATTGCCGCATCAAAGGAGGCTACGGAGATGCTCGATGAAATTGAGGCTCAGGCTTCCAAAGAAGCGAAGCAAGCCGATGAGGCTCAGGCTCCCAAAGAAGTGAAGCAAGCCGATGCGGACGATGCAGTAGAAAGGCTGCGAGGCACCTTAAAGAACTGGGCACGCGCAGACGGACCCTATCCGGAAATGTCGGAAGCCTTTTCCTACTTCGACAAAACAAAGACCCAGCCTAACTTTAGGCCAACGGATGAGAACATACCGAGGGACAAGCTACCGGACGACTGTACGCATTACATGCGATTCGTGAGCTATATGGAGAAGGGCGGCGTTCTGACTGTAGAAATATCGAGGAATTCCGAAGATAAGGTTGAGGCAGAGCGGCAGGAATAGCCGAAGCCTCGGTCGGTAGCGCCCAACGGTGCCGGTCTTACAGCATAGCGACCCACCTATACCACCCATCACAACCAGCGATATCGGTCAAGTCGTCTGCATGCAGACCTTTAGATTGGTCTGAAAAAAATGCTTACTGTGCGTGACGTTGCAATTGGCAACGCCGCGGTAACCTAAGCAATGAAACTCTCCATAACGTCCTCGTCTGCAACTAGACAGCATCGGCGCGTCGCCTTGAACGAAGCCGATTGTGCACACAGCGCAACGCAAAGCGGCCCGCACTGTGATGTCACGCTCAGCGACATCTACAGGAAGCTCGTAGAACTCCTCATCGAGGTCGCAGAGCAGAAGGCGAAGCGTAAGGCTATCCGCCTGCCTGGTGTGAAGGAGCTGACTGGTGAAAGTCGCAGCCAGATCTACGCTCGTATGAATCCCAAGTACGCGGCGCACGACGAAACCTGGCCTCGCCCATTTTACATTGGAAAGTCGCCTCGCTGGTGGCTGCATGAGGTCGAAGCGTGGCTTGAAGCACAGGCCTCCGCTTCTGCCACCCGCCACTGACAAGGAGCTGACTCATGCAGACCGAAACTAACAACCATACTGAACAGTCCGACAACCTCTCACTGAAGTTGGCTTCGCTCCAGCCCAAGAAGCGCACTGCCAATCGGTCGAAGTTTGCCGTGTACTACGACGCCATCAACGATGCGATCAACCGCGGCGTGACCAACAAGGACATCCGCGAGGCTTTGGCCGAGGATGGGCTCCGCGTGTCAGCGACCACGTTCAAGAAACTGCTCGAAGCAGAACGCAAGCGCCGAGAACGCGACAAAGAGGTCGAGGCGATGCATGGAGGTGAAGCATGATCTCCCCTCGCCACCCTCCCTATCCGGTCGACGCGTTCCACCTTCTCACCAGCAACGCCATACGCGAAGTACGCTGGATCCTCAAAGCACCTGAAGCGATGGTCGCCGTGTCTTTCCTCGCGACCTCGGCCATCGCTGTGCAAGGCTTGGCCGACGTCGAACTGCCCATTTTCAACGAAGATACCAGTCAGCAAGTGGAGCTGGAGGAAGGGAAGAAACTTGATCAACCCGTCCAGCACGTGCCTCTCACCCTGAACCTTGCGACGGTCGCAGTTTCTGGTGAACGCAAGACCGCTGTTGACCGGGCCGTCGCCAAGTCCGTGCGAACCCACGATGACAAGCGCCTCAGCAAGTACGAGACCGACGTCGACAGCCATGATGCAGAAATGTCAGTTTGGAACAGTATCCATCAAGGTCTTCATCGCAAACTGATCATTCTCACCAAGAATGCTAAGCCGACCGACAGCGTCGCAACTACCGCCAAGGTCCATGCACTTAGCAAACCGACGCAGCCCAGGCTGCGTCAGACCATCCGGTCCGACATCTCCAAAAGCGCGCTCACCGAAGTGCTTCGTGGCGACGGCGAATCGATTGCGTTGATGTCAAACGAGGGCGATATCCCGTTGCGTAGCGAGGCCATGCAGCACCTCGCATGGCTGAACTCCGCTTGGGATGGTTCCACGCTCCTCATCGATCGTGCCAATGGAAGGAGTGTTGCGGCACGAAACCCCCGTGTCACGACCAACCTGATGATACAGCCCGAGGCATTCCAGCGATTCATTGAGAAGCGGGGCGATGAAGCACGCGATATCGGCTTCTTCGCACGCTACCTCGTCGCCTGGCCCATGTCGACACAGGGAAGTCGCTTCATCACGGGAACGGAAGGATCGTGGAAACATCTCCCGAAGTTCCATGCCCGTGTGAAGGAGCTTCTGGAGGAATACGACCGGCGCCTGTCGACCGGTAAGATCAAGCGCGACCTCATTCGCTTCACCCCCGAAGCACGTGCACGCTGGATCGAACAGGTTAACTTCACCGAGCAGGCCATTCAGGAGGGCGGCGCGCTTTTTGAAGTGAAAGACGCGGCGTCCAAAGCCAATGAGATAGCTGCACGTATTGCAGGTATCTTGCACTACTTCGAGGGCACGCCTGGTGACATCACTGTCGATACGCTGGAACGTGCCATCGCGATCATGGACTGGCACATTGGGGCCTTCATCGGATTGTTGGTACCTGGATACGAAACGCCACAAGTACTCAAGGATGCCGAACGACTTCGTGGGTATCTGTATCGCATCATGAGGCAGATGCAGCAAAGCGCCTTGAATTGTAACTGGGTCGAACGAAACTCCGCACGCCATGATGGACCGCTGCGTAGAGCAGCACGTTTCGGACCAGCACTCAAAGTTCTTGAAGAGTGCGGTGCTGTCAACGTCGACTACCACCACGGTGACAGCAACCAGAGCTATCCCAGGAAGCGTGGCCCACTGTACATCTACTTCACGAACAAGCTTGGCTATCCGGTCATGATGTAGTCCCAACCAGGAACGGGTTGTCCGTATGGAGCCGGCCCGCTCCCCTTCACCCAAATCCACATCAGGTCAGTCTGTAATTTCGTGCGCTTTGTGCGCCCCAGGCACACAAAGCGCACGACTTCCAGGCAAGCCTGCTCGACGCCCTACCAAAGACCGCAACCTCAGCCTTTTCCGGGCACTAGGCAGTAGTGCGGCCTTTATTTGCCACTCGACATGCGCCCAACGCCACTACGGCGGCGTGACGAGCACTTCGTTCGTCACCTGATTCTCTCATCGGTATAACGTGCATTTCGCCCTCCTGCGCAAACAGGTGGCGAACCTTTTTTGGGCTTCGACGCTTCTACCATGTTTATTACTTACTCTATCTAGTCGTTCGATAGAACGATGTGGATTCACGGCAACCACCTATCGCGCATGCCTGCTTGCAACGAGCACCTGCTTGTCTTCTGCAGACATTCTCCGAATGCGCGCAGGTCCCAAGTGACGTTCCGGCTTGCGGTTTACACCTTGTTCCTTCAAGGATCGATGGTCCACGCGCGCTTCGTGGCCATAGCGAGCCAGCGCCTCGTTCTGCGCCATGGCTGTACGCTTCTTCAGCCCAAGCACTGAATCCCGCAACTCCATCCGGTTCATGCCACCACCGTCCTTCCGGCAACCGCCTCGTTCCGGGTGCTTCGGGTTGTAGCGGCAGAACATCTGCTCTGGTGAACGCTCGATCCCATCCGGCACACGACCCGATACCAACAGGTGAAGGTGGGTATTGACGACACCTTCCAACGAGGAAAGCTTTTGGTGGATGGCGTACTGGAATGGATTCATGCCAGCAATGTCAGCGATGTGCTTCCGTGCCAACTCGATTTGCTGTTCCAAGGTCAATTCGCCAGGAAGCGTGATCTCGTGTTCGTGATAGACCGAGCCATTCTTGCGCTCGTACATGTCCGCCGTTTTCCAGAACCACCACGGATCGCTTCCCACCCAGCTTGGCATGTTCCCGTATCCGGTCTCGATGACATCTTCACGGCTGCTGTGCCGCCCCTCACCGGCGATGTAGTCCGACTGCTGCGCTCCCTTCCCCTTCCCGCCTGATTTCAGTTGATGGTGAAAACTTGCCATGGCGTACTACCCTTTTTTCGAAGCCAATAAAAAAGGCCAGCGAAGTCACCTTCGCTGGCCTGCTGTGAGTCGATTTCGTCCTGTCTCAAGCCATCAAAATGCAGAAACGGTATGTGCGCTTACCAACCCCTTTAAACACAACCACCACTGTAGTGTGGCCATCAACGATCTGATGTATGGAGATTCAGAAGGACGCTCTCCTCATACTGTAGCTATCAGCAACGTAATCTTTTACCGATAGGCCGGGCAAGAGATACCGCCGGTCTATCGGTATCAGGAAGCAACCCTCTCAAGAACGGCTCTGACTTGAACGATGCGCTACGGGCCACGGTGGAAGTGCGCGACGTGTGGGGCATCGGCCGCAAGCTGACCGAGGCATTGATGCACGGCGGCACCATGACAACAGATCAGCTGCGCCGCATGGACGCCAGGCGTACCGCGATCGCTTCAACGTGGTGGTACGTACGGTGAACGAGCTGCAGGGCGTGTTATGCGTGGCGTGGGAAACCGAACCCCTGGACAAGCAGCAGACCATCGCCCCGCGCAGCTTCGGTGGACCGCTTTATACGCCCGAGGCATTGGCCGAACCCGTCCACTTGCACGCGGGTCGTGTCGCGGTCTACCTGCCCCCTTTTAGGGTGGTTTTTCTACTCGCAATCTCTCTCAGCGATACCAATAGGTAGAAAAAGCACTCAGTTGGCCGGTATCTGTAGCAGCTCAAAAAAGGCACGGTTCCGCTTTTTCGCGTCGTTCAACACTTTGTCGTAAGACACGATCTCGATGTAACAGCCCTGGCTCTGGTGATATTTGAAGTAGCCTTCCCCATCCGGAGTCTTCACGAAGTCGTGGTTGTCGGCGATGGAACGAATTTTTGGTGTCAGGCTGCACAAGATGTAGGCGTAGAACGGAATTTGACCGACATTGATCGTGCGGAGGTCCTTGTCCTTCGCCTGTCCATCTTTGATTTTTCGGACGTAGCGGAGGACTTGCTCCACCGGGTTTTCTTCGCTGGCAGGGTACTCGTTGCGTTCTGGGCGCTTGAACTCGACAACCACTACCGACTGGAATGGGCTCTTGGTCTCCGCAAAAGCGCGAGGCGTATTGAACACCACGAGGTCGGGCTCATCACCGCCTACTATCTTTACGGCCTTCAACCGCGTCATGGGAAGGTCGGAGGCCAAGTGAGTGTGATAGGCCAATCGTTCGTCTACGACCCACAGGTTCTGCCGCGCGAACTCCACTTCATCGGAGGTTGCCCGCATGGGGTAGATGAGACTGTGCACGAGATCCTCGCGAGCATACTTACCCGTGTCCTGGAATTTGAGTGCATTCTCAAGCATCTCCAAAATGGTGCGCCGGTGCACCACATACTTGGCAAGCGCCGCCTTCCCGAGTTCATTTTCCTCATCGAGATACTGATCGTAGAGCGCCACGTATTCAGCCGAGCCCGCTTCGGTCTCGAGTGGAACTTTCCTGATGTCCGCGGCCCGCTGCCGATGTTCAACCTCGATGTCTTTCTGGGCCTTGTACAGCTCGATGTCCAGTTGGTCTTTCGATAAGTTCGAAGGAATACGCTCCAGTCGTTCTCGATACTTCGCCTGGAGTTGGTATCGATACTGTGGAGCGTCCTGCTGGATGAAGTCCTCGATGTCCTTTCGTTTCTCCTGCCGCAGCGCGATCATGTACGGATCCGCCACCTTTCGAAGAGCTTCTACAACCGCTGCATCCAGCTCATCACGAGTCATCTCCTCCGGAAATTCGAGGTTCGACTCCTGCAAGAACATGATGTTCGTACGCTCTGGGCTGACCTTTTCATCCAGGTAGGGACCGGAGACGTAGGTGAGAAAAACGAACTGTTGTCCGTTCTCATCAGTCAACCTCCCGGAAAGCTCTGGAAGGGCCTTGCTCGCCCTCCAGCTCAAGACTTCGCGCTGATTGGCGCAGTAGGAAATGGTGTGGTGCTTTGCGGCGCCTGACTGGTATCGCAGCACGGTCGCCTTCAGGTCTTGCCCGTTGACGGTGAAGCTCACATCTTGGGCTCGCTCTTTGGCTTCTTCAGCGAACATGTGGTTGAGGCCTAGAGACTGACCATCCATGTCATGGAGCGTGATTTGAGGGCATGAGCCCGCAACGAAATGGATGAGGAGATGGTCGATGACCTTGTGAGCGATAGTCTCAAGCGATTTGGGAAAGTGCTTTTCGTATTCGGCGCGCAAGCCCCTCAGCTTTACAGATGTGCGTGCCACTGGAGCGTCGACATCGACGACTCTATCGCCTTCAACACCGTCGGTTGTCAACACAAACGCGAAGGTTCGGTGAGCCCACTCGCCATTGATATCGTAGGTGCTCTCAATCTCGGCACGCTCAAACACCTTCAACCAAGTAAAGCGGCCAATGCCCTTGTTGCCTCGATTGGCCTTCTTCGTTGAATCTGAGAGGAAAAAAGCCCTCGCATTGTCGTCATTGAACCCAGCACCATTGTCGGTGATAGTGATGTCTCGAACTGACGCAAGGGAAGAGTCTTCTATGCCAGGGGCAGACACCTGCGATGCGTCTCGGTCGAAGTAGACGTCGATCTGACCTTCGGTACCGCCCCGATCTTCAATGGCTTCGATGGAATTGACCAAGCACTCGAACAGTGGAATGAGTGGCTGAGTGGCCGGTAGTTGTAGATTTTTAATTCGACCGACGATATCGACTTGCATGTGGGATCTCCCTTTCCTTCCTGAAAGTTGATGATGCGACAGTGCCACTGCTAGGGCGTTTGCTTGGAACTCCAATCATAGACCGGTCATGGCTCGTTGCAGCCGGTCGAAGAGACGCCCGGGAACTCCGCTCTCCAGTTCACGCTCACACCGAAAGCCCGAATCAGAATTACCTTCGAGTGACCGCTTCCGCCGAAAGCAGCCCGTCGATTCCATAGGACAGCGCTCTTCGTGAACATGGTTCGTTCCGCAGGTGATGATGGTCAAAGCGACGCAAAGGAAGTTGGCAACGCACAGGCGACGATGGGCAGCGTGGTTGCCACCCGAAGGCAGTGTCACTGCCGACACTGGTAGTTGCAGTGTCGAAGGTGCACAGACGGCTGGCCGTTTACAAAAAAAGGAATGGGCCTGTATTGAATCGCAGGGGTGAGGCCGTGAGGCCTCACCCCTGCGATGTCTGTCGCCTTGCAATGGCATCTTCAGACCGCGGTGTCCTCCTTGTGAGGCGATGAACTCTGCACCGATGTGCGTGCTTCGAGTGCCTTTACCAGGCCGAAAATGGCAAAGCCGTACACTACGACGGCACCGATGATCTTGAACATGACGGTCTCCTTGAGGGTTAGTGAGTGGAAGCCTGGGCGACCCTCTCGGCCAGGCGGTTGCGCAGCGTGTCGGTCTTCGGTTCAGCTGTGTCCGTGGGCGGCTGGCTTGCCGTCGAGTAAAACTCCTCCACTACGGCCGGCACGTCTTCTTCCAGCTCCTCGAATGCCCCATTGGCAAAGCCCCTGCGCGCGGCTTCGTCCAAAGCCGCCTGATCGAAGCCATTGGCACGCCGCTGCTCGCCCACTTCACGTGCCTGCGCGATGGCCTGTTCCAATGTCATCCCGGAACGCACCACCAGATCCACGTAGTAGATCGGCGTGTGGAAGCTCATCGTGGTGGACTTGCCACGCAGCTTGAGTTCCAGCGGCAAGCAAGCCAACAGGCCGCCCGAGACGGCGCGAAAATACTCCAGCCGCGCCGCCAGAGTGCGGATGGTGTTGTACGACGTCGTGCGCAGCACAAAGCTGCCCAGCGTATCGTCCTCGTCATCGCCCACGACCACGTTGAGCCGTGCATAGGCCTTGCACGCGCCGTTGGCAAAGCCGCACGTACTTGGCCCCACGCACGGAAGGGTATCGACCCCGTCCTTACCCGCGCGGCGGCAAGTCTCGCCATTGCCCACACACACCGGCCGGCCCGTGGTGCGGTCGAACAGTGAATAGTCCGCCCGCAGGTTCAGCCCGGGGTCATTGAACAGCAGCCGCACCGGGATGGCACGAAGCTTGTGGCCATCCGCTTCCTTGCGCAGCTTCTCGTCCAGCGGATGCAGCAGCCAGCCGTCCCGGCCCTGCATCTGGCTGGTCAGGGTGAACTGATCGTCCTTCTCCGGCAGGCGCTTGCCGTTGCGTTCGACCACACGCCCGATGGAAATCCGCCCGATCACGGGCGGGGTTATTGCTAAGCCCTTCAACATGGGGAAACTCCTTCAGTGGCATCGGGTGAGAGAGACAGCACGAACCGTCGCGAGCCAGGGCGAGGTACGGTGTACTGCGCAGCCAGCGCGGGGTGATCGGCTGCCAGCCGTTTGGTGTCGACGCTGGTGCCATCCTTGGATCGCTTGTAGGTCACCTCGCCGTGAGCAAACAGCGCCTTGCTGGCGTCGCCCATCGCTTGCTGGATCGTCTGCTTGAGCTGCTCGGCAATTCGCTCCTTCTCGTCCAGATCGGTCTTCAGCGCCGAAAGCGACGTGAAGGTCTGACACAGGGCGTCGTCGTCCGTGAAATCGAGCGACGTATCGTTACCAGAGTAGAGCTGGCGCAGGGCCCGAGCGGATGAATCGCTACCATCGGCAGGTGGTTCGATGTCTTGTTGCACGCATTCCCAAAATTTGGTCTCCAGCACGATCAGACGGGCGATGACCTCGTCGTCCCGCTCGATGCGATGGATCTCCAACTGCTGCCCGCACAGCAACACGGCCACGTCCGCTGCCTGCTGGCCTGTCACGGCGAGCTGGTGCTGCACCTGCAGTTGCACGTACTCCGGCACGCCGTCCTTCCACAGTCGCGCGCCGAACTCGCCAGCCGTCTTACATTCCAGAACCTGCACGTCCGGGCAGCCCACGACCTCCCGGTCGATGTTGGCCAGCATGAAGTTGAAGGTAGGGTGCTGGAGCACGGCGTTGACGCGCCTGACCTTACGCCCAGTCTTCTCTTGGTAGGCGGTAGCCACGAAAGGTTCGAGCAGCGTGCCCCAGTAGCGGGGATCCTCCATGCCCGGACTTTCCGCGTGCGCGATGACACGCCCGGTTTTTTCCGCCCACAGCTCCAGCGGGCTCTTGTAAGGGTTGAGGCCGACCGCGGTGGCAGCATCGGAGCTGCCGATACCGCCCTGGCGCACTTCCAGCCATTGGCCCCGGTCGAGTGTGCTTGTATCGACCAACCGCAAGGCGGATCGCTTTTTCATCGTGGTTCTCCCAAAAGAAAACGCCCGGCCAAAGGGCCGGGCGCTATGTCGTTTGCATCAAGGAGGAATCTCCTGCGTGTGTCGACTTCACCAACTGGCGCGGTAATAGATGTCCCAGCCTTGCTCCTGCAGTCGTTTGGCGTGATGAATGACTTTAAGCGTGTAGTCGACATCACTTTCTTCCAGCGTTTCATCTTCATCGGCGATGAAATACTCGCTGGCACTCGCCGGGTCATCGCCGACCTGTTCGAGCTGTCCCTCCAACTCCATCAAGGTTTCTACCGAAACGAAAGTAGGGCGATCGTCGTCGTGTCCTCCCTGAGCGTTGCCCACGAACCATTGATGCAAGGCCACGAACTTGCGCCAGTAGCCGACGCGCACCGTGACGCCACAGACCTCCAGCAAAGAGGCGTCGTTTCCCGGCTTGTCCTTCGGTGGCACATAGTCGATGGCCGCGCCAATCGCACGGCGCATCGGTTCTGTCTGCGAGTCGCAGGGGGCCACGTGCCGCTTGGCTTCCAGATACATATCCAGTCCCACGGCATCCCTCCTTCAGGCCACCAATTTCATCGCTTCATCCCAGGCACGCTGCTTGATCTGCGCGCCTTGGCCGAACCACGCCGCATCACGACGGTGATCGTCGCTGCGTGCCCGGCGGTGGTGGTCGACGAACTCCGTCACGCTATTGAGCAAGCCCCACGCCGTACCCCGGCTGGATGCCATCAGCGCGCCGCGGCCACCGCCTTCGTACAGCGAGCGCACTGTGGCCAAGGCCTGTTCGTTGACCACCGGGGCCTTGCCGTCCGGTGCCGCGTAGGTCAGCACCCGGCGCAACAGACCTTCGACCGAATCGGGATCGACGGGGCGGTCGACCAACGCCTTCATGCGGACCACGAAGCCATCCCAGGACGACACGGTGATCCCCAGCTGGCGTTTGACCGCCTCCGCATCGAATTGGCTGCGGTGCGGTACCTTGATCGCACTGCTGGCATTCCCCAACGCAATCTGCAAGGTGTTGTTGCAGACCACCCGCACCGAGGTGAACTGCGCCGTGGTGGCCAGCGTGCCGTCGCAGGCCGTGGCCAGCAGCAGGTAGCCATCCACCCGGTCGCGGCCTTTGAGCGTCGTGCTCTGGCCCGTCTTCGCCAACGCCCAGAACTTGCGGCCCTCGCGCAGCACGCCGGCCGTTTCCAACTCGAAGCCATTGCAGGCGGTCAGGTCGCGATAGAACTCCAGGATCTCGCCCGGCTGCACCACGTGAAAGCGCTTGGACACAACCGCCAACGGAGCCTTGGTATCGGAGCGGTAGAGCACCTTCTGTTCCGGGAACGCGTTGATGACGCCGACGTTGTTGCTGCCGGAGATGTAGCGGACTTCAGACTGCTCGATCTGCCAGTCCATGCCCGCGTTCTTCTTCCAGACCTCGATGGGTTGCTGCGGGGCAAGCTTGTTGCCCAGCCCATGCCACGGCTTCTCGCCGGCATAGGCCATGGTTTCAACCAGGTGCATTGTCGTTTCCTCGTGAGTGGGTGGCATAAAAACGCACAAGGCCCAGACATGCCGGGCCTTGTGCGCTGTGCTCGTGATGCGTTGGATCAGGGAGCTTTGAAGTCGCTACAACTAGTGCATCGGGCGATGCCCACCAGAACCGCAGTAGCGACTACCAGGACGCAGTAGATCGTGCCGAGTTTGCCTGTCATGAGTCAGGAATCCCTTGCGAACGCTGCGACGCGGAGCGTCCAAACGCGAAGCCGGTGACCACCGACTTCACAGGAGTAATGTGGATCTGAGATTTCTTTGATGGATGTCTAGAATCGTTGCGGATCTTTACAGAAGGCCGCGCTCCGCCATGCTGACGCACTCGCTGCCCACCACAATGTGATCCAGAATACGAACGCCAATGAGCCTCAGTGCATCACCAAGCTCATTGGTGAGCGCTCGATCAGCGGCACTGGGTTCCGCCAACCCACTCGGATGGTTGTGCGCAAGGATTGCCGCACTCGCGTTGATGGCCAGCGCCGCTCGCACCACTTCCCTGGGGTGGACGCTTGCCCCATCGACAGTGCCGGTGAAAAGTTTCTGGCAATCGAGGATCCGGTGGCGGTTATCCAGCCACAGGACGTGAAACTCTTCGTGTAGGAGCGCGCCCAAGCGCATGCGCAGAAAGTCGCTGGCGTCCATTGGCGTGCCAATGCTGCCTTGGCGTTCCAGCCGACTCTTCAGGATAGCTTCGGCTGCGGCGAGTACGTCCTGCTCGGTCGTCTCGCCCGTGAGCTTGTAGCGGGTGTGAGTCAAAGATTGCGCGAGTTGCATGACGAACTCCTTGATGACGGCATAAACGCATAGAGCCCGGCCGTGAGGCCGGGCTCTATGCGTCGCGAGGACGTGGAAGGGATGACACGATCGGGAGCCGCGGCGGCACGATGCAGCCAGTGGGGCCGCGTCAGGTCGGTGCTGAATCCGTGCGGGCGACGTCAAAGGCGAGGCCGCAGGTTTAACGCCGAAAATTGGCGGGCAGCACCTGGTCAATCGCTACGCCGATCGCCGGTCTGCTGCTTCCATCGGGGTGATATAGGTTTGAAATCTGCTTCAATCGCCAAATGGCCCTTTTGACCACCTCGATACCCCATAAAAGCGGTCTTTAAGCTTGCTTTTCTCTTCATCAGAAGTGTTCGGCGAGCCCGATGGCCTTTGGCCAGCACCGTCCCGCAGTCTGTGGAACAATCGGGTAGGGAATCTGGGCCGTGTGCCCGCAGTCATACGTCGGCAGTAGGGCGCTCAAGGGAACGGCTCATCGTGAAGATTATTCGTAACACAGGCTCCGAACGCCTGATCGATCTGCTTCGACCTGGATTTGCTGCCGGGTACCAGCTCGACTTCATTACGCCGACGTTCTCACTGTTTGCGTTCGCCGAGCTACGTGCGGAATTGGATGTTTTGGCCAAGACTCGCCTGTTACTGCCCTCCGAGGGTGCGGACCTGGCTTTTCTCGGTAGCGCTTCAGATCGTGTCGCGCGCAATCGACTTCAGACGCGTTGGCTGGCCAAGCGTTGCGCTGGCTGGCTCCAGCGCAACGTGGAGCTACGCCGGGCGCATGGTCATGTGCCGCAGGGTGTAGCGCTACTTCGCGACGCGACGCTTTCGCCACTACAAATGGCGATGGGGTCCATGGCGTTCAGCACGGAAGGGCTTGGTATAGCGCCAGGAAATCCGCTGAGCCTGATTCAGGCCACCGAGAGCGTTGAAGAGGCTGCGCAGTTCAGCACCTGGTTCGACGCGCAATGGGCAGTTCTGGCCCCGGCGATGGATGGCGCGACAACCTTGATGGAAGCGCTGCGGCCATTGGCAGAACACCGCGACCCCATGAGCATTTATGCGCTGATGCTGCATCACGTCTTCAGTGCCAGTGGCGAGGCGCTGGACGAAGACAGCATCGTCAAGTCCGCCACCGGTATCCGCAACACGCTGGTATGGAAAAAGCTGTTCAAGTTTCAGCGTGACGGCGTGGTGGGCGCGATCGACAAGCTCAATCGCTTTGGCGGCTGCATCATCGCCGACAGCGTGGGGCTGGGCAAAACCTTCGAAGCACTGGCGATCATCAAATACCACGAGTTGCGCAATGACCGCGTTCTCGTACTTTGCCCCAAGCGCCTGCGTGACAACTGGACCTTGTACAAGTCCAACGATCGACGCAATGTGCTGGCCGCCGATCGTCTCAACTACGACGTGCTCAATCACACCGACTTGTCGCGCGATGCTGGGCTCTCCGGTGATATCGACCTTACCCACGTCAATTGGGGCAACTACGACCTGGTCGTCATCGACGAGTCGCACAACTTCCGCAACAAGAGCACGCACAAGGACAAGGAATCTCGCTATCACCGGCTGATGCGCCAGATCATCCGCGAAGGCGTAAAGACCCGGGTGCTGATGCTATCGGCGACACCAGTGAACAACCGTCTGGCTGACCTCAAGAACCAGATTGCGTTTGTCACCGAAGGTGATGACCTCGCCCTGGTTGACCACGGCATCGCGAGCATTGAAGCCACCACCCGCAAGGCGCAACTGCAGTTCAACCGCTGGTTGGATCTGCCGGAAGGTGAGCGCACACCGGCGCACCTGATCGAAATGCTGGGTTTCGACTATTTCACGCTACTCGATCACCTGACCATTGCTCGCTCACGCAAGCACATCGAGAAGTACTACGGTACCAGTGAAACTGGGCAGTTCCCCAAGCGCCTGAAGCCGATCAACATCAAACCCAACGTGGATCTGGCGGGCGAGTTCCCGCCCATTCGCGACATCAACAACGAGATTCGCCGCCTCAACCTGGCGTCCTACGCTCCGCTGCGCTACGTGCTGCCGCACAAGCAGGCAGCCTACGACATGAAATACAGCACCCAGGTACGCGGCGGCGAAGGATTTTTCCGCCAGGCAGACCGCGAAGAAAGCCTGATCCAGCTCTTGCGCGTCAATGTTCTCAAGCGCATGGAAAGCGCGGTGCCGTCGTTTGCCCTCACTGTGGAACGCCAGCTTCGCGACGTCGAAGCCACGCTCGCACGCATCGAACAGCATGCCGATGCCATCGAGGAAATCGACATCGAGGATGTGGACATCGAGGATTCCGCATTCGAAAGCTTGCTGGTCGGCAAGCGCATCAAAGTACTGCTATGCGACGTGGATCTGATTCGCTGGAAGCAGGACTTGCTCGAAGACCGCAACCGCCTGGCGACGCTGCTTGCCGCCGCACATCAGGTGACTGTCCAGCGTGATGCAAAGCTGGCAGCACTACGCGAGATCATTACGCAGAAATGCGCGAACCCGATCAATGCGGGCAACCGAAAAGTCGTCATCTTTACGGCATTTGCCGACACGGCAGTCTATCTCCACGACCAGCTGGCGTTGTGGGCCAAGGAAACGCATGGCATGGAGTCGGCCTTGGTCACAGGGGCCGGACGCAACAGAACCACGTTGCCACGCCTGCACAAGGACCTGGGTTCCATTCTCAGTGCCTTCTCACCGCGTTCCAAGGAGCGTCCGGAGGAGTTGGCTTCCGAGGGTGAGTTGGATCTTCTGATCGCCACCGACTGCATCTCCGAAGGCCAGAATCTGCAGGACTGCGATTGGCTGATCAACTACGACATCCACTGGAACCCGGTACGCATCATCCAGCGCTTCGGCCGCGTCGATCGTATCGGCTCACCCAACAGTGCGGTTCAGCTGGTCAACTTCTGGCCGAATATGGAGCTGGACGAATACATCAATCTCGAACAGCGTGTCAGCGGCCGTATGGTGCTTTTGGATATCTCCGCGACAGGAGAGGAGAACCTGATCCAGTCGGAATCCGGCAACCCCATGAACGATCTTGAATACCGCCGCAAGCAGCTACTCAAGCTGCAAGACACGGTGATCGACATGGAGGATCTTTCCAGCGGCGTGTCCATCACCGACCTCACGCTCACCGATTTCCGCATAGACCTGGCGCAGTACGCCAAGGCCCATCCCGGCGCCCTGGAAGGCATGCCGCTTGGCAGCTTCGCGGTAACCAGTACCCGTGATGCTGAAGTGCCCACCGGCATCGTATTTTGCCTCCGAGCTGAAGGTCCGCATGCGAGCAAGCCAACGGAATCCGGCTATCCGTTGGCACCGTATTACCTGGTGCACGTCAATGAGGACGGCTCCGTCCTGCTGCCTTACACCCAGGCCAAGCGCATGCTGGATCAGCTCAAGCGCGTGGCCTTGGGTCGCGACTTACCTGATAGCGATGCCTGCGCCCGGTTTGACCGTGCCACGCACGACGGCGAGGACATGAGCCACGCCCAGCGGTCACTCGCTGCCGCGGTAGCGTCTGTCGTTGGCAAAAACGAAGAGCGTGCGGTCGCCAGCCTGTTCAGTACGGGCGGCACCCATGCCCTGCAAGGTGAGTTCGCCGGCAGCAACGATTTCGAGGTGGCCGCGTTCATGGTCGTGCTGCCCGACGCCGAAGCATGACGGCGGGCGAGCTGTTGGCGGCATTGGAATTGCCCGTCGCGGCCCGGGTCCAGCAACGCATTCCCAAAAAACTCCTGCTGGAGAACGGCGCACCCACCGCGGCCGACAAGCGCGCCATCAACGACGGTATCGAGGAGATCCAGTGGCTATCCACCCTGAAGCCCGGCAACGTCGGGATTCCATCCTACTCAGACGAAACCCGTGAGTATCTGGAGATAGCGGTATTGCGGATCACCTTCCGCGAGGGCGCCAAAGCCAACCGCCTTAACGAGCTCATACACCGTGCTATCCCGTATCCCGTTGTGCTGTTCGCCACACTTGGCACCAACGTGACCGTTTCGCTGGCGCACAAGCGCTGGGCGCAGAACGAGACTGGCAAGACGGTGCTTGATGGCGAGCCTCTGATGGTGTCAATGATCGGCGCTACGCCCGAAATCAAGCACGATTTTCTGAAAGCCTTGCCACTATCGGTACAGTCGAGATCATCGCTGTTCGCCCTGTATCAGTCGTGGCTGGACGTCCTGATCGCGTTCGAGGCGGGGCTTCAAACTGGCTCATTTCTTTTGCTTGGTTTTGGCGCCCAGCGCGAAGCCCGCTTCACAGCATTGCATGCGTCGACCGAGTTGCGAAACCAACTGGTTTCCTTGCGCGCTGCTGCAAAGAAGTCGTCTCAAATGGCGAGACAGGTGGACCTCAATCTTCAAATCAAGGATTTGGAGCGAAAACTGGCACAGGTAAAGGAGGATCTATGACCACGACAGATCGCGAACACGCACGAAACCTTCTCCGACAAGCCCTTGGTATACCCGACGCAGAATTCCGCGATGGCCAATGGGAAGCGATCGACGTCGTTGCCAACCAGCATCGCAAACTGCTTGTTGTGGAACGCACTGGCTGGGGCAAGAGCTCGGTCTATTTCATCGCGACGCGCATTCTGCGAGATCGCGGTGCTGGTCCGACATTGATCGTTTCACCACTCCTCGCCTTGATGCGCAACCAAATCGAGAGCGCCCAACGACTCGGTGTTCGTGCGATTACGATCAATTCGACGAACGTTGACGATTGGCCCACGCTCATACAGCAAATTGTGAGTGGTGACGCCGATGCCGTGCTGATCTCACCCGAGCGCTTGGCCAACGACGGTTTCGTGGAGAACGTCCTGCTACGCATTGCCAACCGCATCGGTCTGCTCGTAGTGGACGAGGCGCACTGCATTTCCGATTGGGGACACGATTTCCGCCCGGATTACCGCCGACTGATCAACGTCATCAAGCGCATGCCGGCAAACATGCCGGTGCTCGGGACAACCGCCACAGCCAATGATCGAGTGATTGCGGACGTTGTCGCCCAGCTTGGCGACATGCAGGTATTGCGCGGCCCTCTTACACGCGAAAGCTTGCATCTGCAGGCAACGCGCTTGCCTGACCAAGCCGCACGTCTGGCATGGCTGGCCGACCACTTGGACGATCTGCCAGGTACCGGCATTGTCTATGTCCTGACCAAACGAGACGCAGATCGAGTCGCGCAATGGCTAAGCGACAACGGCATCGAGGCGAAGGCTTACTACAGCGGCGTTACTGACCCAGCCTTTGATGATTCGGATGCCTATCGCCAGCACCTTGAAGATCTGCTCTACACCAACCGCATCAAGGCATTGGTCGCAACGACTGCTCTGTCCATGGGCTACGACAAGCCCGACCTCGGTTTCGTCGTTCACTATCAGGCTCCGGGTTCCATCGTCGGCTATTACCAACAGGTAGGTCGGGCGGGCCGTGCAATCCCTCGTGCGGTGGGTGTGTTGCTGTCCGGTCGTGAAGATACCGAGATCCACGAATACTTCCGCGGTTCGGCATTTCCAGAGCAGGAGCACGTTCAGTCCATTCTCGGCGCACTGGCTCAGAGCGACGGCATGACCACCGCTTCCATTGAAGCCGCGATCAACCTGCGCAAGATGCAGATCGAGAAGGTGCTCAAGCTGCTCTCCGTGGAAAATCCATCCCCCGTTATCAAGGACGGCCCCCGCTGGTTCCGTACGCCCGTCCCCTATCGCATGGATCAGGCACGGATCGACAACCTCACCCGACAGCGCGAGCAGGAGTGGCAGGAGGTTCAGGACTACATTGGCACCAAAGAGTGCAAGATGGTCTTCCTGGCCCGCTCCTTGGACGATCCCCAACCGCACCCCTGTGGCTGCTGTACATCGTGCGTTGGCCATCCAATAGTTGCGGAGTCCTTCAGACACGAATTGGTAGTCAACGCCGGGTTGTTCCTTCGCCACGCAGAATTTCCGCTGGAAACCAAGAAGCAGGTTTCAGCCGACGCCTTTGTTACATACGGCTTCCGCGGCAATCTGCCCCTAGCATGGCGTGCCGAAACCGGACGGACTCTGTCGCGATGGGGCGACGCCGGTTGGGGGAAGTTCGTGGAAGAGGATAAGCATGCTGGCCACTTTCGCGACGAACTGGTCGATGCCGTAGTGGAAATGATTCAGCAGCGCTGGCAGCCCAATCCCGCGCCTGCCTGGGTCACTTGCATCCCCTCACGTAAGCATCCGCAGCTGGTACCGGACTTCGCCACCCGTCTGGCTCAGCGCCTAGGCTTGCCATTCCATGCAGCGATCACCAAGGTGCGGGACAATCAGCCACAGAAGGCACAAGAGAATCGCTTCCATCAATGCCGCAATTTGGATGGCGTCTTTGCCGTCACACCCAACCCGCCAACAGGGCCGGTGCTGCTGGTCGATGACGTGGTCGATTCTGCGTGGACCTTGACCATTGCGGCAGCGCTGCTACGGCAGGCCGGTTGCGGTGTTGTATGGCCGTTGGCGCTTGCTGAAAGCAGTACTGGAGATTGAGATGCAAATGAGTGAAAAGAGCCAGGCAGTGCTGTTGCTAACAGCGTGGCTCGGCAAACCTGGCAAAGGCGAAGCCAAGCCGCTTGCGCCGCGCGAATGGGGACGTTTTGCCCTGTGGCTGAAAGAGCAGGGACGGTCACCCGAGGATCTGCTCAATACTCGTGATGTTCCCGCACTGCTGCAGGGCTGGAGTGACCGTGATATCGATGCCCCCCGCATCCAACAGCTGCTGGAGCGTGGCGCGGTAATGGGCATTGCGCTGGAAAAGTGGGAGCGCGCCGGCCTGTGGGCCATTACGCGATCCGATCCGGACTATCCCTCTCGGCTCAAGCGGCTGCTCAAGGCTGATGCACCGCCAGTTCTCTTTGGCTCAGGTAACCGCAAACTGCTGGATCGCGGAGGCATTGCGGTTGTGGGCTCTCGCGATCTCGGCAGCGAGGAGCTGGCATTTACCGAGAAGCTTGGCGGACAGATCGCCATGGATGGTAAATCCGTTGTGTCTGGCGGTGCTCGCGGTGCAGATGAAACGGCCATGCTCGGGGCTTTGGCGCATGAGGGCACTGTTGTCGGCATCCTGGCCGATAACCTCTTGCGCGCAAGCAACTCTGCCAAATACCGGCCAGCATTGATGGACGGCAACCTCGTTTTGATTTCTCCGTTCAACCCCGAAGCCAGCTTCAATGCCGGCAACGCCATGGCGCGCAACAAATACATCTACTGTCTCGCGGATGCGGCAGTCGTCATCAAGGCTACTAAGAACGAGGGGGGTACCTGGAGTGGTGCGATTGAGGCGCTCAAGAAGCACTGGATACCTCTCTGGGTCAAATCGCACGCGGATCGCACCTCAGGCAACGCAGCGCTGGTCGATCAAGGGGCTCGCTGGCTACCGGATCCTATTCGTGACTTCAACGCCATCATTGATCACATAGCTCCAACCAACGCGCCTGTCGTCGAGTCTCTGTTCGATACAAAATCATCTGGCGTAAGCGAGTCCACGCCACCGTCAGCGCCGGAGCCCAACATAGAAGCCACGCTACCCAGCGACGCCCATGCTTCGAAGATCGACGAGCGCGGCGAAGGCAAAGTTACGGCCGATCCTTCACCGACGCCTGCGTCAGACCTCGACCTTTATGGGTACTTCTTGCTCAAGCTGGAGGTCACCACGCGCGATGGCCCGCTAACCGTTGATGCCCTGCAAGAGAAGCTCGGGCTCGTCAAAGCGCAGTTGAACGAATGGCTCAAACTTGCCGTTTCGGAAGGTCGCGCAGAGAAGAGCGCTAAGCCCGTGCGGTACCAGGCCACCCGTACCAAACAACTCTTTTAGCGAACTATCGCAGTCGACGAAATTCAGGGGGATGTCATGAAAGCCACGGAAGCGAAGCTGCTCAAGTTTCTCAAGAACGCGCCTCAGTTCATCATTCCGATATACCAGCGCAACTATTCGTGGACGGGAGAACAGTGCAACCAGCTCTGGCTGGATCTAATGCGCGCGGGACGCGAAACCAAGATCAGCGGGCATTTCATCGGCTCCATCGTGTACATCGAGCGCGGCCTTTCCAACGTGGTGCAGCAGGAATCCCTGCTCGTCATTGACGGCCAGCAGCGTCTGACCACCGCCACCTTGCTGATCACCGCGTTGGCCGAGTACTTCGAGAACAACGATATACCCGAGCTGATGGATGCGTTTTCCGCACGCAAACTGCGCAACTACTACCTGTTCAACGCGGAGGAAGAGGGCGAGCGTCATTTCAAACTGCTGCTGTCGGAGACCGACAAGGAAACCTTGCTGGCGATCCTGCGCAATGCGCCCATGCCTAAGGAAGCCAGCACGCGTATCGAGGAAAACTTCAAGCTCTTTCAGGATCTGATCGAGGCCAACAAGGCCGAGTTGGAGGCCATCTGCACGGGCCTGGACAAGCTGGTCATTGTCGACGTGTCGCTGGATCGTACGCAGGACAACCCCCAGCTGATCTTCGAAAGCATGAACTCCACCGGCCTGGAGCTCAGTCAGGCGGACCTGATCCGCAACTACATCCTGATGGGGCTGGAACCTGCGCTACAGACCGAGCTCTACACCACGTATTGGCGGCCCATGGAAAAGGGCTTCGGTCAGGCTGGGTATGCCGTGCATTTCGACCGCTTCATGCGCCACTACCTCACCGCCAAGACCGGCGAGATCCCCAATGTGCGCGAGGTGTACACCGCGTTCAAAATCTACGCGCGTGGTCGCGCTGGTGATACCCGTGAGCTCGTGGCCGAGATCCACGCCTACGCTGGCTACTACTGCGCCATGGCCTTGGGCACGGAGCAGCACGCACTGCTGCGACAGGCCTTTCACGATCTGCGCGAACTGAAGATGGACGTCGTCTATCCGTTCCTGCTGGACGCCTATCACGATTACCGAAGCGGCGACCTGAGCGCCGAAGAGCTGCACCAAGCCCTGCGGCTGGTCGAAAGCTACGTGTTTCGCCGGGCCGTATGCGCCATACCCACCAACTCGCTCAACCGTACCTTCGCCGGCCTGTCCCGTTCGCTCAAGAAAGACCGATATCTGGAAAGCCTTACCGCCGTCTTCCTGCTGTTGCCGTCCTATCGCCGGTTTCCCGACGACGACGAGTTTCAGCGCGAGCTCAAGGTGCGCAACCTCTACAAGTTCCGCAGCCTCATGTACTGGCTGCGCAAGCTGGAGAACTTCGCGCGCAAGGAACCCGTCACGGTGGAGAACTACACCGTCGAGCACATCCTGCCGCAGAACCCGGAGCTGTCGACGGCGTGGAAGCAGGAACTCGGTCCGGAATTCGAGCGCATCCAGCAGACGTGGCTGCATACCTTGGGCAACCTGACCCTCACCGGCTACAACAGCGAATACAGCGATCGCCAGTTCAAGTACAAGCGCGACGACGTAACCAATCACGATGGCGATCCCGTGGGCCTCAAAGTCAGCCCGCTCATGCTCAACCAAGGCTTGGGCAGCGTCGAGACCTGGGACGAGAATGCCATCCGCCATCGCGCTGAGCGGCTTGCGGCACGGGCTGCCAAGGTATGGAAAGCGCCTGAGCTTGCGGCAGACATCCTCAACGTCTACCGCCCGGTCGCTACGCAAGGCCTGCAGAAGTACAGCATCGACGATCACCACCAGTTGGCCAGTGGACCCGTGCGCGAGCTGTTCGAGCAGTTGCGCGGCCAGGTGTTGGCGTTCGATCCGTGCGTTAGCGAGGAATTTCTTAAGATCTACGTGGCCTACAAGGCAGAGACCAACTTCGTCGATGTCATCCCGCAAGCCAAGCGCCTGCTGCTCACCCTCAACATCCCCTTCCATGAGATCGACGACCCGAACGGACTCTGCCGAGATATCACTGGGCTGGGTCGTTGGGGCAATGGCGATGTGGAAGTGAAGCTGGAATCGCCCAGCCAACTACCCTACGTACTTGGCTTGATCCGTCAGGCCTTCGATCAACAAATGGGCAGCGTCGATGCCTGACCGTCCTTTGCCACCCCATATATCCAAGAGCCCCACCATGCAGAAAATCACCGCCAGCGACCCCGCCGCCCATTCTGTCGATGTGCGAGCGGAGAACATCGACAGGCTCAAGACGCTGTTCCCCGAGTTGATCACTGAAGGCGCAGATGGCGCGGCGATCAACGTTGATGTGCTCAAGCAGCTGGTCGGCGACGCCACCATCACTGATGCCGACGAGAAGTACGGTCTCAACTGGCACGGCAAACGCCGCGCGCGGCAACTGGCGTTGACGCCGAGCACCGGCACCCTTCGGCCGTGCCCGGAAGACAGCGTGGACTGGGACACCACCCAGAACCTGATGATCGAGGGCGACAATCTTGAAGTGCTGAAGCTGTTGCAGAAGAGCTACGCCAACAAGGTCAAACTGATCTATATCGACCCGCCGTACAACACTGGCAAGGACTTTGTGTATCCGGACAACTTCCAGGACAGCATCAAGAATTACCTGGAATTGACGGGCCAGGTGGAGGGCGGCGCGAAGGTCAGTTCGAACACCGAGGTGTCGGGGCGATTCCATACCGACTGGCTCAACATGATGTATCCGCGACTGAAGCTAGCGCGGAACCTTTTGAGAGAGGACGGCGCACTCTTCGTCACGATTGATGACAACGAAGGTTTTCATCTACGGCAGTTGCTCGATGAAATTTTTGGATCCGAAAATTTCGTTGCAAACGTGGTGTGGAATCACACTAAACAAAGTAAAAATGACGAGAGGTATTTCTCTAGGCACCACAACCAAGTCTTAGTATTCCGAAAAAGCGACAGCCTCAAGCCATTTCAATTCGATCGAACTGAAGAGAACAACCGTAACTACGCGAATCCGGATAATGACCCGCGAGGTGATTGGCGAGCGGGGGACGTAAGAAGTCCAAGTTACAGAGAGACTCTCCGGTTCTCGCTTCCTACACCAGCTGGCAAGAAAATCTCGCCACCCGACAATGGATGGCGATGGAGTCCGGCTAGCATTCAAGAAAAAATCGCTTCGGGAGAGATTATTTTTGTTGATGATGAGACCCGAATTATCCGAAAAATTTATCTTGTCGATCAACAAGGTCGGACGCCGGAGAACCTTTGGTTGGCGGAGTTCGCAGGTACAACGCGCCAAGCTAATGCCGAGCTCAAAGAGCTGTTCGATGAGCCTCCATTTGACACACCTAAACCAATCAGTCTAGGACAGAGGATACTTTCGTTGGCGACTTCCCCTACGGAGCCTGACATTGTCCTAGACTTTTTTGCTGGTTCTGGAACCACGGGACACGCGGTAATTGCGCAGAACGCGGCTGATGCGGGCAGCCGTCGGTTCGTACTTGTCCAGCTGCCAGAACCATTAGATACAGAAAGTTTGGGTGAGAGAAATGCTGCTGAATTGTGCGACGCACTTGGGAAACCTCGAAACATAGCGGAGTTGACGAAAGAACGTCTCCGCCGCGCTGGCGCCAAGGTTAAAGCCGATAACCCGCAGTTCACAGGAGACACCGGCTTCTGCGTCTACAAACTCGACCAATCCAACATCCGCGCGTGGCAACCCAGCGACAACCTGGAAAAGGATCTGATCGACAACATCGAACACATCGCCCCCGGCCGCAGCGAAGACGACGTACTCACCGAGCTGCTACTCAAGCTCGGCCTCGATCTGTGCGTACCGATCGAGCAGCGTCAGATCGCCGGCAAGCGTGTCCACGCCATCGGTGGCGGCGTGCTGTTGGCCTGCCTGGACACGTCGATCACTGCCGCCGACGCCGAAGCGCTGTCCCTGGGCATCGCTGACTGGCACCAGCAACTCGCCCCCAGCGGCGATACCATCTGCGTGTTCCGCGACAACGCGTTCGCCGATGACGTGGCCAAGACCAACCTTGCCGCCATCCTCGACCAGCACGGCATCCACACCGTACGGAGCCTGTAATGGCGGGACAGTTTCTGCTTTACCGAAGTGAGGACGGGCGCACCCGCGTCGAGTGCCGCTTTGAGCAAGCCAGCTTGTGGCTCTCGCAAGCAGGCATGGCCGAGCTGTTCCAGACCAGCAAGCAGAATGTGGCCAAGCACCTCAAGGCGATCTTTGCCGAGGGCGAATTGCAAGCCGATTCAGTGGTCAACTCCTGGTTGACAACTGCCGAGGATGGCAAGCAATACCGGGTGTTGCACTACCGCCTGGAAGCCATCCTGGCCGTCGGCTACCGCGTGCGTTCCAGCCGCGGCACCCAGTTTCGCCAATGGGCTACCGAGCGCCTGCATGAGTACCTGGTCAAGGGCTTCGCCATGGACGACGAGCGCCTGAAGAACCCGGATGCAAGCGTCTACTTCGAACAGTTGCTGGCACGCATCCGCGACATCCGCTCGTCGGAGAAGGTGTTCTGGAAGAAGGTGTTGGAGATCTACGCCACCAGCGAAGATTACGACCCGCGCGCGGAGGCGTCGCAGCAGTTCTTCGCTACCTTGCAAAACAAGATGCACTGGGCGGCGCACGGCCACACCGCCGCAGAGGTGATCATGGCTCGCGCTGATGCCAGCAAACCGAATCTGGGCATCACGCATCACGCGGGCACCCTGCCGCGTCGCGCCGACGCTGGCGTCGCCAAGAATTACCTCGATGCCGAGGAGCTGGACACGCTTAACCGCATTGTCACCGCGTACTTGGAGTTTGCTGAGCTGCAGGCACGGCAGCGCAAGCCGATGAGCATGGCGGCATGGATCGCCAAGCTGGATGATTTCCTACGTCTGGGTGATCGCGAAGTGCTGACACATGCCGGCCGCGTGTCGGCTGAGAGAGCCAAGGCCAAAGCGCTGGCGGAATACGAAATCTGGAAGCGCCAGCAGGAGGCCCTACCGTCCCCTGCCGAGCAGGACATGGCGCAGGCACTGGAACAGGCGGCCAAGCAATTGCAGCAATCCACCCACAAGAAAAAACCATGAAACTGCACTTCGAAGCGAACCTCGACTACCAGCTGCGTGCCATCGAGTCGGTATGCGAGTTGTTCCACGGCCAGGAGCTATGCCGTACCGAGTTCACCGTCACTCAGCGCGTGGCATCCCCGCAGATGGGCCTGCCGCTGGGGCAGGGCACCGAAGAGTCCACGCTGGGTATCGGCAATCGACTCACCTTGCTGGATGACCAACTGCTGGAAAACCTGCACAAGGTGCAGCTGGGCAACGGGCTCGCGCCGTCTTCCACGCTCGCCTCGGGCGATTTCACGGTGGAGATGGAGACGGGTACCGGCAAGACCTACGTGTACCTGCGCACGATCTTCGAGCTGCACAAACGCTATGGCTTTGCCAAGTTCGTGATCGTGGTGCCATCAGTGGCGATCAAGGAGGGCGTGTACAAATCGCTGGAGATCACCGCGGAGCACTTCCGCGAGCTCTACAGCGGCACGCCGTTCGAATACTTCATCTACGACTCGACCAAACTCGGCCAGGTACGCAACTTTGCCAGTAGCCCGAACATCCAGGTGATGGTGATCACCGTGGCGGCAATCAACAAATTTGGCGACGAGGATGCAGCTGCCGAGGAAGAGTCCGACGAAGTCAAACGTCGGGAAAAGTCGAAGAACGTGATGTACCGCGCCAGCGAAAAGACCGGTGGCGAGCGCCCGATCGACCTGATCCGCGCCACCCGCCCGATTCTGATCGTGGACGAACCCCAAAGCGTGGATGGCGGCATCGACGGCAAGGGTCGCAAGGCCCTGGAGCACATGCACCCGCTGTGCACCCTGCGCTATTCCGCCACCCATGCCGACAAACATCACATGGTGTATCGGCTGGACGCGTTTGACGCCTACGAGCAGAAGCTGGTCAAGCAGATCGAGGTAGCCGCGGCTACGGTCGAAGGCGGTGGCAACAAGCCGTTTGTGCGATTGATTTCGACCAAGAGCACGCGCGGCACGGTTACCGCCAAGGTAGAGCTCGATGTCGAAAGCCATGGCAAGGTGCAGCGCAAGGAAGTCACCGTGTCTGACGGCGACGATCTGGAGCAGACCACCAAGCGTGAGCTGTATCGCGATATGCGTGTCGGTGAGATTCGGGCCGGGCGCGGTCAGGCGATGCTCGAATTGCGCTACCCCGGTGGAGAGCAGTGGCTGGAGCTCGACCAGGCCCACGGCGATGTCGACCCGTTGGCGATTCAGCGCCAGATGATCCGCCGCACCATCAAGGAGCATCTGGACAAGGAACTGGTCTTGCGCCCCAAGGGCATCAAGGTGCTGTCCCTGTTCTTCATCGACGCGGTGGATCGCTATCGCCTGTACGACGCCGAGGGCAACCCGCAGCCTGGCGTGTACGCGAAGATGTTCGAAGAGGAATACACGAGGTACTCAAAACACCCTGATTACCGCAACCTGTTCGCCGAGGTCGATCTCAGCCACGCGGCGGCGGATGTACATGCCGGCTACTTCTCCATCGACCGCAAGAAGGTCGGCGGAAAGACGGTCGAGATGATCAAGGACACCAGCGGCACCACCAAGGCCGACGATGACGCCTACAACCTGATCATGCGCGACAAGGAAAAGCTGCTGAGTTTGGCCACGCCGCTGAAGTTCATCTTCTCCCACTCGGCGCTGCGCGAAGGCTGGGACAACCCCAATGTGTTTCAGATCTGCACGCTGCGCGACATCCAGAGCGAGCGCATGCGCCGCCAGACCATCGGCCGTGGCTTGCGCCTGTGCGTCAACCAGAAGGGCGAGCGCGAGCGTGGTTTTGACATCAACACCCTGACCGTGATCGCCACCGAGAGCTTCGAGCAGTTTGCCGAGAACCTGCAGAAGGAGGTCGAGCAAGACACCGGCATCCGCTTCGGCATCGTCGAGAAACACCAGTTTGTCGCCATCGCAGCCGCTCAAGCCGATGGCCAGCTCGCGCCGCTAGGTTTGGAGGCATCCGAAACTCTGTGGCACGCCTTGAAGGACAAGGGCTACATCAACGCGCAGGGCAAGGTGCAGGATGAGCTCAAGACCGCATTGAAGGACGGAACTCTCGAAGTGCCTGCGGCCTTTGCAGAACAACGCGACCAGATTGCCACTGTGTTGCGCAAACTGACTGGCCGCCTGGAAGTGAAGAACGCAGACGAGCGCAAAACGGTGCGCACCCGTCAGGCTGTGTTGCAGAGTCCGGAATTCAAAGCCCTGTGGGACCGCATCAAGCACAAGACCACCTATCGAGTGGCATTCGATAACGAGAAGCTGATCGAAAGCTGCATCGAGGCCGTGCAGAAGGCACCGCGGATCACCAAGGCGCGTCTGCAATGGCGCAAGGCAGACATTGCCATCGGCAAGGCAGGTATCGAGGCGACCGAGAAGAAGGGTGCTGCCAACGTGACGCTGGATGAAACCGACATCGCGCTGCCCGACATACTCACGGACCTGCAGGACCGCACCCAGCTCACCCGGCGATCACTGCAGCGCATCCTGGTCGAGAGTCGTCGACTGGACGACTTCAAGCGCAACCCGCAACAGTTCATCGAACAGATCGCCGAAGCCATCAACCGCTGCAAGCGCTTGGCGGTCGTCGACGGTATCAAGTACCAACGCCTGGGGGACGCCAGCTACTACGCACAAGAGCTGTTCGAGCGAGAAGAATTGATCGGATACCTGAAGAACATGTTAGGTGCCGACAAATCGGTGTACGAAAGCGTAGTCTACGACTCGACCGTTGAACGCGACTTCGCCGACCAGTTGGAGAAGAACGACGCGGTCAAGGTCTACGCCAAGCTGCCTGGCTGGTTCAAGATCCCAACGCCACTAGGCAGCTACAACCCTGATTGGGCTTTGCTGCTAGAGCAGGACGGTGAGGAACGCCTCTACTTCGTCGTCGAAACCAAGGCCGGCCTGTTCGCCGATGACGTACGCACACGCGAGCAAGCCAAGATCGATTGCGGCAAGGCGCACTTCAAGTCGCTGGCGGTCGGGGAAGATCCCGCGAGGTATGCGGTAGCGCGATCGCTGGATGATCTCCTGTGACACGGAGCTTGGGACAGGATGAATCACACCGATCAATGCTTCAAGGCGGCGAGGTTCCGGCGGGTTGTCATCGTTTTAGATCTAATGCGGCGATAGTTGACAGGGTAGATCGAAAACAGCCTGACAAGCCGACGATCCTAGGTCGACTGTGAGGGGCGGAAGGGAGGCAGGGGAAAGTGACGGTGCTTAGAAATGTTTCGGAGAGAATGGGTGAAGAGGGTATGGTCTCACCCAGACTCCCATTTCTCTCGACAGAGCCGGGCCTCATTCGAGTGCTCCTATTTCAGCCGAAGGGCGTCATCGTAGCAACGGAGACTGCCGTCGGCGTAAGGGATCGCCCGTTGCTCTGCACCCAGATGAAGGCTTTTTTCAACCGATCGAGAGAGCTCAATGTTGACCTAGCTGCTTGTCCGGAATACGCGTGCCCATGGGAAGCATTGAGCGAAGCCGTCGCGGAAGGGGTCACCCCCGTCGAGGGCAAGTTGTGGGCAATTGCTTGCGAAAGCATTTCGATCGATGACCTTCGCGCAAGAGCTGATGCCTTGGCGGCGCATTGTCGCGTGGTCATCGATCGGCCACCAGCCGGCGCCAACGGGGAATTTCTCGATTGCTTGTCCTACCTCTTCGTCGCTCGCGATGAGATGGGTGCACAAGTGCTCACGATCTTAGTGCAGTTCAAGACTTGCCAAATGGGCGGCGATACATACGAGTCTGAGCACCTGATCCCGGGCGACATCATTTACCGCTTTGGAGAGGCCGGTGAGAACCGCCTGGTGAGCCTGCTCTGTTCGGACTCGCTCTCACAGAGCTTCATGGATGACGTAGTGCCCGAGCTTCGGCATAACACACTGGTGCTCCATCTCCAGCTTAATCCGCACGGCGATAGCGCTCGCTTCCGAGCTTATCGTGAAGCGTGTTGCTACGAAATACCACGAAATACGGAGGTTCTATGCCTCAACTGGGCCAAAGGCACTCAGCTCGAAAACGGAACGAGGGACGACGATCTCGTTATAGAGCCGCGAACTATACTTTTCCGCTGTACTGACGACTTGGAGACTGGTGACGATCGCGTAGTTACCAACCATAAGCAGGGCTGCTACTTGACCTATTGGGAGCAGTACAGAAGCGCAGCCTATGTCTTTTCGCCGGACCCGCAGCTGTTTGCTTTGAAGATGTCGAAGCCCATGGTGATTGGTGCCGGCGCATTGGCCCGTCGTGTCGGGATCATTATGGACGGGCGCTATGAATGGATGAACGACGATTGGATTCCGGCGGCAGGAGACGCAAGGGATCGATTTGAAGATTACTGGTTAGGTCAGGCGCCCCAATTGCGCCCGTATCTTGAACACTTGAGTGAGAAACCGTTGGATGCCGAGCGCCTCATCCAACTGTGCACAGGACGGGGGCTTGGCGATAGGCTGGATGATTGGAAGACGCTCCCTTCCTTTCGGTTAGATACGGACGACACAGCACGCCGCTTGCGACTCTGTTGGTCGACGGAGGGGCAAGGGTATCGCTTCAGAGCTGACTGCCTCAGAGATTTTCGGGGCTTTGTAGCCGTTGTGATGAACCCACCGGCTTTTTCCGCGCGATTGACGCCCTTCAAGGAGCAGGCTTTCACGGTTGACTACCGATCAGCTCCGTACTTTCTGCACCACCGCAACCTTCACATCGACGGCGGGCCGTCCGCGACTGCCGTCTTCCTCGGGCCTACACCGGACAGAGCCACGCTGACTCTGACTAAGACTAAGCTTCTCAAGCGCATCGCGGATGTTGGACAAGATCAAGAATTGATCGCGATTTGGTACCGAGACGACATGGGCGAACTGAAAGATCACATGGACCACCAGGTTCCGGAGATTTCCGATGACCCGGTGCGGAACCCCGTTGGCATTGATGAAACGACCATATGAACGCCAGTGATCTGCTTCCCAGGTTACGTGCATCCTTTGACTCTTGCGTCATTGACAGTCAGCACAACGTCATCCGATGTGAGCACCGCTTCGGAGAAGTCGTACGGAGCGTCTACTTTTTTTGTCCTGTGAGTACGCTTCCATCTCCTTCGGAGTTCACGCAACTGCAGGAAGGGGCGGTGGCACCGTCCTATTACCGCGCACAGGATGCGTCCCGCTGGAACCATTTCCTCATCTTCGTCATGGCGGGAGCTTCTGGTACTGGCCAAGGCCTGGGCAACCGCGATTGGATCGAAGCCGACAAGAGCTACGCGCGAAAGATCGTTGTTCGGGACGACGATCTCAGAGTGTTCCTGGATCGGACAGAAACCGGTACTCATCCTGCCGTTCACGCAAACGAGTTGCAGCAGATCTGGACACGTGAACTGTCGGGCGCCGGGCTGGCAGCAATCGCTGCCGAAGACACCCGGGCCTCTGTGATTCGAGCCATTCGTGCGGGTCTTACCTCGCCCGTGGATCCGCCACAACGACTTACCGAGGTTGCTGCAAGGATCGAGGAGCCGGTGACCCTGACGCGCTTGGAGATCCGACGATTCGGGGATCGCAGTTTGCGCGGTGAGTTTCAGCTTGGGAGGGTGAATCTCATCCGCGGCCCAAACGGGGTAGGAAAAACCAGTTTTATCGAAGCTATCGAGCATTTTTTTTGCGGAACGACGTTCCGGAATAAAGGCGCGGCTGAGAATCTCGACGCGAGCGTTGCCTTCAGTAACGGTAAGACCCACCGTTACACATTGCAGGCTGCCTCTTACTACCAGGGCAAGGACCTCTCTTGGTATGGACGCTCCACCAACCGGGGAAACAAGCTTTGCGAAGGATTCGCCCGCTACCACTTCATGAACGCGGACGCTGCGGTCGAGCTATCGCGCGACCCTGCTCTTCAGAACATCAAGGACGCATTGGCGAAGATCGCGCTCGGACCAGACGCCTCCTACACTTGGAACCGAATTCTGGAGTTTGAACGGGACATCAGTCGGGAACTGAGCCCTTTGCCTAGTCAATGGAACGCGATTGGCGAACGCCGCAGGCAGGACGAAAGCCGCCTGCAGGCTCTGCGGACGCTGTCACCGCAGGTGCTTGTGCAGCTCTCCGCTTTGGAGCGAAAACTGGGTCAGTTGGGTTGGCCCCAAGAGCAATTTCCTGGTCCGTCGATGGAGCTCAAGGATTTCATCATTTTTGAGCCCCTGCATGCATTGCTGAAGCGGACCATGTTGGAGCCTCTGAAGACCTTCGATGCGATCGGGCAAGCCATCGCCCGTTATGTGGAAGATAGTGAACTAGCCAAGCGGTTGGAGCTAGCCAAACACAATGTAAATGCAGAGCGCGCCCGGTTACGCTCGGAGCGGAGCGTGCTGGAGGAGCGGTCGTCGCGCACGGCTCGCCTTCGCCAGTACGCAGAACGGTCTTACGGTGAACTGTTGCAACAGCGGCGGGATGGTGAACGTAAGATCGCGGTGCTCGCGCGTTTTCAGATGACCGATAGTGATATTGGCCTGTTGGCGGAGGTATTACGCAGTCGTACGGCGATGGAGCGGCCGTTAGGGCAAGTCGCCAATGCCGTCGAGGCCTCTCTCAACGAACTGCGTCAATCGTTGCAGACGCAGATCCAGCAGAAGGCACGCGAAGCTGCCTCAGCTACTGCTAGGGAATCCCTGATTGGGCAGTTGCGCGTGTTGGCGCGCCACTACGCTGAACAGCATCCGCAGGTCGATGCCTGTCCAGTCTGCAACACGACGATGACAGCGACCGACCTTCTGCACCGGTTGGAGCTCTCCTCCGCGTCGCATGAGGAGAGTGTGCTGGAGGAGCTCGCCGTGGCGATTACCACGACCGAACGACAGGTCGCGGACGAGCAGGAATGTCTTCGTCTGCTAAATCAACTGATGGGGGTGGACGCCGAAAGTCAGCACTGGGCTTGTGAGCAAGCCCTCGCAGTGGCGTGGCAGCACCAGCACACACGAAATGTAGCCCAGGTGGAGCACGAGGCTCTAACACAGGAGCTGGATGCGTTACTTCGCGAGGGATTCTCCCAGCAAGACTATGATGAGCTGGTAGGAGCCTGCTTACCTGATCAAGTCGGTACCGAGATAGCTAGTGCGTCCATCGCCGCCCGACTTGGTGATGAGATTTCCGGCGATACAGATCACCTGCGCACGATAGCGGTGCGCGTGAGCGAGCTCGATGCGGAAGGAGAGTCGTACGACCGAGAGGTCGTGACGTTGGGTAGGCGCTATGGCGCCATTACCGACGCGGCCGAGATCGCGCGTACTGCACAAATCAGGATCGCATCGTATACAGCTTTTTATGAGGCGCTCAGGGCGCTGCCCGCAACGGTTATAGCCGCGTACTCCGAGGACGTACCGACTTTGCTCGCTCTGTCGAGAACGATTACGGAAGATCTCGAGGCGATTGGCGAACGGATTCGTCTGGAACGCTCACGCGACGCGGAAATCAAGACATTGGAGGCATCGATCGCGGCTAACCAGCATGCTGGCGACCAGCTTCAATCCGAAATGGAAAGTCTGCGTCGAGCACAAGACGCGCTGGTGTCATTGAAGACGAATCATAGTCTCGATCAGGGGTTGGCCAGCTTCCTTTCGGAAAATCAGGCGTCGATCCAACATGTTTTTTCGCGCATTCATGTGCCAAACGAATTGCGGCTCTCAGCGCTGGCCGAGTGTCAGCTCGAGCGTGTCAATACTCAGGGCGTAGCTGATCTATCCCAGATCAGCACGGGGCAACGGGCGGCCCTCACACTCAGCATCTTTCTGACACTCAACCTCTCGCTGCGAGCCGGGCCGCCCATCATGCTGATTGACGATCCGGTAGCACACATCGATGATCTGAACGCGCTGGCGTTTCTGGACTACTTGGCGGATGTCGCAGAAGGAGGTCGACGGCAGATATTTTTTGCGACTGCGGATGACCGTCTCGCCAATTTGTTCGAGAAAAAAATGGGCTTCTTGGGCGCCGACCTTGCAGTGATCAATTTAGCTCCGGGTGCTCCTGTGGAAAGAAGCGAACGGTTCAATTAGTGGGCGGCTCAGGCGGCTGCCGCGCTTACACTTCAAACCCTTTAGTGTTGGCTAGAGTGGGGCGTCAATCGCAGCAACCTGTACAATGTTCGAGGGAACAGAAGGGACAAAATCTCGCGTCTGACGGTAACTTTGACGGTAGATTTTTCAACTTAGCTTCCGAGAATTGGGCTGTACAAAGGGCTGGTGCCCTTGTTCGAGTCCACCCATAACCACCAAACGCAGTTTGTCGATAAAGCATCTGTGCGATGAACGATCAGGCCCGCCGACTTGCGGGCTTTTTTGTGCGCGCCCACTCGCGGCCAGGGCAAGTTGAAGATCAGGCAGCTCGTCTGGGGGAATTGACGCAACCCGCTCTGACGCGCTGAGTGGTTTGAACAGCGGTTCACTCGCGAGGAGTGACTCAGAAAAACTTGCAATTTCGACGTATTTGTCAAATAGTTCCAATTAATCCCAATTTTTAGACAAATACATCAAATATGCAGACCTTGCCGGAACTAGGCGTAGCGGTGGCAGTCCGACGGCGATCACTCGGCCTGAAGCAGGGTGAGGTGGCCGCGCGCGCCGGCATCAGCCAGGAAATGCTCTCCCGTTTCGAGCGAGGCAAATCGGCTGAGTTCGGCTCACGCAAGCTGCTGGCCGTGCTGGCGGTGTTGGGTATGGAACTGCAGGTCATCGAAACGGGTGCGTCCGGCTCACTCGATGAGCTTCGTCGCGAGCGTGGTGGTGCATGAGCCTGGCCATTTACGTGCACGGGCGTGAGGTCGCCACACTCGAGGCCATCGGCGATTTCAAAAGTTCGATGACCTATCGCGCCGATGTGGCGCTGGAGGACTTCGTCTCGCTGACGATGCGAGTGCGGCCGGATCCCTATCTTTGGGACGACGTGCTGCATCCGGTGTTCCAGATGAATCTGCCGGAGGGTTACCTGCTGCAGGTGTTGCAAGAGCAATTCGGCCCGCACATCGGCGCGAGCCCGATGGCGCTGCTGTCGGTGATTGGCCGCAACATGATCGGGCGGATCCAGGTGGCGCCATCGGGTGCCGACTTGGAAGAGCCACCAAGGCCGGTTGATGTGGCCGCCTTGCTCCAGGGCGACAACTCGGAAGAGGCGTTCAACGAACTGGTGCGTCAACACGCGACCAGCGGCGTTTCAGGCGTCGTTCCCAAGTTTCTCGATGGTGACAT
>Ga0134126_10000942_pt1 | contig 36911 bp, 35 predicted proteins | sample KB31752_FD_96881 | JGI IMG/M metagenome (GOLD analysis project Ga0134126, IMG submission 96881) | Terrestrial soil microbial communities with excess Nitrogen fertilizer from Kellogg Biological Station, Michigan, USA - KB3-175-2 | ecosystem: Environmental > Terrestrial > Soil > Unclassified ...
CAGCGCAAGCGAATGCTCGCGCGACAACTTCGAATCGGCCATGGTGGTTCCCCGGGACGTTGGCAGTGGATGGCACAATGCAGGAATCGCGCCATCCATGGCGGCGCAAGTAGAAGCGAGAACCGGGGCACATGCAAGTACGCCGTTGCGCGATGGTGCTGGTCGAACCGCGCGAATCCATCGATTTCGATTTTGCCGAACTCGCGCTGGGCGAAACCGGCGTGCGCGAACGGCTCGGCTGGCTGGCGCTGGCCGCGCATCGCGACGAGGAGATTCCGCTGGACGCGGCCGAAGTCACCGCGCTGGGCGCGCTGTCACCGGGCCACTGGCAATCGCTGGATGAACTGTCGCGGCGGCATCCGCGCGCGGTGCTCGAAGCGCTGCTGGCGAAGGGCTTGCTGATCGCACAGGAACCGGCGGACGAATCGTCGCGCCGGTTCGCGCAGGCCGACGATGCCGCGCGTGCAGTGCATTGGCGCGGACTTTCGGCCATCGCGCATCGGCACACGCGTTGGCGCGACGTGGATACCGAAGAAGCCGAACGGCTTTTCTCCGAAGCCAGTTCGCAGACTTTCCTGGAACGCTTGGGTCCGGCGTTGCCGGTGGTGCCGGAACGCTCGCTGGCATCATCGCGCGTATCGTTGGAAAAGCCGCCGCCGTCGCCGCTGGATGCATTGATGGATCGGCGCGTCACCTGCCGCAATTACGATCCGGCGCCGTTGCCGTTCGATGCGTTTTCCGCGGTGCTGTATCGCGCGTTCGGTGCGCGCGCGGTCAGCGATTACGCGCCCGGCGTGCAGTTGCTGAAGAAGGGTGTGCCGTCGGCGGGCGGCCTGCACGCGACCGAGGCGTATCTGCTGGTGCAGCGTGTCGAGGGCGTGTCGGCGGGGTTGTATCACTATCATCCGGTCGCGCACGCGTTGGAACCGTTGCGCGAACTGGATGCGGAAACCGCCGCGTCGCTGGCGCGCCGTTTCGTCGCCGCGCAAGCGTACTACGCCGGGGCGCCGCTGCAGATCGCGCTGGTGTCGCGCTTCGAGCGCAATTTCTGGAAATACCGCAACCACGCCAAGGCCTACCGCGCGGTGATCCTGGATGCCGGGCACCTGTCGCAAGCCATGTATCTCGCCGCGACCGAAGCGAGCCTCGGCGCGTTCATCACCGCCGCGATCAACGAAGTCGAAATCGAGCAGGCGTTCGGGCTGGAGCCGATGACCGAAGGCCCGCTATGCGTGTGCGGCTTCGGTGCACGCGCTAAAGAGCGCGTAACCGTGGAGTTCGATCCTGCACACAAGGTGTGGACCGAGGCTTGATTTGCTTCCGTCGCCATTCCGGCGAAAGCAGTTGGCAGCGCGCCTTTCCGCAAGTTGTCATACCAATATGCCCGCGAGGATGGTGCTGTCCGATCAGGTCTTCTGCTTCCGTCGGCGCGTCTTTTGCCGGCCATCGCTGCCAGACTTGCGTCGGCCGGTACACTTCCGCATCCATGTCCACATTCCTGCCCGCCCGATCGAGATTGCTGCGCGCGCTTGCCGTGACGGTGTCGTGTGCGGCGCTGGGCGCGTGCGTCAGCGTCGAAGTGCCGAAGTTGCCGTCGAGCGATTTGCCGGCGCAGTGGCGCAATGCCTCGCCGCAACTGGGCGCGAAGCCGGACCTGACGGGTTGGTGGAAGCATTTCAATGATCCGCAATTGAACGCGCTGGTCGAGCAGGCCTTGCAAGACAACCTCGACGTCGCGCAGGCGGTGTGGAAGCTACGTGCGGCGCGCGCGCTGGAAGATGCGTCCGGCGCCACCTTCCTTCCCCATCTGGGCTTCAATACCATCGAGCAACCCAACCCCCAGAACACCGCGAGTTACTTTCAGGCGGGATTCGATGCGACCTGGGAGTTTGGCCTGTTTGGCCGCAGTGGCGCCACCGGTCACCTTGCACAAGCCAACACCGGCGAAGCGCAGGCGGCGCTGCAATCCGCGCGGGTGTCGCTGGTCGCCGAAGTGGTGCGCGAATACCTGCAGTTGCGCGCGGCGCAACGCAGCGAGGCGTTGCTCGACGCGGCCGCGCAGGCGGCGCAGAAGAAAGTCGCGTTGCTGCGTGTGCAGGAACGACTGCAGCTGGCATCGACGCTGGAAGTGGAACAAGGCGCGGCGGCCGCGGCAAAAGCGGAAGCGCAGGCGGCCGACCCGCGCGCGGCGATCGTGCAGCATGCGCAGGCGCTCGCGTTGTTGCTGGGCAGGAGCGAACCCGATCCCGCGTGGCTGGCTCCGCGACCGTTGCCGGTACTGGCCGGTGGCAACATCGATTCGGTACCGGCCGATCTGCTGCGCACGCGGCCGGAAATCCGCTACGCCGAAACGCAGGTGCTGAAAGCCGCGGGCGAACTCGGCATTGCCAAGGCCGACATGTATCCGCGCCTCGCGCTGGGGAGCTCGCTGACCTTCGCGGCGCTGGTCAAGGGGCGTACCCGATTGGGCGATGTCAACAATACCTTTGCGATCGGGCCGATCATCGACATTCCGCTGTTCGACTGGGGCCAGCGCCGTGCGGTACGCGACGCGCGTAAAGACGAGTTGCACGCCGCGGTGCTGGCCTATCGGCAGGCGGTGCTGCAGGGCGCGGCGGAAGTCGAAACCGACCTCGCCGCGCTGCATGCTTCGGGCGAGCACGTGCAGGGTGCGAATGCCGCGGCGACCGCTTCGCAAAACGGTTTGTCCTTGAGCGAAAAATTGCAGGGCCTGGGCCAGGCCGATGGCCTGCAGCGAGCCGACGCGCAGCTCGCGCTCACCGAATCCGAACTCGATCGCGAGCAGGCGCGGCTGGCGCACGGGCTCGCATATGTCGCGCTGTACAAGGCGCTGGGCGGCGCGCCGCTGCCGGCGAACGATGCGGCGGCGGACGCGGCGACGAAGCCATGATCCCGAAGATATCCGTTCGCCCTGAGCGTGGGCCCGAAAGGCCGAAGTCGAAGGGTGCACTTCGACTCCGCTCGCAGCGCGAGCTACGCTCAGTGCGAACGGAAGTTGGAGAAAGTGCACGCGCCGGGAAGCGGAAGCCATGATCCCGCTCGCGCGCAAGACGCTGATCCACGAATGGCGGCGCTTCCTGCCGGCGATGCTGGCGGTGGCGTTCTCGGGCTTGCTGTTGCTGATGCAAGCCGCGTTGGTGTTCGGCATCTTCGGTTCGGCGGCGACGTACATCACCGCCTCCGACGCCGACTTGTGGGTGGGCTATCCCGGCACGCAAAGCATCGAACTGGGCCGGCCGATCGGACCGGCCGCGCGCACCGCGCTGCTGATGGATCCCGGCGTCGCGCGCGTGGAGCCGTTCGCGTGGGTGGATGGCGATTGGCGCGGTCCGGCGGGCACCGGCGGCGTGTCGGTGTTCGTGTCGGGCATCAGCACCGCCGCCGACGGCATGATTTTCTCCGATGTGCTGACGGCCGCGCAGCGCGCCTCGCTGAAGGAGCCGTTCGCGGTGATCGTCGATCGCGCCGACCTCGACAAGCTCGGCGTGCCGATCGGCGGCCAGGCGTTGATCAACGGCGACCTGGTGCGCATCGTCGGCGTCGCCAACGGCATCCGCGCGCTGGGCGGCGTCAACGTGGTCGCTTCGCTGGATACCGCGCGCGCGCTGGACAACGACACCGGCGGCACCGAGGTCGCGTATTACGTCGCGAAGCTGAAACCCGGCGCGGACGCCGACGCGGTCGCCGCGCGCATCGACGGATCGGCGCAGGGCTATGCGGCGTGGACCGCATCGAGTTTCGCGCGGCGCGCGGTGTTCTACTGGATGTTCCAGACCGGCGCGGGGCTGGGCGTGATCTTCCTCGCGATCGTGGTGTTCATCGTCGGCGCGATCATCACCAGCCAGACCTTGATGGGCGCGATCGCAGGTTCGGTGCGCGAGTACGCGACGCTGCACGCGCTGGGCGTCAGCCTCGGATCGTTGCGCCGCGTGGTGCTGGAGCAGGCCGCGTGGATCGGCGTGTGCGGCCTGGTCGCGGGCGTGCTGCTGAGCCTGGGCTTGATCGGCTTGGCGAAGTTGCAGGACGTGCCGGTGGAACTGAACCTGCCGGCATGGGTCGCGTGCGCGGCGTTGGTGATGGGCATCGCGCTGGTCTCGGGCGTGGCCGCGGTGCGCGCGTTACGCAGCGCCGATCCGGCGTTGCTGCTGCGGTGAGCGCGCTGGTCGCCAGGGATTTGTGCATGGGCTACACCAGCGGCAAGCTGCGCACGGAAATCCTGCGCGGCCTGTCGCTGTCCGTCGATGCGGGACAGTTGACGCTGATCGCGGGGCCGTCCGGTTGCGGCAAGAGCACGCTGCTGTCGATCCTGTCCGGGTTGCAGCGGCCGGATGCGGGCAGCGTGATCGCGCTGAGCGAAGATCTGTTCCGCGGCGACCGCCACGCGCGCGACCGCTTCCGCTTGCAGCACACCGGCTTCGTGTTCCAGGGCTTCAATCTTTTTCCCGCACTGACCGCGCTGGAACAGGTGATGCTGCCGCTGGGTTACATGGGCGTGGATGACCGCGCGGCGGAAGCGCGCGGGCGCGCGGCGCTCGACGAAGTGGGCTTGTCCGATCGCATGCACCTGCTGCCAGCGGAACTTTCCGGTGGCGAGAAGCAGCGCGTCGCGATCGCGCGCGCGCTGGTCAAGCAACCCGAACTCTTTTTCGCCGACGAACCCACCAGTGCGCTGGATGCCGCCAACGGCCAGACCGTGATCGACACCTTGCGCCGCATCGCGCACGAACACGACACCACCGTGCTGTGCGTCAGCCACGATCCGCGCCTGGTCACGCACGCCGATCGCGTGCTGCAAATGGAAGACGGCGCGATACTTGGCGACCGGCGGATTCCGCATGAGAGCCGAGCAGGACATGTCGAAGAACAACATTTCTGATGATTCCGCTCCCTTGAGTCAAGGGGGCGACCAAACCATTGCAATGCAATGGTTTGGTGGGGATTGTGGGGAAATGAATCTCATGTTTGGCAGACGCGGTTTCACAATCACGCCTGACGTTTTCGGGAGGAATGCATCGTGAAATCCATTCGCTGCGCCGGCATCCTGCTCGCCGCATTGACCCTGGCGCTCGCTGCGTGTTCGTCGTCGCAAGGCGATTCCACCGCCGCGGCCACGCAGTCGCAATGGCTGGCGGTGGCGCGCGGCAAGGTGGCCGTCGAAGGCGGCATGGTGCTGGTCGCCGCGCGCACCGATGGCGTGGTCGAAGCGGTGGCGGTGAAACAGGGCGACGCAGTGCAGGCACACCAGGTGCTGGCGACGCTCGATCCGCGCGCGGCGAAGATCGCGCAGGCGACGGCGCAGGCCGGCGTCGCGCAGGCCAGGGCGCAACTCGCCGAATTGCAGGTGTCGCTGCAGCAGGCCGAGCAGCGCGCGCCGCGCATCGTCGCCGCCGCCAAGGCCGGCGCTGCGACCGGCGAAGCCGCCGAACAGGCGCGCGATGCCGTCGCCGGGCTGAAGGCAAGGCAGGCGGCCGCGCAGGCCGAACTGGATGCCGCGCAACAGAAACTCGCCGCGGCCAGACTCGACCTCGATGCCACCACCTTGCGCGCACCGGTCGCGGCCAGCGTGGTCGCGCGCCATGTCGCGGTCGGGCAATCGGTATCCGCATCATCGGGCCAGCCGCTGTTCGAGTTGTTGCCCGATCGTCCGCACATCGTGCAGGCGCAGATCGACGCGGACGCGGCCGGCGCGATCCATGCCGGCATGCACGCCGAAGTGGTGCGCGATTCGGGCGCGGGGCCGGTGTACGACGCCACGGTGACGTGGGTCGGACAGGTGCTGCAGCCGGCGGGGCTGACCCAGGATCCGCTGGAACGCGCGCTCGCCAACGACGTCGATTGCACGCTGCAACTGGCGGCCCCGAAGCAGGGCGAGGCGCCGCTGCGGATCGGGCAGCGCGTGCTCGTCCGCTTTCCGAAGCCGCGTCCATAGCGGCTGTTGTGAAAAGTCAGGCCATGGATGGCCGAGGTGGATCTCAGAGTGCGGGAAGACTGAATAACTCCGTACGCCTGTGGTGCAGCGATCAGGGATGATCGCAAATGTAAGCCTTTCGAAAGTCTGAAGAGCTAGAATTGGCACCACTTTGCGGCATGCCGCTTCCGGAATTCCCCTCGTGACCCAATGGAACATCCTGTGCGACTTCGACGGCACCATCGCCGTCGAGGACGTCACCGACTCGCTGCTCGATCGTTTCGCGCCGCCGGAATGGCAGGTGCTCGAGCGCAACTGGCGCGCCGGCAAGATCGGCTCGGCCGAATGCATGGCCGGCCAGGTCGCCTTGCTGGATGCCACGCGCGACGAGATCGACGAGCACCTCGCGACGCTGCGCATCGATCCGGCGTTTCCGCAATTCGTGGAATCGGCGTTGGCCGCGGGCGCGACGTTGCGGGTGGTCAGCGACGGCATCGATTACGCGATCCGCGCGATCCTCTCGCGTTATCAGCTCGACGACCTGCCGATCCTCGCCAACCGGCTGGTGCAGGCCGGTCGGCGCAAGTGGAAACTTGAAACGCCGTTCTCCGATCCGCACTGCCGCATCGGCAGCGGCCATTGCAAGTGCGCCAGTGCGGTGCGCGAGCACAACCGGCATCACCGCGTGCTGTTGATCGGCGATGGCGCATCGGATTTCTGCGCCGCGGGCGAAGCCGATTACGTATTCGCCAAGCACCGTTTGATCGAGCATTGCCGTCACGCCGCGATTCCGCACACCTCGATCGTCGGCTTCGCCGACGCGATCGGGCTGTTGCCGGCGTTGCTGGCCGGTAAGCTGTACACGCCGAGGCGCGTGCTGGCGCCGGCGTCCGTCCTCTGATCCAGGCAGGTCAACCATGAATTCCGCCAACGCCGCGGCTTCGGCCGCCGCCGCCCAGCTTGCCGACGGTCTCGACACCGCGGACAGCGGCAAGCTGTTCGAGATCGCCTGCCGTTCCATTCCCGGCGGTGTCAACAGCACCGCGCGCGCGACATGGTCGGGCTGGCTGCCGTATCCGCTGTTCGTGCAAAGCGGCAGCGGTTCGCGGCTCACCGACGTCGACGGCAACGACTACATCGATTACCTGCTCGGCCTGGGGCCGATGCTGCTCGGGCACCGGCCGCCGCGCGTCACGCAGGCGGTCGTCGATTTCATCCAGCAGCGCGGCACGGTGTTCGCGCTGCCGACCGCCGACGAAGCGAAGCTGGCCGACAAGATCATCGCGGCGGTGCCGAGCGTCGAACAGGTGCGCCTGTGCAACACCGGTACCGAGGCGGTGCTGTACGCGACGCGGCTCGCGCGCGCTTTCACGAAACGGCCGAAGCTGATCCGCTTCGAAGGCATGTACCACGGCTTCTCCGACCAGGTGTACTGGAGCAAGCATCCGGACATCGCCAAGGCCGGTCCCGACGCGCATCCGCAGCCGGTGCCGCAAGGTCCGGGCCTGCCGCACGGGCTGGACGAAAACCTGATCATCCTGCCGTGGAACGACGCCGATGCGCTGGAAGACGCGATCAGGCGCGAAGGCGACCAGATCGCTGCAGTCATCACCGAACCCGTGATGTGCAACACCGGTTGCATCCTGCCGCGGCCCGGTTATCTCGAAGCCATGCGCGAGCTCACCGCGCGCCACGGCATCGTGCTGCTGTTCGATGAAGTCATCACCGGTTTCCGGCTGGGCCTCGGCGGCGCGCAGGCGCGCCTCGGCGTCACGCCGGATTTGTCGGTGTTCGCCAAGGGCCTGGGCGGCGGCTTCCCCGTCGCGGCCTGCGGCGGACGCGCCGACATCATGGCGCTGGTCGCGAACGGCAAGGTTTCGATGGCCGGCACCTACGCCGCCAACGGCATCGCCATCGCGGCGGCCAACGCGGCGCTGGACGAACTGGCGACGCCGGGCCTGTTCGCGAAGCTGGACGCGCTTTCCGACGAGCTGCGCGCCGGTCTCGGCAAGATTCTAAGCGATGCCGGTTTGCCGGCGTACGTCGTGGGCGTCGGGCCGCTGATGCAGGTGTGGTTCGCGAAGGAACCGATCCACAACTATCGTGACGCCGAACGCCACGCCGACCAGAAAGTGTTCGACCGCTGGTGGCGCGGCATGTTGGCGCGCGGCGTGCTGTTCCACCCCGGTGCGTACGAAAACCTGTTCGTGTCGACCGCGCACACGCGCGAAGACATCGCGCAGACGCTGACAGCGGCGCAAGAGGTCGCGGCGGAGCTGGCGCGCGGCGCCTGAGCGCCGCCCGCGATTCACGGTTTGGTTGGCGCCATCCAGCTTGCGGGCAAGGGCAGGTGCACGAACCGGCCCGCCGCCACCACGTGATGCCATCCGTTTCGCAGCGACGACGAACGCGGTGTCGCATCGCGAATGGACGGCTGCGCGCGTGCGCTGCAAGCCGCGAGGTTGGCCGGCTGAAAGCCGCTCGTGATCCGGAATGTCGGCAGTTTCATCGTGATCCCCCTGATTTGTGAAAAGCCCGCCCCTCTGCAACGTGTGGTGGCGGGCGGCGGTTGACACGCGGCCGCGAAATGCGCGCCAGCGCATAAGCGCATAGCGTCCCGTCCTTTCACCGCGGCCGCATCGCGAGCGTAACGTGCGTGCTCCGTCGCCGCACGCCATTTCGCCATGCCCGCCACCGCGCCCCTGCCGCGTCTGCCCTTGCCGAAGGATCGGCTGCAGCAGCTTGAACGGCTGGCGCAGGATCTGGATTCCGCCAGCCTGTGGTGGTTGTCGGGTTATGCCGCGGGACTGGCGGGCAAGGCGGTCGCCGCGCCGGATGGCTTCGAAGCGCGTGCGGCGGCGGAACCGGCGAGCGAAGAACGTCTGAGCATTGTGTACGGCAGCCAGACCGGCAATGCGAAACGCGTGGCCGCGCAGTTGGCGCAGCAAGCCGAAACCGCGGGACTGTCGGTGCGTTGCGTGCGTGCCGATGCATACCCGCTGCGCGAGCTGGCTGCGGAGCGGTTGCTGTACGTCGTGATCAGCACGCAGGGCGATGGCGAGCCGCCGGACGATGCGCGCGGCTTCCTCGATTTCATTGCCGGGCGGCGTGCGCCGAAACTCGGCGCGTTGTCGTTTGCGGTGCTGGGTCTCGGCGATTCCAGTTATCTGCAATTCTGCGTGACCGGACGCAAGCTCGATGCACGGCTGGCCGAGCTCGGTGCGAAGCGCCTGCTCGATTTCGCGGAGGCCGATGTCGATATCGACACGGTCGCCGGACCGTGGACGCAAAGCGCGCTCCTCCGCGCGCGCGAACGGCTGGAAGCGCCGGCGCCGGCGAACAACGTCACGCCGCTGCGCCCGCATGTCGAAGCCGGCGCGTGGTCGGCCACGCGGCCGTTCAAGGCCGAAGTGCTGGCGAACCAGCGCATCACCGCGGACGGCAGCAGCAAGGACGTGCGCCATCTCGAAATCGATCTCTCGGGCGCAGGGTTCGACCACGAACCCGGCGACGCGCTGGGCGTCGTGCCGCGCAATCCCGGGCCGCTGGTCGACGCCGTGCTGCATGCGCTGCACCTGGATGGAGAGGCCGCCGTCACGCACGCCGATGCGACGCATCCGCTGCGCGAATGGTTGACGTCGAAACGCGAGCTGACGCGCATGGGCCGTCCGTTCGTGGCCGCGTTGGCGGAACGCAGCGGCGACGAATCGTTGTGTTCGATCCTGCAACCTGGAAACATCGAAGCATTGCGTGCGCTGCTGATCAGCTACCAGCCGATCGACCTGCTGCAACTACGCTTCGGAATGGACCGGCGCAGCGCTGGTCGCGGCGTTGCGGCCGCTGGCGCCGCGGCTGTACTCGATCGCATCCAGCCGCGCCGCGGTCGACGACGAAGCGCATCTCACCGTCGCGCACGTCGAATATGAAACCGCGACCGGCACGCGCTGGGGCGCGGCGTCGCACTGGCTGGCGACACGCGCGGAAGGCGACGCCATCGAGGTGTACCTGGAACGCAACGAGCGCTTCCGCCTGCCCGCCGACTCCGGTCTCGACATCATCATGGTCGGTCCCGGCACCGGCATCGCGCCGTTCCGCGCCTTCGTGCAGCAGCGCGCCGCGACGGGCGCGCGCGGGCGTAACTGGCTGCTGTTCGGCAATCCGCATTTCCGCAGCGACTTTCTGTATCAAGTGGAATGGCAGGCCGCGTTGAAGGACGGCTCGCTGCATCGCCTCGATCTTGCGTTCTCGCGCGACCAGCCCGAGAAAATCCACGTGCAGCACAAACTGCGCGAACACGGCCGCGACCTGTTCGACTGGCTGGAAAACGGCGCACACCTGTACGTGTGCGGCGCCACCACGATGGCGCGCGATGTGGAGAACGCATTGCGCGACGTGATCGTCGAACATGGTGCGCGCGACCCCGAGGCCGCCGACGCTTACCTTGCGGCACTGCGCGACGAGCGCCGCTACGCGCGGGACGTGTACTGATGACCGAACCTTCCGACCTCGAACGGATCAAGCGCGCAAGCCGCCACCTGCGCGGTACCCTGCGCGAGAGCCTTGCCGATCCGGTCACCGGCGCGTTGCGCCCGGACGACGTGCAACTGCTGAAATTCCACGGTGCGTACCAGCAGGACGACCGCGACCTGCGCGAAGCGCGACGGCTGGCGAAGCTGGAACCCGGCTATTCGTTCTTCCTGCGCCTGCGACTGCCGGGCGGCGTGATGTCGCCCACGCAGTGGCTGGCGATGGATGCGATGACGCAGCGTCATGGCGCGCGCGGCCTGCGCCTGACCACGCGCCAGACCATCCAGGTGCACGGCATCCGCAAAGTCGATTTGCGCGCGGCGGCGCAGGCGATCCACGCCTGTGGCCTCGACACCATCGCGGCCTGCGGCGACGACAACCGCAACGTGGTGGCCGCGGTGAATCCGCTGCTGTCGCGCGTGCACGCGCAGGTCTTCGAACAGGCGCAGGCCTTGTCGCTGCATCTTCGCCCACAATCGCGCGCATGGCACGAGACCTGGCTGGACGAACCGCCGAGCGACGGCAACGAAACCGAGCCGTTGCTCGGCGATGCCTACCTGCCGCGCAAGTTCAAGATCGGTTTCGCGGTGCCGCCCGACAATGACATCGATGTGTATTCGCAGGACGTCGGCCTCGTCGCCAGCATTGAAGACGGTGAACTGACCGGCTATGACGTGCTGGTCGGCGGCGGCATGGGCGCGACGCACGGCAACGCCAGGACTTATCCGCGGCTCGCCAGTCCGATCGGCTTCATCACGCCGGATCAGGTGACCGCATTGGCCGAAGCGGCGCTCACGCTGCAGCGCGATCACGGCGACCGTTCCGACCGCGCGCACGCGCGTTTCAAATACACCATCGACGATCACGGACTCGCATGGATCAAGGCCGAGATCGAGCGAAGGGCCGGCTTTGCGTTGCAGCCGTCACGCGGTTTCGCATTCACGCAACGCGGTGACCGCTTCGGCTGGCGCGAAGGCGAGAACGGCCACTGGCATGTCGGTTTGCGCATTCCCTTCGGCCGCGTGCACGACAAGGACGGCGTCATGCGCCAGACCGGCATGCGCGAAATCGCGGCATTGCTGGTCGAACAGGCGCCCGCCGCACAGATTCGCCTGACGCCCAACCAGAACGCGTTGGTCGCGGGTCTGCCGGCAGGACTTCGCAAACGCGTCGACACGCTCGCGATGCAACACGACCTCGCCTTGCATCGCACGGGCACGCTGCTGGAATTGAACACCATCGCCTGCGTCGCACTGCCGACCTGCGGCCTCGCGATGGCCGAAGCCGAACGCTGGATGCCGGCATTCGTTCCGAAGCTGCAGGCGTTGCTCGACAAGCATGGCCTGCGCAACGAGCCGATCGACCTGCGCGTCAGCGGCTGCCCGAACGGATGCTCGCGGCCGTACCTCGCCGAAATCGCGCTGATCGGCAAGGCGCCCGGCCGCTACAACCTGATGCTGGGTGGCGATCATCGCGGCCAGCGGATGAATGCGCTGTATCGCGAGAACATCATCGAACCGGAAATTCTCGCGTCGCTCGACGAACTGCTTGCGCGCTTCGCGGCCGAACGTGGCGCCGGCGAACGCTTCGGCGACTTCGTCGTGCGCAGCGGAATCGTGGTGCCGCCGCAACCACGCGAGGCGGCAGCATGAGTCCGCCCGACCCTGTCACCGCCGCGCAATCACCCCGCGCGTTGGCCGAGCTCAACCGCTGGCTCGGTACGCACGATGCCGAACAGCGCATCGAATGGGCGCTGGCCACGCTCGCCGGCGAGCACGCCCTGTCGTCCAGCTTCGGCGCGCAGGCCGCGGTGTCGCTGCACCTGGTGACGCGCGCACGGCCGGACATTCCGGTCATCCTGATCGACACCGGCTACCTGTTTCCGGAAACCTACCGCTTCGTCGACCGGCTTCGCACCCGCCTGAAGCTCAACCTCAAGGTGTTCCTTCCGGAAATCGGCACGGCATGGATGGAGGCGCGCTTCGGCAAGCTGTGGGAGCAGGGCGCCGACGGCATCGCGCGCTACAACCGCCTGCGCAAGGTCGAACCGATGCAGCGCGCGCTGGACGAACTCGGCGTACGCACCTGGATCGCCGGCATCCGCCGCAGCCAGTCGCAAACCCGGACGCACGCGGATTTCCTGGAGCTGCACGACGGCCGCTGGAAGCTGCACCCGATCGCCGACTGGCGCGACCACGACGTGTGGCGCTATCTCAACCGCCACGAGCTGCCGTACCACCCGTTGTGGCACGAAGGCTACGTGTCGATCGGGGACGTGCACACCACGCGCCGCTGGGAACCGGGCATGCGCGACGAGGACACGCGCTTTTTTGGATTGCAGCGCGAATGCGGCCTGCATCAAGGAACCTCAGGATAACCTGCTGCGCTCGGCAGCTTGCGCGCCGGCGGTGCTCGCACTGCGGAGGCAGGATGCCGGAGCGAACATTCGCGCAGCGAATGGCCCGAAGGGCGAGCCGCAGGATGCGGCGAGTAATGCTCACGTACTGACGCGTACGCTCCACTTGCTGCGCTGACTCGCGACATCCCTGTCGCTCGCCCTGTGGGCCGCCTGCGGCGTTCAGATCGGCAGTCCTGCCGATCTAGTCGGCGTCACGCAACCTGCCTTCGCTCGCGATGGTTCTCCAGAGGTTCTCCGCGGCAAGCAAATAGACGTCCAAATACTTGCGAAGTCCGCGCGGCCCCGTCAAGCTGCGGGTTCACCGAAGGAGAGCCAAGCATGGCCGGCAAAACCAGGCGGCCGCGCGGCGCGACCGCAAAGCCTGTGCGCACGAAGGCCGTGAGCACGCGTGAAACACCCGCGCCGAAACCCGATCTCGCCGCGGTGCGCGCCGAGATCGACGGCATCGACCGCCAGATCCAGACCCTGATCGCGCGCCGCGCGCACTGGGCGCACGAAGTCGGCCGCGCCAAGGGCAAGCTAGCCGCGGCGGTCGATTATTACCGTCCGGAACGCGAAGCACAGGTATTGCGCCGCGTGATCGACCGCAACGACGGCCCGCTGGCCGACGACGTGCTGGTGCGGCTGTTCCGCGAAATCATGTCGGCCTGCCTCGCGCAGCAGGAGCCGTTGAAGGTCGGCTATCTCGGACCGGAAGGCACGTTCTCGCAGCAGGCGGTGTTCAAGCACTTCGGCCATTCGGCCAAGGGCTTTCCGCTGGCCAGCATCGCCGAGGTGTTCGATGAGGTCGCCGATGGCCGCGCCGATTTCGGCGTGGTGCCGGTGGAGAATTCCGGGCAGGGCACGATCCAGTCGACGCTCGATTTGTTCCTCGGTTCGCCGCTGAAAATCTGCGGTGAAGTCGAACTGCACGTGCATCAGTACCTGCTCTCGCGCAGCGGCCACATCGAGGACATCGAGCGCGTGTACTCGCACGGCCAGTCGCTGGCGCAATGCCGCGGCTGGTTGCGCCAGAACCTGCCGCGCGTGGAACTGGAGGCGGTATCCAGCAACGCCGAGGCCGCGCGGCGCGCGCGCAAAGCCGATGACACCGCTGCGATTGCGGGCGAAAGCGCGGCGCACGTGTACGGCTTGCAGGTGGTCGCCGGTCCGATCGAGGATCGTCCCGACAACACCACGCGCTTCCTGGTGCTCGGCCGCGCGCTGTTTCCGCCGTCGGGCAACGATCGCACCTCGTTGCTGGTGTTCGTGCGCGACCAGCCCGGCGCGCTGTACCGCGTGCTGGAACCGCTGGCGCGGCGCGGCATCAGCATGAACCGCATCGAATCGCGCCCCGCGCATACGGGCAAGTGGCAATACGCGTTCTTCATCGACGTCGGCGGCCACGTGGAGGAATCGCCCCTGCGCGATGCGCTCGCCGAGCTGGGCGATTTCGCCTCGCAGGTGACGATATTGGGCTCGTATCCGGTCGCGGTGGCTTGAACCCCGCACGCGTTGCCGTGGTCACAATCCTGTTGCCGTTTGGGATCGAGGTGCTGCCATGCGTCGCCTGTGCCTGTTGCTGGTCGTGTTGGTATCGGTGCCGGCGTGGCCGGTGTTGGCGCACGCCGATTCCTACGCAAACAAGTTGTCGCAATGCCTGATCCGCGCGACCACGCCGGCCGACCAGAAGACCGTGGTGCGTTGGGCGTTCGCGACCATGGCGCTGGACCCCGACGTCGCCTCGATGGCCGCGGTTTCTCCCGCACAGCGCGAGGCGATCAACCAGAAAGCCGGTGACGTCGTGACGAATCTGCTCGCTGGCGCGTGCAGCCAGCCAGTGCAACAAGCCCTGATGTTCGAAGGACCGGGCGCCGCGCGCACCGCGTTCGAGGCATGGGCACGCTGGGCGATCACGGGGATCGCCGAAGAACCGCACGTGATGCAGGGCGCAGGCGCGCTGCTGCAATACCTCGACATCGGCAAGTTGATGTCGCTGATGCCGTTGCAGGGGTTTCCGCCAGCGAGCGGTGCGCGTTGACGCGCGGCAAGCAGCCGTCCTTGGCGCGATTTCCGATCGGCATCCATGCCTCACCCTCACATGCCGCGCGATCTGCCATCAGGCAGATCGCAAGCGCGGCATGTTCGACCACGCCGGTGGCTCCGGCCATGCGGGTTCGGCATTGCCGGCCACGACGCGGCGCAGGTCGATCGCATCGATCTGTGGCGCCAGTTCGCGCAGCAGCCGTACGGTGAAATCGCGCAGCACGCGGCCGCGCGGCAGCACGGCCCAGGTGATGCACCCGGGCAGCGCGTCCGGCGCGGGCAGCGCGCGCAGGTCGGTGTCGTCGGGCGACAGCGCCATCTCGGCCAGGATGCCGACGCCCAGCCCGGCGCGCACGTACGTCTTGATCAGGTCCGCGTCGTGCGCGGTCATCGCCAGTTGCATCGGCAGACCGGCGCTCGCGAACGCGCGCTGCAGCGAGGATTCCGGCCGGCGCGAAGATTCGTAGCTGACCAGCGGCAGTGCCGACAATTCGCGCAGGCTCGGCGCCTTCCGGCGTTTGCCGAGCGCGTGACCATGCGTGACCGCGACGACGCGCCGCCAGCGGAACAACGGTACCGCGATTCCGGCGTCGGGTGTCGCACCGCTGGTGCTGATGACGGCAAGCTCGTCGCCGCCGCGCGCGAGCTGCGCCAGGATCTCGCTTTCGTCGGAAGGTTGCAGGCGGATGCTGACCGCCGGAAACGCGCGCCGCGTGGCGGCAATCGCGTCGGGCAACACGTAGCGCGCCTGCGTGTGCGTGGTGACGAGCGTGAGCCGGCCCTTGCGTTCGCCGCGCTGGTTGGCCGCCAGCGCGCGGATGTTGCCGGCCTCGTCGAGCAGGCGGCGCGCATGCACCAGCACGTGTTCGCCGGCCTGCGTCAGCGAGGTCAGGCTGCGGCCCTTGCGCGTGAACAGCAGGAAACCGAGCTCGTCTTCCAGTTGCTTGATCTGGCGTGACAGGCCGGGCTGGGTGGCATGCACGTGCTCGGCTGCCAGCGTGATGTTGAGCCCGGAATCGGCGATCGCGGCGAAATAGCGGAGCTGGTTGAGGGTCATGCCGGAGTTTCCGTAGGCGGTTGAGGACTGGCGAAGCGGGCGCGCGCACGGCGCCACATCGAGGGCAGCCGACAACACATCGCGGAAGCTTTCAGGAGCATGGAACGCATGCCGATCGGCGTCCTGGACGGATGGCGTGGACAAGCAGGCTAACAGATGGACGTCCAGACGTCCATATCGCTTCATAACAACATGACATGAGCCGAATCCCGATGCGTATTTCCGCTGGCTCCGGCCGGGATGCACACTGGCCGCATGAACGCTGCGCCCTCCGTCGAATCCACGCCGCTGTTTCCATTGTTCGCCGACCTGCGCGGCCGCGCCGTGCTGGTGGTGGGCGGCGGCGTGGTTGCGCGCCGCAAGATCGAGGCGCTGCTCGAAGCGGGCGCGGAGATCTCGGTAGTCGCGCTGCAGCTTGTTCCGGAACTGGATGCATGGGTGCGGCGCGGGAACGTGCGGCATCGCGGCACCGTGTTCGAACCCGCGCATCTGGCGGGCGCCTGGCTGGTGATCGCGGCCAGCGGCGATGCGGTCGTGAACCGCACGGTGGCGGACGCCGCCGCGGCGCGCGGAATCTTCGCCAACGTGGTCGATGATGCGGCGCTTTCCAGCGTCCACGTCCCGGCCAGGGTCAGGCGCGGGCGATTGCAGATTGCCATCTCGTCGGGCGGCGCTGCGCCGGTGCTCACACGCCGCCTGCGCGAACGGCTGGATGCCGAACTGGATGATTCGATCGCGGCGCTGGTCGATCTGCTTGCGCGCGAGCGTGCGCGTATTCGCTGGCGTTTTCCCCAACCGGGCAAGCGCCGGCGCTTTTTCGAGCGACTGCTGGACGGCGACATGCCACGCTTTTTCCGGAGCGGCGACACTGCGCGGGCCACGCAGGCATTCGAGCGCGCCCTCGAAGCGGGTCGCGTGCAGCCGCGGTCCGGCAGCGTCGCGCTGGTCGGCGCGGGACCGGGCGATCCCGGCCTGCTCACCTTGAAGGCGTTGCGCGCGCTGCACGACGCCGACGTGGTCCTGCACGATCGCCTGATCGGCCCCGGCATCCTGGAGCTCGCACGCCGCGACGCGGAACGCATCGACGTCGGCAAGCGCATGGGCGAGGATCACGACGCCACGCAAGCGCGCATCCATGCGCTGATGCTGCAACACGCCCGCGCGGGCAGGCGTGTCGTGCGGCTGCAGGGTGGCGATCCGCTGATATTCGGACGCGGTGGCGAGGAGCTGGAGTTCCTGCGCGCGCACGCGATTCCATTCGAAGTGATTCCCGGCATCACCGCCGCGCTCGCCTGTGCGGCGGCGGCCGGCGTGCCGCTGACCGATCGCCGCCACGCGCGCAGCGTGACCCTGCTGAGTCCGCGCGGCAACACGCCGGTCGATGAAGCGGCGCTGGCGCTGCCGGGACAAACGCTCGCGATCTACATGGGCGTGGGCGAACTGGAAAGCTTGTCGCGCACGTTGATCGCGCGCGGCCGTGGCGCGGACACGCCGTGCGTGCTGATCGAAAAGGCATCGCTGCCGAACCAGCGCGTGTTCGACGGCACGCTCGCGGAGTTGCCCGCGCTCGCGCGTGCGCATGGCGTGCACGCCCCCGCGCTGTTGATCGTCGGCGAAGTGGCCGCGCGAGCGCAAGGCGCGGTGGACGCCGACCGATGTCGCGACCCCATCCCCACCGTCGCACACGCTGCCTGATGCTTTTCAACCCGAGGAAACCACCATGAGTTTGCAACTGGGCCAGACCGCCCCCGATTTCACCCTCGATTCCACCCATGGATCGCTGCACTTCAACGCTTATGCGCGCGACCACTGGGTCGTGTTCTTCTCGCACCCCAAGGATTTCACGCCGATCTGCACGACGGAGCTGGGCGCGTTCGCCCGCCGCCAGGGCGAGTTCGAGGAACGCGGCGTGAGAATCCTCGGCCTCTCGGTCGACCCGGTCGAGGACCACAGGAAATGGGCGAAGGACATCGCCGAAGTCGGCGGCGCCGAGGTGAACTATCCGATCCTCGCCGATCCGGATCTCGAGGTCGCGCGGCTGTACGGCATGTTCCATCCGGAAGCCGATCCCAAGGTCACCGTGCGCTCGGTGTTCATCGTCGATCCGCAGCGCAAGGTGCGCATCACGCTGACGTATCCGCCGAGCGTCGGCCGCAACGTCGATGAAATACTGCGCAGCATCGACGCCTTGCAGCTCACCGATCGGCATCCGGTTTCGACGCCGGTGAACTGGCAGCCCGGCGATGACGTCGTGGTGTCGCCGAAACTCTCGGACGCCGAAGTCGAAGCGCGCTTCACGGGCGTGCGCAAGCTCAAGCCTTACCTGCGTTTCGCCAAGGCGGCGATTGCATGATCGACGCCCGTGCCGATTTCGCCGCCGCCGTCGGGCACACGCCACTGATCCGGCTGCGGCGCGCGTCCGAAACAACGCGTTGCGAAATCCTGGGCAAGGCCGAGTGGTTGAATCCGGGCGGTTCGATCAAGGATCGCACCGCGTTGGGATTGCTCACCGATGCGGAGAAACGTGGCTTGATCCGCCGCGGCGGCACGCTGCTCGAAGGCACTGCCGGCAACACCGGCATCGGACTCGCGTTGCTGGGTGCCAGCCGTGGCTATCGCAGCATCATCGTGATGCCGGAAACGCAGAGCGCCGAAAAGATCGACGCGCTGCGCCTGACCGGCGCGGAAGTGAGGCTGGTGCCCGCGGCGAAATTCGCCGATCCGAAACACTACGCGCACGTCGCGCGTGCGCTGGCGGACGCGCTGAATGAAAAAAATCCCGGCAGCGCGTGGTTCGCCAACCAGTTCGACAATACCGCCAACCGCGATTTCCATGTCGCCACGACCGCGGTGGAAATCTGGAGCGAAACCGGTGGCGCGGTGGACGGATTCGTCTGCGCCGCCGGAACCGGCGGCACGTTGGCGGGCGTGGCGCAGGGATTGAAAGCGTGCAAGCCGGAGGTGCGGATCGCGCTGGCCGATCCGGCCGGCTCCGCGCTGGCGCACTTCGTCAACCGCGGCGAACTGGTGGCCGACGGCAATTCCATCGTCGAAGGCATCGGCTCCAGCCGCATCACCGCCAACTTCGAGGGCGCGCAGGTCGACACCGCATACAGCATTCCGGACAGCGAATCGGTGCCGCTGCTGCACGCGCTGCTCGCGGAAGAAGGCCTGTGCCTCGGCGGCTCGTCAGGCGTCAACATGGCCGGAGCAATCCGCCTCGCACGCGAACTCGGGCCCGGCCACGTGATCGTCACCGTGCTGGCCGACGCGGGTACGCGCTATTCGAAGAAACTCTTCAATCCGGAATTCCTGCGCAGCAACGGCATTCCGGTGTCGCCGTGGCTGGATCGCGCGTTCCCCGGTGAACCTGCAAGGCAGGTTGCTTGATACGGTGGCCCCGACGCTAACAGATTTGCAATTCCTGCACGGCTAGGCTGTGCGTTCCCTCCGCGCGCAGTTCGAGGCCCGCCATGTCCCTGCACGAAAGCATCCTGGAGACGATCGGCGGCACGCCGATCATCAAGCTGCACCGCGTCGCTCCCTCCCAGGTGACGCTGTACGCCAAGGTCGAATCGTTCAATCCCGGCGGATCGGTGAAAGACCGCCTCGCCATCGCCATCATCCTGGATGCCGAACAGCGCGGTACGCTGAAGCCCGGCCAGACCGTGGTGGAAGCGACGTCCGGCAATACCGGCGTGGCGCTGGCGATGGTGTGCGCCGCGCGTGGCTATCCGTTCGTGGCGGTGATGTCGGATTCGTTCTCGATCGAGCGCCGCAAGCTGATGCGCGCTTACGGTGCGAGGCTGGTCCTGACGCCGGCGGCAGAGCGCGGAACCGGCATGGTGCGCAAGGCCGAGGAACTCGCGAAGAAGCATGGCTGGTTCCTCGCGCGCCAGTTCGAGAACGAAGCCAATCCCGCCTATCACCGCAGCACCACCGGCCCGGAGATCCTGCGCGATTTCGCCGGACGTCGGCTCGATTATTTCGTCAGTGGCTGGGGCACCGGCGGTACCCTCACGGGCGCGGGCGAAGTGCTGAAGCTCGCACGCCCGGACATCAAGGTGATCGCGACCGAGCCCGCCAACGCCTCGCTGCTCGCGGGCGGCGAGTGGCATTCGCACAAAATCCAGGGCTGGACGCCGGATTTCCTGCCGAAGGTACTGAGCCGCACCATCGCCGACGAGATCGTGCCGGTCGACGAGGTGCTGGCGCGCGATACCGCGCGGCGGCTCGCGCGCGAAGAGGGCATTTTCTGCGGCCTGTCCTCCGGCGCCACCGTGGCCGCTGCGCTCGAAATCGCGAAACGCGCGCCGCCGGGCTCGGTGCTGCTGGCGATGCTGCCCGACACCGGCGAACGTTATCTTTCGACATTCCTGTTCGAAGGCGTCAACGAAGGTTCGGATGAGATTGAATGAGCGACTGAGCTGGCTCACCGAGGCAGGGCGAGTTGGCTACGCCGCACGCTGCAACGCCACGACGGCGTTGAGTCCACCGAACGCGAAGGCATTGGACAGCACCGCATGGACCGGCATTTCGCGCGCGACGTTCGGCACGTAGTCGAGGTCGCACTCCGGATCGGGGTCGATGAAGTTCGCGGTGGGCGGAATCACGCCTTCGCGCAGCGCACCGAGCGCGGCGACGATTTCGAGCGCGCCGGCGGCGCCGAGCGCGTGGCCGTGCACGGATTTGGTGGACGAGATCGCGAGCTTGCCTGCGTGCTCGCCGAACGCCGCATGGATCGCGCGCGTTTCGGTGGGATCGTTGGCCGGCGTCGCGGTGCCGTGCGCATTGACGTAGTCGACGTCTTCGGGCGCGAGTTGCGCGTCGCGCAACGCGGCGGTCATCGCACGCGCCGCGCCGACGTCTGACGGCATCACGATGTCGCCGGCGTCGGCGCTCATGCCGGCGCCCGCGAATTCGGCCAGGATGTCCGCGCCGCGCGCGCGCGCATGGTCGAAATCTTCCAGCACGAGCATGCCCGCGCCTTCGCCCAGAACCAGGCCGCGACGTTGCTTGCAGAACGGCCGGCAGGTGTCGTCGGCGAGCACGCGCATGGCTTCCCACGCGCGCAGCACGCCCAGAGTCAGACAGGCTTCGGTGCCGCCCGCGAGCGCGACATCTGCGACACCCGAGCGCACCAGCGCAAACGCTTGCGCGAACGCATGGTTGGCCGACGAGCACGCGCTCGACACCGCGAAGGTCGGCCCGGTGATGCCGAATTCGATCGACACCTGCGAAGCCGGTGCGCTCATCATCCGGCGCACGATCGACAGCGGGTGCAGGCGCGGGTTGCCTTCGCCGTAGAGGCGGCGCGAACCTTCGTCCGCCGTTTCCTCGCCGCCGGTGCCGGTGCCGACCACGCAGGCGCTGCGCTGGCGCAGGTCGCCCTGCGTGAAATCGATGCCGGACTGGGTGACCGCTTCGCGCGCGGCGACCAGCGCGAATTGCGACACGCGATCGAGCAGGATCAATTTCTTCGAATCGAAGTGCGCGGCGGCATCGAAATCGCGCACCTGCGCCGCGACCTTGACGCGCATGTCCTGGTTTTCGAATCCGGTGAGCGGCGCGATCGCGCTGCGGCCTTCGCGCATGCCTCGCCAGATCGTGCGCGCATCGTGGCCAAGCGCACAAATCGCGCCCACGCCGGTGATGACGACACGACGATTCATGCGAAACGGATTCAGACGGCAGGCGGCGTCGCTGGTGGCGGCGGGTTGGCGGCTTTGTCGGCCACCAGCTTCTCGACCGTTTCCACCAGGCCCTTTACCGATTCGGTGTCGAAGTTGGGATCGCGGTCGGGCATCTGGATCTTGAAATGGTCTTCGATCTCGAAAATGATCTGGATCGCATCGAGCGAAGGGATTTCGAGATCCTTGAGGGTGGAATCCAGCGTGACCTTGCTCTCATCGATGCCGGCTTCCTTGGCGATGATCGCGAAAACGGTTTTTTGAACATCGTCGCTCATGGTGGTTTCCCTTCGACATCGTGGCGCGGTGGCGCAGGCGCGGCGGCATGCGCGTCGCCGCCCAGCAACAGGATACCAGCGACGATGATGGCCGAACCCAGGATTTTCTCCCAGCCCATCGGATCGCCGAATATGGCCCAAGACGCGATCATGATCGCGATGAACGCGATGGCGCTGGTCGGAAAGGCGCGGGACAGCCGGGATTTTTCGAGGATGCGCATCCACAGCACGAACTGGCCGAGGTAACACGCCAGGCCCAGCCACAGCCACGGCGTGGACACGGCGGCAAGGATGGAATGCGGGTTCGGCTGCAGCGCGCCGACCCGCGTGCCGGCGAACTTCAGCGACACCTGGCCCAGCGTTTCGACCGCCAGCAGCAGAATCCAGGCCAACAGCAGCGGCGGCAGCGAGCCCGCGCGAACGCGGGTTTCATCCGCCGCGGGCGCATCGCCCGGCGGCAAGGGCGCACCGTTCATGCCGCCGACGGTGTCGCGGCGACCCGCACGCGCGACACGCGCATCGGGCTTTCGCTGAGGATGCGGGTGAAGAAATCCGCCGAGCGCGAAATCACCTTGTCGCGTTCGCCGTCGACCGTGATCATGTGGTAGCTGTCGTTGAGCAGCACCGTTTCGGTGGGGCCGGTGACGCGGCGTTCGATCACGCGCGCGTTGCGCACGCTGGCGATGTCGTCATCGGCGGCGTGCATGATGAGCGCGGGCGCGCGCACATCGTGCAGGCGCGGACGCACGTGCCACACCAGCTTGTGGAATTCCGCCAGTGACGGCCACGGATTGCCGGGCAAGCCGGCCGCTTCGCTCTGGCCATCGAACATCGCGCCAGCGATGCGCATGCGCACGCGCTCGTCCTTGATGCCGTAGGGGAAGCTTTCCATGAAGCGGCGGCGCTTGAAGAAACCCATCCCGCACACCAGCGGCAGCATGAAAGAAAGCCGCGCCATGCGCGGGATCGTCCAGCCGTCGTAAAACAAGGTACTGCCGTAGAGCCCGAGGCCATCGACCCACTGCGGCTTTTCGATCGCAAGGTTCAACGCCAGGATCGAACCCATCGAAAGCCCGGCCACGAACAGGTGGTCGACTTCGCGGCGCATGCGGTCGGCGCCTTCGCGCACGCTGCGCGCCCAGTCACGCCAACCGGTCTTCAGCAGATCCGCCTCGCTGCCGCAATGGCCGGCCAACTGCATGCCGTACACGGTGAAGCCGGCGCGGTTCAGGCCCTTGCCGACAAAGCGCATTTCCGCGGGCGTGCCGGTGAGGCCGTGGATCAGCAGCACCCCCGCGCGTCCGCCGCGCAGAAGGAAGTCCGCCTGTTTGATCATGGATTGGGTCATCGTTGCCCCTGTCTCGTCCATTCAGCCGAGCTGTTGCCCGGTAACCAATACGACCCCGACGACGATCGTTCCTATCCCCACCCAGCGGCGCAGTGAGATGCGTTCATTCAGGATGTAGCGGCTGGCCAGCACCACGCCGACGTAACCCAATGCGGTGAACGGGAACGCGATGCTGAGTTGGGTGCGCGACAGCGCGGCGAACCACAGCACGAATTCAAGTGCATACACCGCAACGCCCAACGCGATCCACGGCGAATGCAGCACCTTGTGCAGCAGCGACGCCGAACCGCCGCCGTCGGTCTCATGGCCGACGCCGAGCTTGAAACACACCTGTCCGGTCACGTCGCAGGCGACCGAACCGAGCAGCAGCAGCAAGGTGGCAAGGGTGGCTGTCATGGATGGAAATGTCTTGGTCGCGGCGCGTTCGCTGCGATCGGCTGGCGCCCATTGTCGCCGATTTGCGAGCCGGATTGGCCGTGGGGGGCGCCGCCAAGGCGACAGCATGCTCCTGTCGCCTTTCAGCGAGGTTTCGTCGCGTCAGAGGCGGCCGCTGCGATCGGCCGCGAGCAAGGCGGGAAACACCGCGCCGGCATCGAGGTCGCGCGCCAGCAGCATCGCCTGGAAACGTTCGCCCATTTCGCCCGGCAGGGTCAGGCGCTTGACCTGTTGCGCCAGCGCATAGCGCGCGGCTTCGTCCGCCGCGCTGGCGTAGGCGGCCGCGAACGCGTCGTCGAGTCCCGCTGCGATCAGGAACTCGGACTGGAATGCATAGCTCGCCAGCTCGAATCCGGCGCCGACGCCCGCCTCGGCCAGCGCGGTGAAATCGATCGACGCGGTAATGTCCTGCAGGCCCGGCAGGATCAAGGGATCGTCGTGGACACGATGGCGATAGTGGCACAGCAGCGTGCCGTCGCGGCGCTCCGGCAGGTAGAACTCGCGGCGCACGTAACCGTAATCGACGAACAGCGCCGCGCCGCGCGTCTGCGTGCCCGCGATCGCTTCCAGCCACCACGGCAACTGCGGCAGCACTTCGGAGCGGTAGCCGTCTTCGAACTCGCGGCCCAGGCTGCGCTGCAGGTGCCGCACTGCGCCGGCGACCAGTGGATCGGCCGGACGATCGGTGCGCGCGAAGGCGCCATCGCCATTGGCGATGTGTTCCTCGAACACCTCGCCGTCCCGCAGCGTGAAACGCGTGACCGGCAACGCGTCCAGCACTTCGTTGGCGAACAGCACGCCGGACCACGCATGCTGCGGCGGACGATCCAGCCACGCGCAGCGCGCGAACAGGTCCGCGGACAATTCGCCTTGCAGGCGTTCGCGTTGGCGCTCGCGCAGATCCGCCGAGGGCTCCAGCAGCCAGTAGTGTTCCGGCAATGCGTCGAGCGCTTGCAGTTCCAGCAGGGCATCGCGCGCGAACACGCCGCTGCCGCCGCCGAGTTCGAACCACACGGCATGCTCGCCGCAGGCGCGCAACGCGGGTGCCAGCGCGCGCGCGACGCAGCGCGCGAACAGGCTGCCGAGTTCCGGCGCGGTCACGAAATCGCCGCCCTCGCCGAATTTCAGCCGGCCCGCGCTGTAGTAGCCGAGGCCCGGCGCGTACAGGCAGCGCTCCATGAAGCGCGCGAAGGAAACCGGGCCGCTCGCCGCGATTTCCTCGCGGATGGCATGGGCGAGCCGCGCGGAATGCGCGGCTTCCTCGCTGGACGGTTCGGGCAGGGTGGTGTCCACGCTGGCGGATTCGCTCGAGTTGCGGCACGCTGCAATGCTGCAGGATAACGGGCGGAGGCAGCATGAGCGAAACGCACCCGGTTGCCCTTGTCACCGGCGCCGCGCGCCGGATCGGCGCGGTCATCGCGCGCACGCTGCACGCAGCCGGCTACGACGTGGCGCTGCATTGCCGCCGTTCGCACGATGAACTCGCTGCGTTGATCGACGCATTGGAAACACGGCGCGCGCATTCGACGCTGGTGCTGCAGGCCGATCTTGCCGACAGCGCGCCGTTGCCGGGACTGGTCGATGCCGTCGTCGCACGCTTCGGCCGGCTGGATGCGCTCGTCAACAACGCATCGATCTTCCATCCGACCCCGCTGGGTGAAATCACGCCGGCGCAATGCGACGCGTTCTTCGCGGTCAACGCACGCGCGCCGCTGCTGCTGGCGCAGGCCGCGGCGCCGCATCTGAAAGCGGCGCACGGCGCCATAGTCAACATCACCGACATCTACGCCGAACGTCCGTTGCCGCAGCACGCCGCATACGGCATGAGCAAGGCGGCGCTGCGCATGGCCACGCTGGCGCTGGCGCAGGAACTTGCGCCCGAGGTGCGCGTGAACGCGGTTGCGCCGGGCGCAATCCTGTGGCCCGAGGCCAAGTCCGACGTGGACCGCTCCGCGGCGCTGGCGCGCATTCCGCTGCAGCGCACCGGCACGCCGGAGGAAATCGCGGGCACTGTGTTGTGGTTGATCCGCGACGCCGGCTATGTCACCGGCCAGACGGTCCGCGTGGACGGCGGTCGCATCCTCGACTTGTGAGCGGCGCCTGAAAGGCCGCACGCGACGACTTGAACGGCGGCGCGAACGATGGCACGTTGGGAACATCCACGCGCATCGAGGATGCCGATGATCGCTTCCATGACCGCCGCCGGCCCAGCTTCGCAAAAGATCGAGCAACAGATCCTCGATTTCCTTTCGGAGATCCCGCGCAGCCGCGAGCAACCCAGCGAGCATCCGCAGGCGCGCGTCGAAGCCATCGCGCTGGCTGCCCGTCGCAAGGCGTTCCTCGCGTCCTCGTCGCTGGCGCTGCCGCCCGGCCCGCTGGGCTGGCTGACGGTGCTGCCCGAACTGGTCGCGATCTGGAAAATCCAGGCGCAGATGGTGGCCGACATCGCCGCCGCCTGTGGTCAACACACGAACTTGACGCGCGAGCAGATGCTTTACTGCCTGTTCCGGCACGCGGCCGCGCAAGCCGTGCGCGATCTTGCCGTGCGCGCAGGCCAACGCTGGGTCGTGCACGCCGCCACCACGCACACGCTCCGCAGCGTCGCGCATCGCATCGGCGTCAAATTGTCGGAACGCGCGCTGGGCTCGTCGCTGGCGCGGATGCTGCCGGTCGCCGGTGCGCTCGGCGTGGGTGCGTACGCGTGGTACGACACGCGCCAGGTCGCGCGCACCGCGATCGCGATGTTTTCGCGCGACGTGGAACTCGTTCCCGCCGATCGCTGCACCGAAGTTCCTGCGCGCCGGGTCGAACACGATCGCGCGCAGGCCGCGCGCGAAGCGGGGCTGTAGCGCGACCTTCAATCCGGAAGCTTGTCCAGGCGCTCCAGCTTCGGCAACGTGGCCGCGAGCTGCCGCCAACGTTCGACCAATGGCCTGCCAGTGAACGGTTCATGCAGGTCGGGCGCGAGATCGGCCAATGGCGCCAGCACGTGCGCGCGTTCGAATTCCTCGCGCGTCAGGTCGGTGGTGCAGCGGTCGCCTTCGCACCACAACGCGATGTCGAGGTCGAGCGTGCGGTCGGCGTAGCGCGGCAGTGTGCGGTCGCGGCCCGAGGCGTCTTCCAGCGCGCGCAGCCACGCGCGCAGGCTGTCGCGATCAAGGTCGCATTCGAATGCCGCCGCGTTGTTGAGGAACGCCGCGCCTTCGAAACCTACCGCTGCGCTGCGCCAGGTCGGCGACACGTCGAGCGCACCGAACCGCTCGCGCAACGCCTGCAAGGCTTCGGCGAGATGCCGTTCGGCATCGACGTTGGAACCGAGGCTCAAGTACGCGCGCGCCATGTCACTGCGGCTTCGTGCCGCGCTCGATCACCACGCCCACGGCTTTCGAACCCGTGACCGCGCCGGGCTTGGACAACTTCAGGCGCAGCCATGGCACGCCGAATTCGTCGCGGATGATCGTGGCGCAATGCTCGGCCAGCGTTTCCACCAGCTCGAAACTCGCCCCTTCGATGAAGGCGATCAGGCGCTTGGACACCGCCTTGTAGTTGACCGTGTCCTCGATCTTGTCGCTGGCAGCGGGTTGGCGGTTGTCGAACGCCATCTCGACATCGAGCACGACTTTCTGGCGGACGTTGCGTTCCCAGTCGTAGATGCCGATGACGGTTTCGATTTCCAGCGCTTCGATGAAAACGGTGTCCATGCTCACGCCACCTCGGGAAGGCTTTCCAGATTCCAGCGCGGCAGCACGCGGATCTCGGGACCGGAGGTCTGTCCCGCTGCGAGCCGGATCGAGCCGGCCAGCGCGATCATCGCGCCGTTGTCGGTGCAGAAGGCAAGGCGCGGGAAATACGTCCGGAAACCTTCGCGCTGTCCGGCTTCGGCCAGTTGCGCGCGCAGGCGCTTGTTGGCGCCGACGCCGCCGGACACCACCAGCCGCGTGTAGCCGGTCTGCACCAAGGCGCGCCGGCACTTGATGGCCAGGGTCTCGACGATCGCTTCCTCGAAGCCGCGCGCGATGTCGGCCTTGGTGTGTTCGGCATGATCACTGTCGCGCCAGGCCAGCAGAACCTGGGTTTTCAGTCCGGAAAAACTGAAATCGAGTCCCGGCCGATCCGTCATCGGACGCGAGAACTTGAATGCTCTCGGGTCACCACGCTCAGCCAGCTTCGCGAGTGCCGGCCCCCCCGGATAGGGCAAGCCCATCAGCTTGGCGGTCTTGTCGAACGCCTCGCCCGCGGCGTCGTCCAAGGTATCGCCCAGGATCGTGTAACTGCCGATCTTGTCGACGCCGACCAGCATCGAGTGCCCGCCCGACACCAGCAGCGCCACGAACGGAGGGGCCAGCGGCTCGCTGTCGGGCGCGGGGTCTTCCAGCAGCGGCGCCAGCAAATGACCTTCCATGTGGTGCACGCCGATCGCCGGCAGTTCCAGCGCCCAAGCCAGCGATCGCGCCACCGCGGCACCGACCAGCAACGCGCCGATCAGGCCCGGACCGGCGGTGTAGGCCACCGCGGAGAGATCGGAAACCTTCAGGCCCCCTTCGGCAAGTGTCTGGCGCAAAAGGGGAAGCAGCTTGCGGACGTGGTCGCGGCTGGCCAGTTCCGGCACCACGCCGCCATACTCGGCGTGCAGCGCGATCTGCGAATACAGCGCGTGCGCCAGCAGCCCGCGGCCGGGCTGGTAGACAGCGATCCCGGTCTCGTCGCACGAGCTTTCGATGCCCAGTACCGGGCCGCTCACCGGCCCCTTTGAATCGATCATGGAAGTCACGCTATAATTCGCGGCTCACCCGCGTTGAAGCGGGTCATTTTAGCAAGTGGAGCATCCATGCCCAGCGTCAAAGTCCGCGAGAACGAGCCGTTCGAAATCGCCCTGCGCCGTTTCAAGCGCACCTGCGAGAAGGCTGGCGTGCTCGCCGAAACGCGCAAGCGCGAGTTCTACGAGAAGCCGACCCAGGAACGCAAGCGCAAGCGTGCTGCGGCCGTCAAGCGCCACCTGCGTCGCGTCTCGCGCGAAGTCACGCGCCGCAAGCGCCTGTACTGAGGCACGCTTCCGTGCACATTGCGACGGCCGGCCCCGCCCCGCGGCGCCGGCCGTTTCGCGTTTCTGCGTTTTTGATCCGGAGGGTTCCATGAGTGATCTCAAAGCCCGCATCACCGACGACATGAAAGCCGCGATGAAAGGCGGCGACAAGCCGCGCCTTGGCGTGATCCGCTTGATCCTGGCCGCGCTCAAGCAGCGCGAGGTCGACGAGCGCATCACGCTGGACGACACCCAGGTGCTGCACACGCTGGAAAAAATGCTGAAGCAGCGGCGCGACTCGATCACGCAGTACGCAGCCGCGCAGCGCGAGGACCTCGCCCAACAGGAACGCTATGAAGTCGGCGTGATCGAAGCCTACCTGCCCGCGCAGCTCTCCGATGCGGAGCTCGACGGATTGATCGCGCAATGCATCACCGAAGCGGGTGCCACCTCGCCGCGAGACATGGGCAAGGTGATGGCGCTGCTGAAGGAGCGCGCGGCCGGACGCGCCGACATGGGGGCGCTGTCGCAGCGGGTGAAGGCGCGATTGGCAGGTTGATTCGCCGCATGGCGCCCGCCGTTTGCACGGCGAGCGCGTCACGCTTTTCCCGAGTTCCGAGCTACTTCGCCCCGAAGTTGTACACCAGGTTGGTGGTGAACAGGCTGTCCATGTGCTTGGTGCCCGGCACGATGTTGGAGTTGTAGCGGTTCTCGTAGGCCACCTTCAATGCCAGCGTCTTGGTCATCGCGACCGCCACGCCGACATCGTTCTGGTAGTACTTGTTCTCGCTGCCGACTTCTGCGAGCAGGGTTTCCTGCAGGCTGGTGCTGTCGGTCAACGCGAGCTTGTAATTGACCAGTGCACGGCCGATCGCTTCGTTCTGCTTGGGCGGAACGACCGTGGTCACCACGGGCGGCGTGACCGTGGTATCGACGACGGTGTAGGTCTGCGGCTGGTAACGCTTGTAACCGGGGCCCGCTTCGACCGACAGCTCGTTGCGCGCATCCTTCAGCAGGATGTAGCCGAAACCGATCGACGCGACTTCCTGCCAGCGGTTCGGCGCGAAATCGTCGTGGTCGTAACGCGCGGCACCGATCAGGTAGGCGCGCGGGTTGAACTTGTAGCCCACCGAGCCGCCCAGGTCGTAATGGTTGGCCGTGGTCTCGTAGCTGTTGCTTTCACCGACCGTGACGCCGTCCTGCACGATGGGGACCTTGACGTTGCTCTTGGCACGGTTGGCGTCGAGGAAGAAGGCGTCCTTCCAGATATCGTCTTCATAGGCGAGCTTCAGTTTGGCATCGGCGTTCAACGACTTGGTGTTGCCGGTCGCATTGGCCAGGCCGAACTCGCCGCTGCCGCTCCAGCCGGAATTGGAGCCGGCGGGCGTATCGGCCAAGGCGAGGGCGGGCAGGCACAGGGCGGAAACCGCCGCGAGCGCGGCGATGCGTGACAATTTCATCTGCAACTCCATGATTCGTACGGCGAAAGGCTGCAAGGCTGAAGGCCATGCACTGAATGACCGTTAAATTTGCGTGATGAGGTGGGGCCGGCGGCCCGGCTTTCAAGCGAGCGACGCGGGAAAGAACGCGGCCACCACGTGGCGTGCCTCGGCGAAGAAGAGCCAGCGCTCGACGAACAAACCCGCTACGCACGCGGCCGCGGCCGGCAGCGCAAGCCACGCAACGCCGGCAACCAGCGCGATCGCGATGCCCGCTGCCGGCAATACCGCAAACAGCGCCAGCGCGATCCGGCGCAGGCGTGCCGCGTGCTTGCGCGCCAGCACGAACGCCATTTCACGGGTCAGGTAACTTTGTTCGGTCGTCGGCCCTTCGAACGTGCGCACCCGTCCCAGTGTTTCCAGGCCCGTGGCGTGACCCGCGGTGTTGACCGGTTGCGCATCGATGCGGCGCCAGTAATCGGTCTTGATCACCGCCGCGATCACGGCGAGCGCCAGCAGCGCCAGCGGGAACGCCGGCCCGATCACGGCGTACGGCGACAGCGCCAGCCATGCCCACAACCACAAGCCGCCCGACAGCAGCGCGAATGCGAAGTACAACGGCAGCACCTGCCGCGTGCGCCATGCGCGGATCGTCTTCAGGGAACGGTAGATGTTGGCGGTGCAGTACAACGTCGCGAGCGCACACAGCGCCAGCAGTGCGCCGGCGATGTGCAGGCCGATGCCGGTGTGGTCGGTGAAGGCCAGCCATCCAAGCGCCAGCATCGGCAAATAAGTGGTGAGCGACGCGACGCCTTCGCGCGACAGCCACGACGAGCGCCATTGGCTGAGGGCGCGCCACGCGCGTTCGGGGCGGCCGAGGTGCACGGTCGAGGCGAGCAATCCGGCGGTGACCAGCACGAAGCCGAACAGCAGCGGCACCAGGATGCCGTTGCCGCCAATCGGATAGGTGCCGATGCACAGTGCGGCACCCAGCAGGCACCACAATCCGTAGCCCGTGCCGCTCATCACCGTGAAGAAGATCACCGACAACGCAGGTTTCATCGCGACAGGGCCTTGTCCAGCCAGCGCAGCAGCGGCGGCAGTTTCCCGGTGTCGAGCGTTTCTTCGACGGCTTGCACCGGCGTCGTGGCATTCGAACCGTCGCGGCGCGGGCGCGGCGGCAGATAACGGTTCACCGGCTGGTAGCCGAACTCCGGCATCAGCGCGAAGCCTCCGCGTTCGGCGACCACCTTCGACACCTCGGAATCGGGATCGCCCAGGTCGCCGAACATCCGCGCGCGCGTCGGGCACGCCATCACGCAAGCCGGCTGGCGGTCGCGTTCGTCCAGCGTCTCGTTGTAGATGCGGTCCACGCACAGCGTGCACTTCTGCATCGTGCCGCGCTTGGAATCCTTGCGGCCCGCATCCGACGCGGAAGTTTTCGGAGGCGGCAACGCGATCTCGCGCGCGCCGTACGGGCACGCCCACGCGCACAACTGGCAACCGATGCACTTGTCCTGATCGACCAGCACGATGCCGTCTTCGGCGCGCTTGTAGCTGGCGCCGGTCGGACACACCGTCACGCAATCCGGCGTCTCGCAATGCAGGCACGAGCGCGGGAAGTGGACCATTTGCGGAACCGGGGACTCGGGACTCGGGACTCGGGGAGCAGGGTCGCCGCTTCGGTTGCTCTTCTCCGCGTCGCCAGCTTGCACGTACACCGCATCATCGAAATCAAGTCTCGGTACCGCGCGTTGCGCGAGTCCCGAGTCCCGAATCCCGGGTCCCGTGACTTCGTAGCTGTGCACCCGGTTGAACCACACGCCGTGCGGTTCGGCGCCATAAGGATCGTCGTCGGCCAGCGGGCCGAAATCGCCGCCGTCGTTCCATTCCTTGCACGCGACCGCGCAGGCGTGGCAGCCGACGCAGGTGTCGAGGTCGATCACCAACCCGAGCTTTTTCTTCGTGGGTGGGGGCAGGGAGGTCATGCTTGTGCTCCCTGTTCCGCTTGCAGGAAAGGGGACAACAGCCCCGGCTCGGTGGCGCGCTGGCAATCGAAAATCAAAACGGCCAAATCCTGGGAATCAAGATCATCGACAGTGCGCAGAACAACGCAATCAGCGGCACGCCGACCTTAGTGAAATCAAGGAAACGATAGCCGCCAGCGTAATACACCATGGTGTTGGTCGGATACCCGATCGGCGTCGCGAACGACGTCGCGGCGGCGAACGCGACCGCGACCACGAACGGGCGCGGATCGGCGTGCACCGCGTGCGCGACGCTGGCGGCGATGCCGACCATCAGCACCACCGACGGGTTGTGGCCCATCAGTTCGGTCAGCAGCGCAGTCAGCACGTACACCATCGCCAGCGCCGCGAGCGGGCCGTGGTTGCCGACGACATCCAGCGCGGCGTGCACGACCACGTTGGCAAGCCCGGTTTGTTCGATGGCGATGCCGAGCGGCAGGATCGCGCCGAGCAGGATGATGATCTTCCAGTCCATGCCTTCGTACACGTCCTTGCGTCCGAAGCAGCGCGTCAGCGCCATCGCCGCCACGCCGCAGATCGCGGCGATCGGGATCGGCAGCCAGCGCAGCGCGGAAACCACCACCACCGCGGCCATGATGGCGATCGCGAGGAAAGCCTTGTAGCGCGGGCGGCGCGCGTCGTCGCGCTGGTTGAGGATCACGAAGCGGTCGTCGCCGCGCAGGCGTTTCACCGCGTCGGCCGGCAGCAGCATCATCAACACGTCGCCGGTGCGGAAGGCGACGTCGCGGATCTGGTCGCGCAGCAGGTGCCCGCGGCGATGGATGCCGAGCACCGTGGCGTCGAAGGTTTGCAGCAGGTCGAGGTCGCGCAGCGTGCGGTCTTCGGCCAAGCTGGCCGGCGCGATCATCGCCTCGACCAGCACCTTGGCCTTGTCGGTGCCGTCGGAGTGCGTGTATTCGGGATTGATCTCCAGTTCCTGCTTCTTGCGGAAATCCTCCAGCTTGTCCCATTCGCCGCGCACCAGCAGCACGTCGCCGGACGCGAGCTGCTGCGTCCGCGGCGACCACATGTGCCGCTCGCCGCGCAGCAGTTCCAGCGGATACACGCCCTGGTCGCCCAGCCGGGCCTCGGCGATGGTCTGCCCGACCAGCGGCGAATCGGGCATCACTTTCAACTCGGTGACGTATTTGCCCACCTGCATCGGACCGGCCGGCTCGTTGTCGAGATGCTTCGGCAGCAGCCAGCGCCCGATCACCATCAAATAGAGGATGCCCGCGGCGGCCAGCAGTACGCCGAGGTGGGTGAATTCGAAAATCCCGAACGGCCGCAGGCCCTGCTTCTGCGCCAGCGAATCGACCAGCAGGTTCGACGAGGTGCCGATCAGCGTGCACACGCCGCCCATCTGTGCGGCGAACGCCATCGGCATCAGCACGCGCGACGGCGACGTGTTGGTGCGCTGGCAGACCTTCAGCGCCAGCGGCAGGAAGGTCGCGACCAGCGCGGTGTTCTTGATGAAGGCGCCCAGCGGCGCGATCGCCAGCATCATGCCCAGCGACAGCAGCCACGGCTTGCGGATGCGCGACAGCAGGTTGATGATCGGATCCAGCGCGCCGGAACGTTCGATGCCGATCGCCAGCGCGAACATCGCCGCGACCGTCACCGTCGCTTCATTGCTGAAACCGGACAGCGCCTGTTCGGGCGAGACGATGCCGAGCGCGACCAGCAGGCCCAGCGTGATCAGCGCCACCAGGTCCACGCGCACCTTCTCGCTGGCGAACAACGCCATCGCGACGATGATGATCACGGCGGTGGCCCAGGCGTGCCAGGTCATGCGCGGCAACTCATGGTGCAGCCCCGGTCAATCACCCCAGCTCCTTCACTCGGACGTCGGCCGAGCCGATTTTGCCCGCGTTCCATATGGGCGTGCATGTGCGCGGAACATCCGCGTATGCACGGGCACGGCAAGCAGCTTGCCATGCGCCCGCAAAAAATTCGTTCAATCGTCGGCGGGTTCGAAGCGGTGCCCGGGCACGCGCGGTTCCGGGTCGTGTTCCAGCCGCACCTTCAGGTCGAACCAGGCGGCCTGTCCTGTGACCGGGTCGCCGTTGGCGTAGGCGCGATCGGAGGCGCGCTCGCCGATCAAATGGTTCAGCAGGAATCCATCCACGAACTCCGGCGCGCGTTCGCCCAGTTTCCAGGCGCCGCGCTTCTTGCCGATCGCGTTCCAGGTCCACACCGTGCCCGGCGCGGTGGCCGCGTGCGTGCACACCTCGACGCGAATGCGGCCTCGCGGCGAGGCGATCCACGCCCAGTCGCCGCTCTCGAGCGCGTGTTCGGCGAGCGTGCGCGGATGCACGTACAGCACGTTGCGCGCCGCGATCTGCCGCAGCCAGCGATTCTGCGAACCCCACGCGTGGTACATGAACATCGGGCGCTGGGTGATGGCCGAGAGGGGAAAATCCTGCGCGCGTGATCGTGCTCCCGATGTCTTTCCTTCCCCCGCTTGCGGGGGAAGGTGCCCGAAGGGCGGATGGGGGGCATTCTCGCGAGAGTCGCCCCCACCCCAGCCCTCCCCCGCACGCGGGGGAGGGAGGTTCACGTCCACGTACCAGAACGGCACCGGATCGAAATACCTTTCCACGCGTGCGCGTTCGGAATCCGGCGGCTGCACCGCGCCGTGTCCCCGCGCCGCCAGCCGGAAGCGTTGCAGTGTTTCGCAATACAGTTGCATCGTGATCGGCTCGGTGGAACCGGCGAAACCCATCGATTGCGACCATTCGAGGTAATCGCGGTTGGCCATCCGGTAATACGCGCCGGCTTCCGGAATCTTCGTTTCGAAAAAGCAGCCATGCTCGATGTAGCGCTGCAGTTGATCCGGATTCGCGACGCCCTTGCCTTGCCGCGACCCGTCCGCGCCGCGCCAGCCTGCAAGCAGGCCCACGCCCGGCGCACGTTCATGGCGCACCATGTAGTCGGCGTAGCTCTTGTAGATTGCATTGCCGTCCGGATCCGCCATGTTCGGCAGCTTCAGGCGCGCACCGAGATCCAGCAGCACGTCCTGGAACGGCCGCACGTCGCGATCGGATTGCACGACGGGCTGGCGAATCGCATCCGCCGCCATTTCGGCGTCGCTGATCGGACGGTCCAGCAGGCTGATGCAGTCGTAGCGTTCGAGGTACGTGGTGTCAGGCAGGACCAGGTCGGCGAATGCGACCGTTTCCGAATCGTAGGCGTCGACGTAGATGATGTGCGGAATCTTGTAGTTGCCCGTTTCGTCGCGCGCGCACAGAAGCTTGCGCGTGCCCGCGGTGTCCATCGCCGAGTTCCAGCCCATGTTGGCCATGAACAGGAACAGCGTATCGACCTTCGTCGGATCGCCGTCCACCGCGTTGCGGATCACCGATTGCAGCAGCCCGTGCGCGGCCAGCGGGAATTCCCAACTGAAGGCGTGGTCGAGGCGGCGCGGCGCGCCGCGTTCGTCCACCAGCAGATCGTCGGGCGATTGCGGATAGCCGAGCGGATTGCCCGTGAGCGTGCCGTCCGGCTTGCGTGACTTCGCGGGCTTGTTGCCGGGCGGCGCGGGCTTCGGATACGGCGGCTGGTAACGGAAACTGCCGGGCGTGTCGATCGCGCCCAGCAGGATCTGCAGCAGGTGGATCGTGCGGCAGGTATGGAATCCGTTGACGTGCGCGGCGATCCCGCGCATCGCGTGCATCGAGACGGGACGGCCGAGCATCGTGTCGTGCTTGCGGCCGTGGGTGTCGGTCCATGCGATCGGCAGCTCGATGGCCTCGTCGAACGCAGCGTGCGCGAGTTCGCTGGCGAGGCGCCGGATAGTCGTTGCATCCACGCCGCAGCGTTCGCTGACGTTTTCCGGCGCGTATTCGTCGGCCAGGAAACGTTCGGCGATGATCTGGAACGCAGGCACGGCGTTGCGGCCGTCCGGCAGCGTGTATTCGCCGGCGATCAGCGGCGCGATGTCGGGTTGCGTGGCGTCGGCGATTTGGTACTCGCCGCGCCCGCTTTTCTCCCTCTCCCCCGTCGCTTGAGACGGGGGAGAGGGTTGGGGTGAGGGGGAAGAAACTGCGCCGTTCGACGCGCTTTCGGTTGACTGACGGGCCTGCCCCCTCACCAGCGCTGCGCGCTCGGCGCTACGCGCCGCCCCTTCCCCGACGGAGAAGCTGTCGGGGGAGAGAGCTTCATTTCGCACCGCGCAAAGCGGCCTGCCATCCGCACCGCGCGCGATCAGGCCATCATCCGCGGAGCCCGGAGCACGGATCACCAGATGGTGCGCATTCGTGTAACGCACGAGGTAATCGAAATCCACGCGGTCGGTGCGCAGCAATTCGTGGATCAGCGCGCCCGCGAGCAGGCCATCGGTGCCGGGATTCACCGGCACCCATTCGTCCGCGATCGACGCATAACCTGTCCGCACCGGATTGATCGCGACGACCTTGGCGCCGCGCGCCTTCATCTTGCCGAGGCCGAGCTTGATGGGATTGGAATCGTGGTCCTCGGCGACGCCCCACAGCATCAAATACTTCGTGCGATCCCAATCGGGCTCGCCGAATTCCCAGAACGAACCGCCGAAGGTGTACATGCCGGCCGCGGCCATGTTGACCGAACAGAAGCCGCCGTGCGCGGCGTAGTTGATCGTGCCGAACTGCTGCGCCCACCAGCCGGTCAGCGCCTGCGACTGGTCGCGGCCGGTGAAGAACGCGAGTTCATCCGGATTGCGCGCACGGATGTCGGA
>Ga0134126_10000943_pt1 | contig 36883 bp, 29 predicted proteins | sample KB31752_FD_96881 | JGI IMG/M metagenome (GOLD analysis project Ga0134126, IMG submission 96881) | Terrestrial soil microbial communities with excess Nitrogen fertilizer from Kellogg Biological Station, Michigan, USA - KB3-175-2 | ecosystem: Environmental > Terrestrial > Soil > Unclassified ...
CGAGACCAAAAGCGTCTTCGGGCAGGGCACCTTCCACCTGACCGATATCATCGGATTCGTAGCAGGGTTACGTTACTCGACGGACTCGGTGGATCGCACCGGCACGTTCTCGGTGGGCAACACGGACGTCAATGGCAACACCTGCGTGGCGCCCGCCGACTGCGTCGGTGGACCCAATAACGGCAGCAATAAAGCCAGCAAGCTGACCTATCGTGGCGGTATCAACTTGCAATTCACGCCGCGCGACCTGCTGTATGCCTCGGTGGCATCCGGTTACAAGCCGGGTGGCTTCAACGATTTCGACCCGGTTACGGGAGGAATCGGTCACTATGATCCCGAGCAGTTGACGGCTTACGAGGTCGGCTACAAGGGACGGCCGGTGTCTGCGTTGCACCTGAACTCGACGTTCTTCTACTACGACTATTCCAAGGATCAGATTTCGAGCGTCGTGCTGTTCCCAGTCGCGAGCGGTGGCGTGGTCGGAGTCATTTTCACCCGCGCGGTACCGGCCAAGATCGACGGCTGGGAGAACGAGCTCACCTATGACATCGATTCCAATACCAGCGTCTCCTTCAATGCAGCAGTCGAGCGTTCGCACTATGTGCACTTCGAGGCTGGTATCTTCCAGAATGTCAATTGGGACGGATTTCGGCTCGACAACACGCCATCGTTCGTCGGCTCTGTCAGCTTGAATCACAACTTCGACCTGGCCAACGGCGCCGCCGTCAAGCTGCGTGCCTTCTCCAAGTACAGCAGCAGCTACCTGTTGAGCGATTTCGTCAACGCCGTGCAGTACCGGCAAAAGGCCTTCACGCGTTCGGATGCGACCATCACCTACTCGGCGGCGCACGATGCCTACTTCTTTCAGGCGTTCGTGGAGAACATCGAGAACAAGGTGCAGGGGGTGGGCTCGCTCAACTACAACCCGGCCTCACTGGCCGGAAATCTGAACGCGGCGTGGGTCTATGTGTCGACGCCGCGATTTTTCGGGATCCGGGCGGGAATCAACTTCCACTGAGGGAGGTTATTTTCTGGAAGCCACCGTCACGCCGTCGGCATTGCGGGTGACGGTGACCGGAAAGCCTGCCTCTAACACATGGATGAATGCGGTGGCGTTGGTGGCACTGAAGGTGCCACCCACCTCGAGAGCCGCGGCAGTGGGGTCGGCGATCCGGATTTGCAAGGTGTTGTAGCGATTGAGCTCGGCCGCGACGGTGGCGAGCCGAGCCTTCGCGAATACGAGCAAGCCCCTGTCCCAGGCCAGCCGCGCACCTACCTCCGTGGGCGGCAAGTCCACGACATTCACCCCCTGTGGTCGCAACTGGCCGAGCTGCCCCGCGGACAGGATGATGGAAGACCCTGGGCTGGCTCCATTTTGGACCGGGTCCACGCCAACGCGACCTTCCGCCACCAGAACCTCAGCCTGTCCCGGCTCCAGATGCACCGTGAAATCTGTCGCGAGGGCGCGCACCTGCCGCTGATCCGCCTCCACCAGGAAGGGACGGCCGGTGTCTTTTGCCACGTGAAAGCGGGCCTCACCGTATAGCAGGTGGAGACGGCGCACCCGGCCGTCGAACTGGACATCGATAGCGGTTCCAGTGTTGAGCTCTACGGTCGAGCCATCTGCCAGAAGTTGCCGCTGATAGCCGCCCACCTGGGTGGAATAGCGGACAGGCGTCGCGGAGCTCGGGTGAGCCACCCACCATGTCACACCCAGCAGGCTTGCTACCGCGATCGAGGCGGCCATGGCGGCCGCCACCTTGAAAGAGCGTGAGCGCGGTTGTTGAGGCGTGAAGCTCTGGCGGGCATTGGCATAGCTGCCGAGGGCCGCCACTCGATCGAGCTGCCGCCAGGCTGCGCGCAGCCGCAAATAGGCAACCTCATGGCGCGGATCGGCGGCCAGCCATTGATCAACCCGTGCCTGGAGATCTGCGCTGGGCGGATCACGATCCTGTAGTGCCAGCCATTGCGCTGCCTGCTCCTCGATGTGACTCGCGGAGCTCATCGGTCCCCCGCAGCTTCCGGATTTCGTGCACGCGGCTCTGGGGCAGCCCCTTGCGAGAGGTCGTCGCCGGCTCGGAATAGAGCCACAGCGCACTGACGGATTCCTTTAGCCACCTGCTTTACGACCGTCGCCTCGGCTATGCGTAAGCGCTGGGCCACTTCCCGCTGTGAGAGCCCTTCGATCTTACGTAGCAAGACAATATCCCGACAGCGCGGTGGCAGCGCCTGGATGGCGCCCAGCACGATGCTCAACAGATTCCCCCCGATGACGATGCGCTCCGGGCCGGGTTCGGGTGACGAGATATGGAGGTATTCAGCATCCGATAGCGCGCTGAAGGGCACAACGCGCCGCGACCGCAGATGGTCGATGGCCAGATGATGCGTGGTCTTCAGCAAAAACGCGCGGGGGTAAGCAATTTCGCAGCGCCGGGCGGCCTCCAGCACTTTGACATAGGCCTGCTGTAGTAAATCTTCCACTTCCTCGCGATCCTTGCAGAAGCGCAACAACAACCTGACCGCCGCGCCTTCGTGCGGCAGCACTTTCGATTCGAACCAAGCCGCGGCGTCTTTTGTGCTGGCCACAAGCTACGCTAACGTGTCGCCTCTTCGCGTGCAACCCGTTCACTGGTCCATGCATTCATCTGCGCCGGAAGCCTCAATTTGAAGAGCCGCGGTCGTTATCTTGCGGCTGCGCTTCTCTTCCTGGCTGGAGTCTGCGCGATGCAGCCGGGCAGGGTGATTGCAGAGCCCGCGCCACCTCACATATGGATAGCGCGTCAGGATGCGGCGACAGCTTTGCGGGAGCTCAGCCGGCAAACCGGCGTTCAGATGGTTTTTCCATATGATCAGGTCCGCGGCGTAATGGTCGGGCCGTTGGCGGGAGAGCTCACCGCCGCCGCAGCCCTCGAGCGCTTGTTGAGTGGAACTGGTCTCAGCGCGCGCCGCGACTCGTCCGGGATTTATCTCATCGTGCGCGACCCTCGTGCCGCACACGATGCGCACCCGGTCGCGTCGGCGGCCGCGGGCCCGGTGGCCCCGCCAGCTCCCGCCACCGCGCCTACCGAGATAATAACGATCACCGGAAGCTACATCCGACGTGCTGATGCCGAATCTATCTCGCCCGTCGAGCGCATACAGGTAGACGACATCGAACAGCGTGGAATGACTAATGTGGGTGATGCAATTCGCGCGCTGCCTTCGGACAACAGTGGCACGTTACCGCAGGCATTCGGCGGAGCACTGGCCGGGGGCGCCGCCGGAGTTTCGCTTCGTGGGATGACCGTCGATGCTACGTTGGTTCTGGTTGACGGCCAGCGGATGGCGCCGTATCCGCTGGCGGATGATGGTCAGCGGCCATTTGTCGATCTGGCCTCGCTGCCTTTGGGAATAGTCGACCATATCGAGGTTTTGAAGGATGGCGCATCGGCGATCTACGGCTCCGATGCCATAGCCGGGGTGGTCAACATCATCTTCAAGAAGACCTTTGAGGGGTTGGACATTGCCGCTGACAGTGGTGTGAGCTCCCACGGGGATGGGCTCAGTCAGCGCATTGCCGCCCTCTTTGGCAGTGGCGATCTGCGGGACGACGGCTACAACACCTACCTGGGCATTGAGCTCCGCCACCAGGACGCCATCGCTCAAACCCGGCGCGGTGGTTACTTGAGTCAACTGGACCTGCGCGACCTGGGTGGCCGCGATCTGCGCGGGGGCATCATTCTGCAGCCGCCCCCCAATAATTTCGCCTATACCGTGCCCGCAATGGTGGCGCCGCTGCAAAACGGACAGGCCGACAAGTTCTATCTGTTGCCCGGCTGTCCCCTGCAGGATCTGAACTACTCCGGCGGCTGCACCTGGGACCCTGACCACTATCGGCAGATCCAGCCCGGCACGGCAGCGTTTAACATCACCGCGCGGCATACGCGTGCGGTGGAGAACTGGGAGGGTAACCTCACGGCGTCCTTGTTCGAATCGCGCGCGGAGCAGGTCAACAATCCGCCCACCCACATTCCCAATACCTGGGTAGGAGCGGCCGCGGGGACTTTGATGGACCAGACGAATCCGCTGACGACACCCATTGTGTTGGGCCCTGACCATCCGGACAATCCGTTCAATCCCGCCAGCCCTTATTTTGCAGCTGCCGCGGCATACTATGGGCCGGTCTTCTCACGCTACGTGCATTTGCCGGCACTGTTATACCTGTCGTTGAACGACCTCGGGCCGCAACACTCGCAATTCAGGACCGACATCGTCAGGCTGGTCGCGGACGTGCAGGGCCACGCGGCCGACTGGGACCTGACGGCGGCTCTGGGGTTTGTCCGCGCTGACACCCATATCACCTACGATGGCTTCGTACGGGCCAGCAGCCTGGATCGGGCTCTCGCGCAGGGCACCTATCGGGTCGGATCATTCTCTTATCTGAATTCCCCGCAGCTGCTCGCAAGCCTTGCGCCGCGCACCACCGACACGGCGACTTCCGCTGTGTCGTTCGTGAATCTCGGCGCGACCCGCGCCATCACCGCATTACCGGGCGGCCCATTGAGTGTTGCGACCGGAGCGGAGTTTCGCCGGCAGGTTTCCGACAACCCGGGCCAGCCGTATGCCATCGACGGTGACATTATCTACGCAGGCGGCTCCTATGCCCGAGGGGTGCAGACGGTGTCGGCGGCCTATCTCGAGTTGTCCGCGCCGGTCCTGCATCGCATCGAGTTGGATGTGGCGGCTCGCGCCGACTACTACGACGGTACCGGGCTGTCGTTGACGCCGCGCGTTGCTGCCAAATGGAAAGTGCTGCCCCAGCTGGCGCTCCGCGGCACCTTCGCTCGCGGTTTCCGCGCTCCGGGGCCGGCTGAAAACGGAGATGGATCGACGGGCACCGTCACGACCGCCCCGATCGACGTTCTGCGCTGTCCCTACACCAATCTGCCGGCCGATTGCGGACAGACCACCGTGGCGGTCCTCAGCAAGACCAATCCCAACCTCAAGCCGGAAACCTCGCGCAGCTACAATCTGGGTTTTGTCCTCACCCCTGGTCGCACCCAACTGGCTCTCGACTACTTCGAGATCCACCGGGACAACGAAATCATTACCGAGCCGCTCGGACAGGCCACACCAGTGCGCGGTGCGCAACAACCGGGCACCAACTTCCCGGGCCCTGTCATTTATTACGACGAGCCGTATGTGAACGCATCCTCCTCGGTTACAGCCGGATGGGACCTCGACTTGCGCTCAGCGTGGCCGCTTGGCGGCCTGGGCACTCTCAGCGGTGAGCTGGGCGGCACTTACCTGAGCAAGTCGCAGCAGCAGATCGGGAATGCCATTTATCACTACGCCGGCACTGTTGGTCCGACATCAATAGGCGCGTCCGTCGGCACCCCGCGCACCCGGCTTACCGGGAAGTTAGAGTGGATGCGTGGACCGGTGACCGTGGGGAGTGCCGTGAATTATCACAGCGCCATGAAGGCCGTGGATGAGTCCACATCAGGCCCATCAGTCTGTCTGCAGCTCTGGCAGGCTAATCCGCACTGCTACGTGGCATCCTTCACCACCGTCGATCTCTTTGCACAGTTCCAATGGGCGGCAGGACTGCGAGCCACCTTGAGCGTCACCAACCTCATGAACCGCTCACCGCCATTGAATACCGCTACCTATGGCGGTCAGAACTACAATCCCTCCCTGGACGAGAGTGGGGCGATAGGGCGCTATTTCCAGCTCGGGCTGCACTACAGTCGCTAGCGAGCGCTGAGAATGGTGTCCAGGAGAGGGTGTGCGCCCGCGAGCGGTACGAGGTGCGGATAGCGCATCCCGCCCTGATACGGAATGCTCACATCCTCGATCCGGCCTTCGTCTTCTACTGTCAGAATGATGCTTCCGGTCCGATCGCTGGTCGCGCGAATACTCTCTTCCAGCTGACCGGTGCTGAATACCGCATGATTCACTGCGAGTAGTTTCATACGCGGGCCCAGCCCAGCTTCGAAGGCGGGGTCACCCCATTCGACACTCTCCACCGTCCCGTCCGAGGTAACGGTCAGTCCGATAGATGTCGTGTAGCAATGCAGATTGCGCCGCTCATCCGGCGCCGGGCAGGTATGGGCCGGCGTGTCATTGAATACCAGACGGTAACCGGCTGCTTGCAATGAGCGCTGCCAGTCGAACGCCGCTGCGTCGTCGAGGTGGCGCTCGAGGAGGGTGTGCCAATCAACATCAGCCAGGCGTCGCAACGCCTGCTCGACATCTTCACGGTTATAGCCACGGGGGCTCGCGGCAGAAAAGAAGTTCTTCGCGAAGTCGTCCAGGCTGCGCTGTCCATTCGAGTGCCGCCGGATGAGCGTATCGACGTCGAGCCACAGTAATGCGCCCACATCGTAGTAATCCTGAAAGCCTGAACGGCTGCGCCAGGTAAGCTCCTCCTGCGGGTTGATGATCGGATCGAATGTGCTGTCGCCCAATGGGCGCCAGGTTCGGGTGGGCCGTCGTTGCTCCTGCGCAATGTTGATTGCGAAGTCCTGCAGCCCCTGGCTTCGGGACCACAACCCAGAACGCACGGTGAGGACTTTCGCCCAGTACTGGGTCAGTCCCTCGTATACCCAGAGGAGGTCGGTGCGTAAAGGGGAGTTCAGGTCTGCCGACAACAGCCCTTGCGGTGTGCGCGCCTTGCCGTTCCAGGCGTGCACCAACTCGTGGGCGATCAGATACCGGCTGTCCCACGTGTCATCCCAGCTTCCGAAGTGTCCGGGATTGAGGGCCACCTCGCATGAGCTCAGATGCTCGAGCCCTGTTTCTCCGAACGCAGCGTTCAACGTGACCAGAAAATGGTAGTTCGCGAAAGGACTGCGCCCGAACAGTCGTTGTGTCTGGAACACCAGAGCTCGCAGTTGCTCAACCTGTCCCGGGGTGGGCGTGATCGGCGCGCCTCGCGCTGCGAATATATCCATTGATACCGTGGGCCCTGACGGGGCGCTCAGGTCAATGGTTTGCATCGACTCCGCTGCATAGGCGGGTGAGTCAAACAGTACATCCAGATCTACAGGTAGCAGTTCGACTGCCGGCGTAGTGGCGGGCTCCCTCGCGCGCAGTGCGCTTGCCCACTTCCAGCCCTCTGGCAACAGCAAACGGGGTCGCACCTGAATGGCAGTCAGCGCCGGGCCTTTTGGATAGAGAAGCAACAGTGGCCATTTGATGGCTACGATGCCGCGGGTCATGACAGCGCCGCCCGGCTCCGCGCTCGAGGCCAGGTATTCAAACTGCAGATCCAAGCGCTTGGATGCCCCGGTCACCGGCACGTGAAACGCGAACCCGTCCGCCGGATCGCGCTTCCATGCAACCGGAACTCCGTCCACGCGGATGGTCAGCCCGGCTACACGGTTCACGGTGCCGCTGGGCGCATGATCGCCCGGCAGCCACTTGGGATATTGCAGGACGAGGTCGGGTCCCACGCCAGCGACATCCAGCGATTCGTGGATGGTAATGATCCGGTGACGCGTATCCCTCGCATCGATCTCCAGATCCATCGCTGTGTTCGCCTGCGCCTCGCACCGGACCGTATGCAGGCATGCCGAGGCGAACAGCACCGCTACTAGCGCCCGGAGCGAAATCGCCGCGGCGTGGGACCCGACGCTTTTCAAAATGTCACGCGCGCATTGATACCAATGATGCGTGGCGTGAGCCGGTAGGCCAGATTGACTCCCGCATTTTTGATGTTCGGCTGTTGAATGATCTTCTCGTTGTCGGCCAAGTTCTTGACAAACAGGCTGACGTCGAAAGCGTCGCGCCGTACTCCCAGGCTGCCTCCGAACAGCACATAGGAGGGTCTGTCGTAGTCAGGATCGGTGCTCACCAGCGTTCCGTGACTCTTGCCGACATAGTTACCATCCACGCGCACGAAACCCTGGCCGCCCATCATGGGAGTGGTGAACTCGCTGCCGAGCTCTGCGCTCCAGCGAGGCACACCGGCAACGTCCTCTCCCGCGAAGGTGTCGTTGATTCTGACACCGTTGATGATCACGCCATTGTCGAGCGTGGCCTTGGTGTAGCCGGCGGATCCGTCCACCGACAGGTGCGAGCTGACCTTCCAGTTCACGGCCGCTTCCAGGCCATAGCTCTTGGCATCGCCCGCATTGGCTTCGAAATCGTAACCGCTGGTCGGCAAGGAGATGGTCTGTTGGATGGAAGTCCAACGGATGTAGAAGAGACTGAGGTCGAGCGCCAGGCGGCGATCAAAGAACAGCGATTTCTCGCCGATCTCGAAGTTCCACAAGGAGTCCGGCTGATAGCTGGCCGGCGCGCTCGTCAATCCCAGGCGCTTCAGGTCCGCGCGGGTGGAGTTCGCACCCGGTGCGTTGGGGTCCTGGTTCGGGTCACCGTACAACGGCACGGGCCGGTTCTCACTACCCAGACGGAAACCCTTGGTGATGTTCGCATAGAGGGTCTGCGTCGGCGTGATGTCCCAGCCGAAGGCAAACTTTGGGGTTATTGCGTGGGCCTTCGCCGAAATATCCGCCGTGATCGGACACCCGGGGCCGTTCACGGCAGGGTCACACGAGGAATAGTAGTAAAGCGCGCGGCTGTTGAAGGTCTCGCGGCTCACGAGATAACGCAGTCCAGCAGTCAGGCGGATGTTGTCCCGCGGGTGGTAGGTCGCTTCGCCGAAGGCGGAATACTGTTGCGTACGATAAGTGCGCTCGGCGTCGTACGACAGATCGTTGCTGAAGTCCCCAGGAAACGCACCGCTCAGCACCGTCGGATCCTCAGGGTCGGCGCCGAAGCGCGCAAATGCCTCGTTGATCCCGAAGATCGGTTGGGTGTCGTGCAAATGCGTGCGCTCATTCGAAAAATACGTGCCGACGAGCCACGTCAGCGGGAATTGACCCGGCTGGTAGGACTTGGACGCCAGGCGGATCTCCTCGGAGATCTGATTCACACTGGTGTCCAGGAAGTTGGCCGACTTCAACCCCGAGACTGCCGCCGCCACATTCGGATCGCTGAAGCTGCCCAGGGCGAGCCCCTGTGCATTCGCCGCGCTGACATCGTTCGTACGGTCAAAAGCGCGATGATAGAAGCCGGTGACGGCCGTCAGATCGCCGATGCCGGCATCCCAATTGAGCGTCAGACTGGGAATGCTCAACGTGTCAGTGGAGGGCTCACGCAGGCCTTTGGTCACGACATAGGTTGGGGCAGCCAGGTTGACCAGGTCGGTGTCGCTGCTGCGGTATCGTTGGTAGAACATCGCCAACCGGACGGACAGGGCATCATTCACTCGCCACAGCAAGGAGGGCTTGCCAACGAGCCAATCGCTGCGATTCGTGCGCGGCGTCGTGGGATCGCCCGCGTCCAACGGTAGCGCGGTGATGTAGCCCGCGTTGGTACCTGTTTCGGCACCGAGTCGCAGCGCCAGGGTGTCCGTCACCAGCGGCACGTTGACGATGCCACGCGCCGTCCAGTTATAACCCCCCTTGATGTTGGAGACTTCCGAGAAGGCCTCGGCCTGAAATCCGGTCAGGGAGGGCTGGTTGGTGAGGAATCGGATGGTGCCACCCAGCGAGCTTGCGCCGTATAGCGTCCCCTGCGGGCCACGCAACACCTCAACGCGTTGCAGATCGAATATCCGCGGCTCGGCGGCGCCTTCGGTATAAAGATTGCGGGTGCTCAGGGAGATGTCATCCAGATAGACGGCAACCGTTGCCGAGCCCGCTTGCGAGCTGATGCCGCGTATCTCCAGATTCGACAGTCCTTCGCCACCTAACGAGGAGAACGAGAGATTCGGTACGCTCGCCGACAGATCCTCGAAGGACTGGATGTGCTTCTCCGCCAATGCATCCGAGCTGATCGCTGTCATACTCAGAGGGACGGTACGTATGGACTCTTCACGTTTGGTGGCGGTGACCACCACTTCCGCCAGGGAGGGGCCTGACGATTCTTGTTGCCCGGCAGCGGTCCCGCAATAACCGAACACGCCTAACCAGGCGCCTGCCCATCCCAGGCGCCTACAATAGCCTGCATTCATCGGAAAGAGTCTCTCGTTACTTGGAATAATCGTTATGGTGCGTTCGCGGCCACGGCCCGGAAGACGACGATCTGGTTCGACATCCGGCTGAGCTCGGGTGTCACGTAGGTCGTGCCCTGTGCCGTGAAGGCAGTGGTCACCGTGGCCATCGAGCTGTTGGCATTGAAGTTGCTCGTCGGCACGTGCAGGGCGGCCGCAGTTCCCGTGTTTGCCCCTGTGGGAGTCGGGAAATCGTATTCGTACAGATTATACTGAGTGCCGGCTGTCAGCCCGCGCACGGTAGCCTGCAGCGTCATGGTCATTGCCGCAGGCTCGGTGTTGCTGACACACGAGCCGTCGTCGCAGCTGCCGACCGCGCCGCCTATGTAGGGATGCTCATAGTTGTAACCCACTACAGGGTCGGACGGATTCACCTGCCACTGGCCGCCGGTCAGTGTCTGGGTCTGCAGGATGCTGAGTGTCACGGGCAGCGTACTGCCTTGTGCATCCACCGGGCCCGAGATGGCGAAGGCGAAGTTGTGCGGTCCCGGTACGTTGGCGGTGCCGGTCCCCTTGGAGTTGGTATTACCGGCGACGGTGGCCACAGTTTTGGAGGAGTTCGGCAGCACGATCGAGTAGCCGCCCGCGCCGCTGGCATTGGCCGCCGTCCGGCTCTTACCCAGAGAGCCGAAGGTGTAGGCGAAGACGTACGGGGTGCAACCTTTGGCATCCGAGCCCGCGCCCTGTGGGATGGACGTGTTCGGGCCCCAGTTCCACTGGCCGTTACTGAATGTCAGTGTGTAGAGACCGTGATCATCGAAGTAAAGCACGTCATCCGCGTAGTAGTTTGTATCGGTCACCGCATGATTGGTGCCGATCTTGAGGACCGAGACGATGTGGTCGTATTGCGGATCGTTGTCGCCGTTGAACAGGACGCCCAGAGTGACCTGATTACCGGCGATGGTCTGACTCTTGATCCACTTCATGAAATCCTGGTAGCCCGCCGCTCCTGTATTGGGGACCTGATAGCCGGTGGCGGTGGGATAGGCGGCCAGTTTCAGCCGTGAGTTTGCCGCGCAGCGCGCGGCATAGCCGAAATCATTGGCGCCCGTGAAGGTCCCGGGAGATTGCAGCAGGACCTGTGCGTTGTAATTTGCGTTCCGGCCGGGAGGGTTGCCGGCCTGCAGAAGGCTCGCGCCGTACCCATTCGACTCCGGCCCGTAGAATTCTCCACAGACCATACGGCTGCTGTACTGTGACATCCACTGTCCGTTGTTCAAGCCGCCGGACATGAGAGCCACTTCGCCGCAATAGCCGTTATTGCTCTCCCATTGGTAAAAGGGGGTCACCGTGCCGCGCGGCACGATGTAATGGGCGCTCGCTCCGGGCGGCGCCGGCGCGCCCAGCAAGGCCTCCACTTGGGACTGTCCGCAAGAGGGCGCGGCTGCCTGAGCGGACAGAATGGGAAAAGACACCAGAATAAGACCTAAGCTCGACATGCGTAGCATCGGGGTATCTCCCTGCCTGATCACCTAAGATGATCTAGACGGAGCTGCCCAAAAAATGTGGTACGCGGTTGCGGAAAATATTTTCTATTTGGCGTCGAGGTCGTCTATCCAGTGGACCGTCGCGCGAGCACCTGACGCAGCTCGTCTACGAAGACGTCGGCGCGGCCCTGCTTGATTCGTGCGTTGCCGTGGGCAATCGGCCGGGCACGAAGCTGCGCACACCTTGTAGTTTGGCAGCGCATCGCACTACGACCAGCGCGGCGAGCTGTGGAACTGGAAGACCTGTCAGGACCGCCTCAAGCGGTTCTCGATCGTCGAGAACCGTGTCGAGCATCTGGTCACTGAGGGGAAGGTAGAGGGCCGCGTCCGTTGTCAGCATGGTGGCGCTTTGTTTCCGCACGCCTGCTGAAGATTAGCAGTGTACGAACAGCCGCGCTGCAACGACCGCCGCGATGGTGTATCGGGCAGTCCTGCAAGTCAGGAATTCGAATTACATGCAGTGCTAGGCGGGCAGCTCCTCGAGGTAGCTTTGTGTTAGTGAGCTCAACCACGAGGCGCCGTTTGCTCGAAGCAGTCCGGCCTCGCGTGCAAGCTGCTCGGCGGCGCTCTGTGTGGGAGCGTTGTCCGGCCCGACACGTTTGAATGCGGACGGCGAGACACCAAGGAGCGCGCGAAAGGTACGCGCGAAATGTGAGGCGTCGTCGAAGCCCACGGCCTGTCCTACGGTAGTGACGGAATGGGAACCTTGTCGTAACAGGTGGCAGGCGCGGCTGATCCGGTAACGCGCCAGATACTGGCTGAAGGTAATACCGAACTCCGCCTTGAACGCGCGGCTGAAAGCGCTGCTGCTCATACCCGCGCTAGCGGCAATGGAGCTTTGGCGAAGTTTCTGTTCGAAATGATGCTCAACGTGTCGGAGCGCGCTGCGCAGCGGGGACTCATGCGGTTTCCCGGCCGCCTTGGCGTCCGGGGGCATGAGCGCGCCAACAGCACGGACCGGTCGTGACGGTCCTCGTTCCTCCAGGGCGATGCGCGCCAACATCGCGAAGTTTGCGGTCAATTCGCTGGCTGCGACCGGCTTGGTCAGGTAATTCCAGACCCGGACTCGAAATGCCCAAACCGCCAGCGCCTCCGAATGTTGAGTGGTCAACATCAAGAGCGGCAGGGAGGGATTGGCGATCTTGAAGTCGCGTAGCGCCCGCAAGCCGGCGGCATCCGCATGTTCGAACTCGAAGCAAACGACCGATGGCGAAAATTGTCGTACGGCAGCAAGTGCTTCCGAGAGTGGAACGCGTGCGCTGACATCAAAGTAGGCTTCGGCCGCGGTGCGCGGTACCGGGCTGGCGCACCCGAAGGTGCTGTCCACCCACAGAAGTCGTGGTCGGCTCATGGTGTGAGAGACCCCACTTGGCCAGATCGTTATTGTACGGGACCGATGTAGAAACCACCGGGAAACGGATTGCCTCGGAAACAGCTCTCGCGTTTCGCACAGGCTCATGTCCCTGAGAGTCAGGTGCTTGAGGTTGTACCGCTTCTGTGACTGTGCGACCCCAAGAGTGTCACCAGTGGTACAAACTCACCCAGTCGTGGCAACACTATACCCCGGTTCCCCCAGGTTCGATTCAGTAAAAGTACTTAATGTGACGTGGTTCCTGGCCGTTTTTTTCCATCACCGGCCGCGAGTGCACAATTTTGTGGGAGTGACAGCACCGTGTCAGTGTCTGCTCAGGCAGGCAATGCCTGTCGTCGAGCTTCGATGATGGCGTTCGACCACCGGCGACCTGCGGCGATCAACGGCAGCTCGATGTAGCGATAGCAGGCCAACGCCAACGGTATGGCGAGCACCGAGAGAATTCGGAACTCAGGCTGTATGTAGCGCCATGTCGCAAGCCAATGCCAGATATAAACACTGTACGAAATCAGGCCGACCTTGCGCAGGCCTTCCGAAAGTTGCGGTCCGAAGACGTCTCCGTCTCGTGCTAAAACAACAGAAACCAGAATCGGCGGAATTGTGAGCAGCGCGACGGGATGTCCGAATTCCCAGTGTCCGTTGCCGCAGAGCGGCGTCACCAGTAGAAGAGGAATCAACATGACCCACGCTGGGGTCTTCACCGCTTTGAACACCGCGCGATAATTGGGGCTCAAGGCAAACAGCACGCCGGACGACAGGCAATAGACGGCGAGGCCATTGTTGTAAAGATCGCGGACTACCAGGCCGGGAATCAGCGCGCAAGTCGCCGCAACGGCAGTAATGACAGCCGCCAGCGGTACACGCAAGCGGGGGCCGGACACGATCAATAATAGCGGCCACAGTAAATAGAATTGCTCCTCGATGCCGAGACTCCACAATTGGCTGAACTCCCATTTGCAGGTCACGAATGAGGTATTACAGAGAAAGCTGACGGCTTTCACGCCTTCGAAGGGCTCCAACCGGATGAGACCTGCCGCGCTTGCGATCATGACAATCAGCACGTACACAAGCATCGCTGGCAGGATACGTGTTGCGCGCCGCACGTAAAACGCGCTCAGGGAGACAGAGCCAGTCTGGCTCTCTTCTTTCAGCAAGAGCTGCGTGATGAGAAAACCTGAAATGACGAAGAACGTATCCACCCCTAGCGGCCCCAATCGCGCCACGCATAATTGCAGCAAAGAAACGATAGATGCTGGAATACGGGTACCGAGCAGGAGACGATCCGGGTTGGCGTGATAGATGACGACCGCCAGAACGCTGACGCCGCGCCACTGATCTATGTATCCGCTGCGGCTGGCGGCTCGAGTCATTGGGTCGTCGCGGCTCCCGTGTTGCGCACATGAACGACGGCGATGTCATCTGAGTAAAGACGCTTCCAACCAGGGAGTCGATCCAGAAGCCGCGCCGCCGCAGCATCGGCGGGTAACAATGTCGATTGAATATGGTACTGCTCGAGAAGCTCCTCGAAACCCGGTCGTGACAGCCACATCGTTTCAAGAGTACGCATCACGAATTTCTCGCCATACATGTCCGCACGCGAGTCAATGAAGACTGGGATGCCCCGAAAGATGAGATAACCGCCGAAGTTGTAGTCGTTCAGAATGGGCCCATTCGTTCCAGAGGCGAGCAATGCATTCACCGCCTGAACCGGGGAGTAGTGGGTCGGCTCCGGGCGGTCGACCCGTAGGATGACCGCCGCCACGATCAAAGAGGCGGTCAGGGCAACACAGGCACTCGACCAGCTTGCCGGCGGGGTCAGCGCGTGAAATATCCTATCGAGTACATTGTTGTCGGGAGCGGTGTCCTTGCGCTGCGCTGCGAGCGGGCCGGCCAGAATGAAGGGAGATATCAACGCCAGCAGTGGGACATTCCGCTGATGCTGCAGCGCCATGTAAGTCAGGCCAAGGAGCAGGGTGGTGCGGACCCACGGCAATCTGAAGCGTCCGGAAAGAGTCAACGCCAGAAGCGCCAGAAGCCATATCGCCAGGCCCTGCGGCTGCTCGAAATCGGGTGAGCGCCATTCGCTGATGAGCCCGAGCACCGACTTCATGGCTAACATGTGAAATGGAAACAGCAAGGCGTGATAGCCTACCGGGTTGAGCAACACGCAGCCGCAAGCGGCGGCAAAGAAGAGCGCCCATCGCGTAAGGAGGCTCCGGTACTGCGTGTATGACAACGTCCGGCGTGCCTCCAGGATGCTCTCCAGCGCAAACGGGACAATCAGGGCGAGGCCGAGAATGAAGCTTCCATGCAGATTGGCCCAGAGGCACATGACTACTAAGAGCCACCAGGGCGGCCCGCGCCGCGCCTCAGCGGCCTCCACCAGGTTTTTGAACCATATCGCTGCGAGCGGCCAGATTATTGCGTGCGGGCGCGCCATCGATAGCGGAAACATCATCGCGCCCGTCAGACAGGTCAGGGTCACTGCGTGCAACGGCTCCAAACGGCGTAACAGAAATCTTGCGACATAAGCCAGTGTCAGTGCGAACGTTACGCCCGCAAGAAGCACCAGCCCCGACCACCCCGCCAGGCGATAGGCCAGCGCGACAATGATCTCAGCGCCCCATTCCTGAGTCGTGGCGGGGGCCCCGGGCATGGTGTAAGAAAACAGATCCCATGTGGGAATCTGATGATGGGCGAGCATCCAATCGCCCACTACGATCTGCCAGTAAGGGTCCGGATCGCGCAGGCCCCAACTCATGCCCACTTGCAGCAAGAGCGCGGCGATGCCCAACAACAAGGGCCACGACAGACCCAACAGCCGGTGTGAGGTTGAGCGGTCGCGAGCCGTGTGCACCTGCGGAAAACTCTGCGCCTCGACGTTCATCCGTTGTGACTCCAGACCATGCCTATTTCGGGCGGTACGGTCTCAGAAAGCCACTCCGGCCGGCTATGACAAACTTAACATACGGTCGACGAATTTTGCGCATGCCGCTCTGCTATCGCATTGCGCAAGCAATAACTGGCCGGACGGCGCCAAAACCAGTAAAGCCGTGGCCGCGCGAGCTGCCTAGACTGGAACCCGATCGCTACTTCCGTGCTCGATTGATTGCGAGCATGTGCTCGCGATCGATGTGAACAAACTATTACGCAACAGAGGAATTCGAAAATGCTCAACTACGTGCGTGCGTTCTTACGGGAAGAAGAGGGGTTGACGATGGTGGAGTACGCGATCGCGGGTGCTCTGGTCGCCGCGGCAACAGTCACCGCCTTCACCAATCTGGGCTCCTCCGTAGTCACCCGAATCACCAACCTGGCCGCAGACGTTGCTGCCTGATCTGTGATCCGGTGCCTGTCTGACATTCGATGAAGCTGTGTGCAGGACCTCACGTCAGTTCGGCGGTCCACTCGATGGTAGTGCCGTGAGGACCTGCACAGTCTTGAGTAACGCGTAACGTAATCAACAGGGGAGTCACATAATGATCAGGTATGTAGCCGCTTTTTTACGTGAGGAAGAGGGGCTGACAATGGTTGAGTACGCCATTGCCGGGGCTCTGGTCGCTGCAGCGACTGTCACTGCTTTCACCAATCTCGGATCGTCCGTCGTCTCCAGAATCACGGACCTTGCAGCAGACGTAGCTGCCTGACGGATCGCCACGAAAATACCGCCACGAAGATGATGAGTCAGACTCCGGCATTACTCCTCAGCGCGACGCTCATTTGCGCCGGCGTCTGGGCGGTACACCAGGACCTGCTCTTTCATCGCATCAGTAACCGGCTGACCGGCTCGCTGCTTTGTGCCGGATTGGCTATTCGTATGCTGGCGGGCGCGTGGGGTGGGCTCGAGCAATCGCTCTTGGGTGTCCTGGTTGGCCTGGGATGCCTGCTGCCCTTCTACATCGCACGTGCCATGGGCGCGGGTGATGTGAAGCTTCTGGCAGCCACGGGCGCGTTGCTCGGGCCCTATGATGTGTGGATTGCAGCGATATGCACACTCCTGATCGGAGCGGTCCTTGCCGTGATGTATCTCACCGGGGGAGCGATTCGTGCAGTCGCACATGCCCCGGCAGGAAGTTCCTGGAAGATACGTATCGCGCATGCGCACCTGAGAGTGCAGGAGCTCCGGCGTGCGCGCATGCCCTATGCACTGGCGATTGCTTTGGGATCTGTTGCTGCGATGTCGCAATCCACTGAGCTGACCCGGGCGCTGAGCCCGATGTGGGGGGGCGCATGAGTTTGAACGGCAGTTCTGAAGGGTTTGCCGAGGCCTGCTGGACATCGGCCGAATCGACCTCGCAAGCCATCGCCGTGGCGTCGGCCCGGCTCGCTGCCATGGCGCCGCGGCCGACAGAGTTGCGCGACCTCGGAGTCAGCCGGGAATTGCTCGCCGACCTGTTATCGAAGCACCTCTTGCGAGTTGGCCGTCTGCGCGCGGGAGTGCTGGCAGAGCGTCTTGCCATACCTGGTACGGCGTTGCAGGAGCTGCTCCATCATCTACGGAAGGAGGGACGCGTCGAGGTGGGCTCTGCTGTCGACGGTGAGCTTTCGTACTTGCTATCGGAGCGTGGCCGACAACTCGCGCGCGAGGCCATGAATCGCGATGGCTACGTTGGTCCGGCCCCGGTGCCGCTCAATGACTATGTGCGGATCGTGCATCAACAGTCGCTGCGCCGTGCGCCATTCCAGCGCAGCGCAATGCACACTGCTTTCTCTGACGTCGTTCTCGATCCCGACCTCATCGATCGGTTGGGGACAGCAATGGGATCCGGACGCGCCATCCTCCTGCATGGACCCGCGGGATCCGGGAAGACTTTCGCTGCGCGTCGCCTGGAGCGCGCAATGCACGGAACCGTGCTGGTTCCTTATGCGCTACTCGTAAATGATTCGATCGTCCGGTTGTTCGATCCGTTGATCCACGAGTGTATCGAGCTGATCGACGGTACATCACCACTGATGCTCGATGCGGGTATTGATTCGCGATACGCCTGCTGCGAGCGCCCTGTGGTGTACGTTGGGGGAGAGCTGGTCGGCTCCATGCTCGAGGTCGAACGTCATGAAAGCACTGGCGAACTGGTAGCCCCTCTGCAGCTCAAGGCCAACAATGGGCTGCTCATCATCGATGATCTGGGGCGCCAGCGGGTTCCGATCGCTCAGCTGCTGAATCGATGCATCGTCCCGATGGAGCAACATCTCGATAGTTTTTCGATAGGCGGCGGTGGGGGATTCACTGCTCCGTTCGATGCCGTGCTCGTCTTTGCGACCAATCTCTTACTGGGCGATATCGCGGACCAGGCGCTGCTGCGCCGCTTGGGCTACAAAATCGCATTCGGACCTGTTTCACCCGAGCAGTACCGGCAGATCTGGGAGCAGGCCTGCAGCGCTCTCGACTTGCTCTTCGACAAAACACTCGTGGACTTCGTGCTCGAGGAGCTCTACCCCTCGCATCAAGTGTTGATGCCCTGTCACCCGCGCGACCTGCTTGGACTCGTAGCCGACAAGTGCCGCTACGACGGCAGCAGTGCGACTCCGGATCGCGGGCTGATCCGTTGGGCGTGGGACACATACTTTCCCCGGATGAGGTGATTCCATGGCACGCCGACGCGGACCGCTGTTGTTGATGATTTCACTGCTCCTTGCCGTATTCGCGGCGTGGGTCGCAAACAACTGGATCAATGCGCGCGCCAGTATTGCGCCCGCCGCACCGATGGATCACGTCATCACTGCCGCCCTCGACATCCCTCTGGGCACCAAGATCGAGCAGCGGCATCTGTCGATGATCGACATGCTGGCCGGGAAGGCCCCTTCCGGGTCCTATCATGATTACGCGGATGTCGTCGGTAAGGTGACCTCGAGCACGGTACTCGCCGGAGAGATTCTGCTCGCGCCCCGCCTGGCTGACTCGGGGGCCGGTAGTTCGCTGGCTGCCGTGGTTGCTACCAACATGCGCGCTGTCACCGTGCGCGTCGACGACGTCGTTGGGGTCGCTGGTTTCCTGTTACCCGGAAATCATGTCGATGTTATCGAGACCGATCATGACAGCTTAGGGAGCAAAGCTAAGGCCCAGACTATCCTCAGCAACGTCAAGGTGTTGGCGGTCGACCAGACCGCCGCGGCGGATTCGAGCCAGCCCATGGTGGTGCGCGCCGTGACACTGGAGGTTACACCCGCGGACGCCGAGACGTTGCTCAAGGGCAAGACGGCTGGTTCGATTCAGCTCGCTCTGCGCAATCCGCTGGACGAGTCTGATACTCGGACCAAGCCCGTTGAGGAGCCTCGTGCCCCTGCCAAGGCGCCTGTTGTTCGCGTGGCGCGAGCCAAGCCGCCCGCCCCCGGAATCATGGTGATCCGGGGCACCGCGATCAGTCACGACCCGACTGCTGAAAGCCCAACGGCAGAGAGCCACGATCAGAATTGAAACAGTCGACGAGAAAAACAATGCACAAGTATCGCGACGGAATCCTTGCCTTACTGTTTGCCCTGGGATGGTCATTTGCGGCGGCGGCTGCCGAGCCGGCCTTACCGCTTCGGACCAACGTGGCGCCCCCGCTCGTCGGCGGTGGCGCGACGATCGATCTGGTCGTCCCCCTTTATAAGTCCCGCGTCGTTACCGTTGATGTGCCAACTTCGCGCGTATCGGTGGGCAACCCCGATATCGCAGACTTCGTCGTGATTTCTCCGACGCAGCTCTATGTGCTTGGTAAGGACATTGGCAACACCAACGTGCTGCTCTGGGACAGCAACGCACGCTTGATCGGTGCGATCAACGTGGAAGTGCAGCACGATTTGGAGGATCTCAAGCGCAAGCTCTCGGAGGTGCTGCCGCAAGAGCCTATTGAAGTGCGCTCGGCCCAGCGCTCCATCGTGCTTTCGGGAAGGGTCAGTGATGCGGAGGCTCAGAACGCTGCGGTTCGCATCGCGCAGACCTTCCTGGCGCAGATTCAGACCGCCAAGAAGACGGAACAGTTCCAGCTGCAGCAAAGCGGCGGCAATCGCGAGGATCGCAGCGTCGGCGAAGTGATCAACCTGCTGCAGATCGGGGGATCGCAGCAAGTCATGCTGGAAGTGAAAGTAGCGGAGATGCAGCGTTCGGAGCTGCGCCGCATGAACGCGCAGTTCAACAACTTCTGGAATGGCGGTAAGGTGAATCTGGGTGGAGTGAACGGTGGCGCCGTCCTGCAACCCTACAAGGACCCGCAGGGTGTGTTGCATCCGCTCTACAGCACTAACGGAACGTTGAATAACTACGGTCCGTTTCCGGGCGACCTGAGGCTAGGGCCGACCACCACCGTGGGCCCCGGCACCGACATTCAGCGTTGGGGACCACAGGTCGATTCGTTCCTGCCGAATTCCCTCACCCTTCCGGATAAAGGGTTGTTCGCTAGTTTCCTCACTGGCAACTTCATGTTCGATCTGATGCTGGATGCGGCAAAGAACAAAGGCCTTGCCAAAATCCTTGCCGAGCCCAACCTCACCACCCTCACGGGACAGGAAGCGAAGTTCCTCTCCGGAGGCCAGATTCCGATACCGATCGCCAATGCCCTGGGGGCGGTCAGCATCGAATACAAAGACTACGGCGTCGGGCTGAGCTTCATTCCGGTGGTGCTCTCCAACGGCCATATCAACCTGAAGCTGAACGTCAGTGTCAGCGAGCTGGTAGATACAACGTCACTGGGCGTCAGCCTCGCCCAAACGAACTCTGCTTTCATCATTCCATCACTGACCACGCGGCAAGCCAGCGGGACCATTGAGCTTGGCGACGGCCAGAGCATGGGGCTGGCGGGCATTCTGAACGACAGCATGCGCACGGCCGTCAACAAGTTTCCGGTACTCGGCGACGTACCCATTCTGGGTGCGCTGTTCCGCGACCAGAACTACACCAAGGGCGATACCGAGCTGGTCATTCTTGTGACACCCCATCTCGCGAAGCCGGTGTCCAAGAAGGACATCAAGTTGCCGACTGACAGCTACATCGAACCCAGTGATGCGGACTTCTATCTGTGGGGTCGGATGGAAGGTCACGACCGCCCGGCGGCTCAGAACTAGTCGGAGAACATGACAATGAAGACAGCAATTGCAATTACGGTCACAGCGACGGCCGTACTATCGGTGCTGACGCTCGGCAGCTGCGCCAGTGCGGTGGACCATGAATATGGCAAGGCCACCCATCAAATGGTGGCGGCGCAGGTCTATCACCCGGAGACGTTGGTACAACCTTCCGAAAAGGCAGTTGAGGGTGTCGATCCAGACTCCTCCAAGGCTGCCGTCGATGCCATGCGCAAAGACACCGGGGAACGTTCGCACGCCGCACAGCCCATCATCTTCACCTACGGTGGGGCAGGCGGCGGCGGTTCGAATCAGTGAGCGGGAGATCCCCATGCGCCGAACACAACGCGGCATCACCCTAGTCGTCGTAGCCGTTGCACTCTTCTCGTTGATCGTCATTGGAGGGCTCGCGCTCGATATCGGCCACGTGATGGTTAACAAGTCGCGCTTACAGGCGACCGTCGATGCCGCGGCGTTGTCCGCCGCCAAGGCACTCGACGTCACCAACTCCACCACACAGGCGGATACGGCGGCGACCAACGTTCTTGCTCTCAACGCACAGCAACAGAGCGAGCTTTGGTCCGTCTTTGGTAACACGACCCGGACGATCGAGTATTCCAATACATTGGTGCCGTTTGCGGCCGGGTCGACGCCCCCTCTCTATGTCCGTGTCAAGGTGACCGGTTTCAGCATTGCCTCGACGCTCGCCAGTGCCGCGGGCATCTACAACTTCAACATCGCCGCGACCGCGGTAGCTGGTCCGAGCCCGGCGATCAATACGGCCTGTAATCTCGCACCCATCGCGATCTGCGGCACAAACCCGCCGCCGGCCGGGCAGCCCATCTATGGCTACTCGCCCGGCGAAATCATGGTCATCAAGTATGCCGGCGGCGGTGGAGGAGGCATCGGTCCTGGTAACTACAATTTGCTCAACTACAGTGGTACTGGTGGGTCTGGGGTACGCACGGCACTCGCAGGCGGCTATTCGGGTTGCGCGACGATCAGCAATACAGTCACGACAAAGACCGGGGTGACCGGTGGACCCACGTCGCAAGGCATAAATACCCGCTTCAATGAGTACCAGGGGCCGATGGCAGGGACTCAGAGCACTTACCCGCCGGACGTCATAACTTCGCAACCGAGTGGCACGAGTCGACTCACCTGTTCGGGTTCGTGTACCTCGGTGCAGACGGTCGCTGGTCAGACGGTCGCGACTTCGACCGATTACGCCAGTTGGAGCTACGAGGGAATGTATCAGCCAAAGCTGGCGAATCAAACCTATGATGTACCTCCGCCGACCGGTGTCCCTGATCGTCGAGTGCTCGCCGTCCCGGTTACCGACTGCAGCACTGGTGGCGGCGGCACTTCGACGCTCAACGTGTTGGGGCTGGCCTGCATTTTCCTCCTGCAGGATGTGAATAACGGTGATACCAATGTGTTCGCCGAGGTGCTGTCGAATTGCCAGGTCAATGGCAATCCCGGTCCGACGCCAACCAACAACCAGGCGGGCCCCTACATCATTCAGCTCTATCACACGGACGGGAGCCCCGAATCGTGACTGGCGCTGCGCCGTCCCATCGATTGCCGCCCGGGCGCAGGTCGTGCCAGCACGGGCTTGCAATGGTGGAAATGGCCGTCGTCTCTCCGCTGCTGCTGTTCTTCCTCTATGCGATCGCGGAGTTCGGCAACATGTTGTATCAGTATTCGCTACTTGCTGATGCAGCGCGCGATGCCGATCGATATCTGGGCTCGAACGCGATTTCCACCGACCAAGGTATTGCGGTTATCAGCTCGACCCTCGTGACCGCCACCCAGAATCTGGTCGTTTACGGCAACACCGCCGGCAGCGGCAGCCCGCTGCTCCCGGGATTGGCGGTCGGACAGGTGACAGTGGCGACGCAGACCGATGCCGGAGGCGCGACCGACGTCACGGTTTCGGTCGCGTATCCTTATCAGAGTCTGCTCGGCGGCACACTACCTAATTTTGTTTCGAGTGGCAGCGTCAACACCGCGCTCACACTGAATGTCTTCACGAGCATGCACCCGCTATGAGAGTGATACTGCGCCACCGGCAGCGGGGAACTACGATGGTCGAATTCTCGATCATCGGAGTGTTGCTGTTCATACTCCTGTTCGGCGTGATCGAGTTCGGCCGGCTGCTGTCCACCTTCGTCGTTCTCGGCGAGAGTACCCGCCGCGCGGCGCGCCTGGCGGTCGTCTGTCCGATCAACGACCCAGGAATTACCAGCACGGGCATGTTCGGCAGCTTGCCGGGCTTCACCTCGGCCAATCTGCAAATCCAGTACCTCGATTCCAACGGTGTGGTTCTTGCCAACCCGGGGGCGGCGGCCACCTATCCCAATATCCAGTACGTTCGGGTCCAGGTGACGGGGTATTCCATCCCTCTGGCCATTCCGGTGATCAACCCCACGGTCACCGCGCCGCAGTTTGCGGTGACGTTGCCGCGCGAGGCACTCGGTGTGACGCGCACTCAGACCTACACATGCAGTTGACAAGGGTGCATTGAGTGATACGTGTTCTTATAGCATCTCGCACGCCAGCGCCCCTTCGGGCCTTGCAACAGTGCCTCGCCGGACACAGCAAGTTCGAAGTGCACGCGCGTCTCGTCAGTAACGGGCATACCGATCCGCTCCACGGGGTACCTTTCGATCCGGATCTGGTGGTGTTGCGTTTCGACGCGGAGCATCTGGCGGAGCTGGCTGCCTGGAATGCACACAACGCGGCGGCCCGGCCCCCGTTGATCGTCATCGGCCCTGCTGCCAATGCGGATGCGATGCGTTTGGCAATTCGTGCGGGCGCGAAGGACTTTCTGACGGAGCCGGTCGCAGCCTCGGATTTCATTACCGTACTCGAGCGTGTACACGCGGAATTCACGGCAACGTCGCGGCGGTCATCGGGCCCAACAGGTTCCCTGCATGCCTTTGTGGGCGCCGCTGGCGGAGCCGGGACATCCTTCCTTGCGACCAATGTTGCACGGATGCTCGCGCTCAAGGCCGGCCAGCCGGCCGATTCGCCGGTGCTGATCGACATGGATCTCAACTTCTCGCCGCTGTTGCACTACCTCGACCTGCACCCCGAGCGCGGATTGTTGCAGGCCTTGGATGCATTGACGGGTCTCGATGAGCACGCCCTGAGTGGCTTTCTTGCGTCACACCGCAGTGGCCTGCGCCTCCTGTCGAACATTCCCGGTCCTGCCGTGCTGACGAAGGACGTCTCCGCGGAAAAACTGGCGCGCTTGCTCGAGCTCCTCATTGGCCATCACTCTCATGTGCTCGTCGACGCTCCGCATGCGCTCGACACGCTCACGGCCACCGTTTTCGGTATCGCGACGCACGTAGTGCTCGTCCTTCAGCAATCGGTGCTGCAGGTGCGCAATGCCGTCCGCCTGCAGCAGATCCTCAGGGATGAGCTTGGGGTTCCAACGGATCGAATGCGAGTGGTCGTCAACCGCTATACCAAGGATGCGCTGGTGCAACTCGGCGATGTGCAGCGAAGTCTCGGTGACGTCGAGATCCTGACGGTACCGAGTCACTACCGCAGCGCGCTCGAAAGCACCGATACCGGGGTGCCTCTGTACGATGTCGATCGGGATTCCACGGTCGTGCGCGCGCTACAGAAAGTCGCTCACACCCTTGCGGGGACGGACGACAAGCCGCGAAGCGGCCTGTTGAGCCGCGTATTACCCGGATTTTTCAGGAGCTCGAAATGAACGCCAGTGCCACACTGAAAGACCGGCTTGGACTTGCGGAAGCCGCGGCCAGCCCGGATGAAAAGATGCGGCCAATGACGCCGCTCGAGTTGGAGTGGAAGCAGCGCATCTACCAGAAGCTGCTGCGGGTGCTCGATTTGTCGCTCATATCCTCGATCGAGGAGCAACAGGCGCGTGCCCAGATCCGTGAGATCAGCCTCAAGCTGATCACAGACGAGCTTGCCCCCTTGAGTCTGACGCAGCGGCAGTTCGTCGTCCGGCGCATTGAAGACGAAGTGCTGGGGCATGGCCCGCTGGAGCCCCTGCTCGCGGACCCAACCGTCTCTGACATTCTGGTCAATGGCGCGCACCATGTTTACGTTGAAAGGCGAGGTAAGCTGGAGCGCGTCGACGTTCGCTTCAATGACGATCAGCACCTGATGAACATCATCGACCGGATCGTTTCCGCGGTCGGTCGCCGTATTGATGAGTCCGCCCCGATGGTCGATGCCCGACTCGCCGACGGCTCGCGCGTCAATGCGATCATCCCGCCGCTGGCTCTGAATGGCCCCGTGCTCTCGATCCGGCGCTTCGCTGTTGAACTGCTATCGGTAAAGGATCTCTTGCACATCGGCACACTGTCCCAAGCCGTAGCCGACGTGCTGCGCGGCGTAGTGGCCGCCCGTCTCAACGTCCTGATCTCCGGTGGTACGGGCGCCGGCAAAACGACCTTGCTGAATGTTCTTTCGAGTTTCATACCCCGTGACGAGCGTATCGTCACGATTGAGGACTCAGCCGAGTTGCAACTCCAGCAGCCGCACGTAGTACGGCTCGAGACCCGCCCACCGAACATCGAGGGTCGTGGCGAGATCAATCAGCGCGATCTGGTGCGCAACTGCTTGCGTATGCGACCCGATCGGATCGTCGTCGGCGAGGTTCGTGGAGGCGAGGCGCTCGACATGCTCCAAGCGATGAACACCGGCCACGATGGCTCGCTAACCACGGTGCACGCAAATACTCCGCGCGATGCGCTCTCGCGTATCGAAACCATGGTTTCCATGACCGGGATGCAGTTGCCGATGAAGGCGCTGCGTGCCCAGATCGCCTCCGCGATCAACGTCGTGGTTCAGGTTGAACGCAGTGAGGACGGCAAGCGCCGCCTGGTAAGCGTGCAGGAGATCAACGGCATGGAGGGTGACATCATCACCATGTCGGAGATTTTCGCCTTCCGGCGCACCGGAGTTGATGAAAAAGGCAATGTGCTGGGTGCGCTGCTGCCAACTGGAGTCGTACCGAGCTTCCAGCGGCGGCTCACGCTGCGCGGATTCGATGTTCCAACGAGCGTATACCGGCCGTAGGGGTAAGAGTTATGTCCATCGGCGTAGTTCTGTTCATCTTGCTCGTGGGCGGAACGGTTTTCTTGCTCGCACTGGGGCTGATCGTCCCCACGTTCGGAGATCAGCGCCGTACCCGGAAGCTCCTGCAACGCCGCCTCGCCGACATTGAGAGTGAGCTGGGAGGGCACTCGGTGGCTTCCCTGATGCGCGAGAAATATCTGCGCGATCTTTCTCCGCTCGAGCGGCGTTTGGAAAGCCTGCCAGGTATGGAGCAGCTGGCCACCATGATCGAGCAAAGCGGGGGAACGCTGCTCGCTCACCAACTAATCGCTGTTGCGATGCTCCTGGGTGTGGGGAGCGCAATGGTCGATGGAGTCATGCTGCACAGCCCGTTGATTGCCGTCGTCAGTGGCATCTGTGGTGTCGCGGCGCCCTTTATCAAAATCCACATGGCACGTGTCAAACGGTTTACAAAGCTCGAGGAGCAGCTACCGGACGCCATCGACGTCTTGCGGCGTGCATTGCGCGCCGGCCATCCGCTTGGCGCCTGTCTCAAGCTGGTCGCTGAAGATATGCCCCAACCGATCGCCAAAGAGTTCGAATTGGCGTTCGCCGATATCAACTATGGAAATGATGTGCGCCGCGCGTTTCTGGGTTTGCTCGACCGTGTGCCGAGCGTCACGATGATGAGCTTCGTTACGGCCGTGTTGGTACAGCGCGAAACCGGCGGCAACCTTGCCGAGGTTCTCGACCAGATCAGCCGCGTCGTACGCGGGCGCTTCAAGTTCTACCGCAAGGTGCGCACGCTGTCAGCGGAAGGTCGGATGTCTGCCTGGGTGCTTGCCCTGGTGCCGCTTGCGCTCTTCGCTCTCATTTCCTACTCCTCACCGACTTACCTGCCTGTGCTGCTCCACGATCCGGTCGGCCACAAGTTAATTACGGTCGCCGTCGGGATGGCGCTCGTTGGGGTGCTCTGGATCCGCAAATTGCTGCGGATCGAGGTTTAATGCCATGAAAACCCTCCTGAGTCTGTGGTCTTCGTTGGGCGGAAATTTTCTGCAGCAACCGTTGGTTCTCGTTATCACTGTCGGTGCGGCAACCTTTCTGCTCGCGCTAGGTTTGCTGACAGTAATTGCTGCGGCGGCCAATCCCGCGCGCCGGCGATTGGCAGGGCTTGCTGGCCCAGCGCATCCGGGCGAGAGTGGTTCGGCGCTCGCCATCGCTGCTGCGGTCCAACCGCTCGCGCGCTTCCTCATGCCGACCAACAACAAGGAGCGTAGTGCAATGGAACACCGGTTTGCGAAGGCCGGTATAACCTCGCCCAAGGCGATGCCGGTGTTCTATGGGGTGAAAGCTCTCAGCGCGCTGACCCTGCTCACGTTGTGGATGGTGAGCGCCGACATGTTGCCGAAGCTCTCGACCAACCAAGTGGTGTTCTACGCGGTAATGTTCACCTTTGTCGGAATGATGCTGCCGAATTTCGTGCTCGATCGCCTCATTAACAGACGCCAGCGCGCGCTCCGCAATGCATTCCCAGACGCGCTCGATCTGTTGATTGTGTGCGTTGAGTCCGGGCTTGGGCTGGTCGCAGCGCTGCAGCGCGTGGCCGGGGAGTTGCAGGTGAGTCATCCAGAACTGGCGGCTGAGCTGGTCCGTATCAACGCTGAGATCCAGGCCGGCATGGAACGCGATCAGGCGCTCCGTAATCTTGCCGACCGCACTGGCCTCGAGGATATCCGCGGGCTCGTCGGGCTGCTGATCCAAAGCATGCGTTTCGGTACCAGCATTGCTGACGCGCTGCGCGTTTATTCCGAAGAATTCCGAGACAAACGTATGCAACGGGCCGAGGAAATCGCCGCAACGCTGGGCACGAAGATGATTTTTCCTCTGATTTTCTGCTTCTTTCCGAGCTTTTTCCTGGTGGCGATCGGCCCTGCGGTCATCCGGCTCATCCAAGCCTTTGCACATTCATAATCATGAGAATCACCTATAGACACTGTCGGGTTGCGCTCGCGAGCCTGGTCGCGATTGGAATTGTTGGCTGCGCCGGCACGCCGCCACAATCGGACACGTCGAGCCACACGAAGTCCGCCAAGAACTCCGACGATGCGAGTTCTCCGACGCGCTTGGCACGCTCCTTCGACGAGGCGGTCCGCCGTGGCGACGAAGCCTGGCATTCCGGCAACACTGACCTGGCGCTGTACCTGTACGTGCAAGCCTTGTCGTTCCAGCCCCGAGACATAAACACACTGGGCAAGATCGGCTCCATCCACCAGGCCAAAGGTAATCTCGATCTGGCGCGCAAGGCCTTCGAGCTGGCGGCCACGACCGCACCCAACGATGCACGGGCGACTTCGCATCTTGGATTGGTGATGTTGGGGCAGGGTGATCTGGATGGGGCCGATACCTGGCTGCGTAAGAGCATTGCGGTGGATACGACTAATTGGCGTATCTACGACGCGCTGGGATATATCGCGCGAACCCGCGGTCACTACACCGATGCGCTGGCATTCCTGCAACATGCGACTACGCTGGCGCCTTCAGCCCCAGAGCCGCTGCTGCATCGTGGTGGGGTGCTGGTCGCAATGGCGGACTATGCCAACGCCGAGACCGTCCTCAAACAGTCCTTGGAATTGCGACAGACGAGTGATGCTTGGCAACTCCTTGGAGACGCCCAGGCGCATCGCGGTGAGTATGCCAAGGCGCTCAATAGCCTGATGCAGACAATGGACGTGCCCAGGGCCTATAACGCCGTGGGGCAGGTGGCGATGTCGAATCACGACAACCGGGTTGCCTTCGACTATTTCCAGAAGGCGACTGAGGCCTCGCCGGTTTATTTCCCGGAAGCCCAGCGTAATGCCGCCGCGGCCCGCGAACGGCTTGGTGCCGTAATTACTGCGAAGCCGTGAGGTGGTGATTCCCGGCCGATTGAGTCGGGTGTTAGTGGAGCAGTCCGAGCCTGCGCGCCTTTGCGACCGCCTGCGTGCGGCTCTTGACGTACAACCGGCCGTACATGTTGCGGACATGCCACTTCAATGTTGTTTGCGCGATCGCCAGATGATCTGCAATCGCGCTGTTGCTCAAGCCTTCGGCCAGCAGATGCAGTATTTCGGTCTCGCGTGGAGTTAGGGACCGTTGCTCGGGGGAGCGGCCCATTGGGCCCGGCGGTGGGCTGTCGACGCCGGCGGTTGAGGTCGCCTCGGCGTGCGATTCGAGCAGCCGGTCCAGGTAGCCGACTGTCGGGCTGATGTTGACTGACTCCGGCTGAGTGCGACGAAGTCGGGTAAATGTTTCAATCAGGGTTCGTACCTTGGGATCGAGGTCGGTGACGCTACGCATGAGGCCACACTCTTCACCGACCATCAGCATTTCGCGAAGCGCCCTGCGGGCGTGTGTTTGGCATCCGGATGCCTCATGAGCGAGCGCCAGAAGGCCATGGATGCGCACTAACGACAAGCGGCGCTCGGCAAGGCGTGCAGCTCGGAGCAGTTGAGTCAGCCACTGCGTGGCGATAGCTGGCTTCCCCGCCGCGATGTGATAGCGCGCGGCGGCGAGGTAAGTGTCCTCGTCCCAAAACGGAATTTGATTTGCGGCACTCCCCGTGGGCGCGGTTAATGGTACGGCAAGCATCGAGAGTAACGCGTGCGCACCAGACAAGTCTCCGATCTGACAGAGGAGTGTCGCGTGCAACGAGTAGATCCTTCGCAGTGGTGCCTTACCGTGCCCTTTGAGCGCCTCCGCTCGTTCGATTTCATGCAGCCGGGCGAGGGCGGCATTGATCCCCAGTTCCGCGTAGGTGATGCGTACCGAGAGTAATTCAGCCCCGCGCGCACACGCGGGGTCGCCCAGCTCCTCGAGGGATATCATCGAGCGCTCTAAGTGTTCTTTCGCGCCGGACAACGCGTTGCGCTCGAATAGGATCTCGGCCATCCGAAGATGCGGCACAGCGACCACCGGTGCAACGCCGCCTGGTAGAGCATCCACGCCTGCCACAGCTTGAGCGCTTATTGACAGTGCCTGGTCGAGCCGTCCCTGAAAGTAATGAACCTGTGCTACTCCGCTGGCTGCCTGCACCGCCGCGTTTACATTGCCGATGCGATTGCTGTGGAATTGTGCTTCGGAAAATCGCGCGCGTGCTTCTTCCATGTCGCCCGCCTGCACGTAATTGCGGGCCAGCGCTATGTCGATTAAGCCGAGGAGCATATGGTTGTCCGGCGCCTGGGCGCTTCTCAGAGCGAGTAGCGCCTGCGGATCGAACTGCGCCGCGCTCTCGCGCTGTTCGAGCACCTGCGCGATCAACCGCAAGTGATCGCGCCAGCCGCGACCGGTACGCGCTTGTCCGGGGTCCTCGGTCTCGAGCAGGCTCTCAATTACACGACGGCCGCGTGGCAACTGCCTGCTGACCTCATCCCAGTGTCCGGTGACAAACAATCCCCAGAGGGCGCAGACCAGTATGACAGGATGATTCCTGATTGTATCTTCCGGTAAGCAGCGCACCCAGTCGAGCAAAGCCGTAACACGGCTGGATGTGATCGCATCCAGCGCGAGAGTGTCGAGAAGATCGGCACAGCGCTCATATTCCTCGGCCGCTAGAGCATGTCTGACGGCATCGGCTGGCCTTCCATTGCGCTCGAACCACAGGCTTGCAGTGCGGTGCGTGGCTCGACGATCGTTGGCATCGAGTTGCTCAAAGTAGCGCTGCAGTACGGTACGGCACAATGGTCGATGACGAAACCAGTCACCGTTGCTGTCGGCGGCTGTCAGGATCATGTGCTCGCGCTCGAGACTGCGGAGTATGGTTGGCCCGTCGTCGCGGCCGGTGAGCGCATTGCAAAGCGAGCCGGTGACACTTTCAAGCGGAGCTGTCTTGATCAGCAAGTCCCGGGTGTTGGGATCAAGGGGTAGGAGGACTTCTTCTTCGAGATAGTCGACTAGCAACCCTCGTACTTTCTCCAGCGCACCCGCAATGTCGGTGGTGTTGGCCGCCGCCATGGCGCGCGCAAGTACTGACAGGATGATCGGCCAACCGTCAGCGACCTCGTGCAGCCGGGTGAGATCGGTGGGCGAGAGGTTGAGTTCGTGGAACTCGCGGAGAAAGTTAGCCGATTCTTCACGAGTGAAGCGTAGTTCTTCGGCGCCAAGGATGACGGCCTCACCCGAGATCCTCAACTTGCTGAGTGGCCAGGCCAGCCGTCGCCGGCTCGCACAGACGCAACGAATTTCTTTGGGCAGGCGTTGGATGAGCTCGAATAGCGGTCCCGGCGTTGGCATCCGATCCAGATTGTCCAGAAAGAGTACGCCGGCCCGTGGGTGGCGCTCGAGTGCGTCGGAGAGTTCCTGGAGAGCTTGCTCCGGCAAGGTTGCCGTGGCCGTGTCGGCACAAGGCTGTGTCAGGAATCGCCGGCATGCCGCGCGCAGGCGGACGACAAACCGATCGAGGGTGTCGTCTGTGCGTTCCAGGCTCAGCCAGCTCGCAACCACATCCGGTTCGGCGGTGCACTGGGCGTACCACACGCGCATCAGCGTCGTCTTGCCGAAACCGGATGGCGCAGTAAGCAAGGTCAAACCGGGACCCCGCAGAGGGCTGGACGCGCGCAGGCGTGGCGGCACGAAAACCCCGCCATCTGGAGAGCGCGTGGCCGCGTGCTTCGGGGCGGAAATTGCGGTGCGGGCCGTCATGACGGCTACATTGTTAGCACACCCGGTCCCCGCGCCCCCATCCTTTTTGAGGGTCTCCGTAGCGGCCATTCGCCTTAAACAGGGTCCCCCATCACTTAAACGCGACTTGAGAAATGACCAATCCGTTTCGGGAGAACCTGCTGGCGGGAAAAGCTGCCGTCGTCGCCGGGGCAAGCAGTGGGATCAATCTGCAAATTGCCACCCGATTCGCACAAGCCGGCGCCAGAGTCGCGATCTTCAGCCGCTCTGAGGAGAAGATTCAGGCGGCGGCAGCGGGTATTCGCGCCTTGGGCGGCGAGGCGACCGGATTCGCCCAGGACGTGCGCGACTATGCCGGTGTGGCTGCCACGTTGGCGTCGGCCGCGACTGCATACGGACCGTTCGATATCGTAGTCTCAGGAGCTGCGGGAAATTTCGTGGCACCAGCACTGGGAATGTCTGCCAATGGGTTCAAGGCCGTGGTCGATATCGATCTGCTCGGCACGTACCACGTCTTCCGGGCGAGCCACGAGCATCTGCGCAAGCCCGGTGCCTCGCTCATCAGCATCTCGGCACCGCAGGCGCTCCTGCCGTACGCACTGCAGGCGCACGTCGGCGCGGCCAAGGCCGGGGTCGAAATGTTGACCAAGGTGCTCGCCGTGGAATGGGCAGGTGAGGGCATCCGAGTGAATTCCATCGTGCCAGGACCCATTGCGGAAACCGAAGGCATGGCTCGCCTCAGCCCCAATGCCGATGCGGAAAATCGCAATCGCCGCGCTATCCCATTGCAACGGTTCGGCAGCAAGGACGACATTGCCTGGCTCGCTCTGTTTCTTTGCTCGCAAGCCGCTGTCAACATCACGGGGGCGACGCTGGTCAGTGACGGCGGCCAGATGTTGGTCGGCGCAGGCGGCATGGCCGGGCGGTTGGGCGCGTGATGAACAATGTAGGAGCGGATCGATGATTGCCTATAAATCACCCTGGATGAACGATGAGCTGGAGATTTTTCGCCAGAGTGTCAGCCGGTTCGTCGAGGCCGAGATGGTGGCGCAGGACGTGCAGTGGCGCGCCCAACATGGTGTCGGCCGGGAAGTGTGGCGCAAGGCCGGCGCACAGGGACTTCTCTGTATGGATATTCCTGCCGAATACGGTGGGGGTGGGGCGGATTTCCGCTATGAGTCGGTTTTCTACGAGGAGCAGGGCCGGCGCGGTCTCAGTGGCTTCGGGCAGGGCGTACACAGTATCTGCGCGCACTACGTGTTGAATCATGGCACGGAGGATCAAAAGCGCAGGTGGCTGCCACGACTGGCCAGCGGGGAGCTCATTGGCGCGATCGCCATGACCGAGCCGGGAGCGGGCTCGGACCTGCAGTCCATTCGCACACGAGCCGAGAGGTCCGGCGGAGCCTACACCGTCAATGGCTCCAAGATCTTCATCACCAACGGAGGCAGTGCCGGGCTGCTGCTGCTGGTGGTCAGAACCGATATGGCGCAGCGCGCCAAGGGCATCTCGCTTCTCATGGTCGAAACCGCGGATCTGCCCGGCTATCGGGTCGGGCGCGTGCTCGACAAAATGGGCCTGCACGCTCAGGACACCGCGGAACTGTTCTTCGATGACGTGCGGGTACCGGAGGACTGTCTGCTCGGCGGGGTGGAGGGACAGGGGTTCTATCAGATGATGAGCGACCTGCCTTACGAACGCACCATCATTGCAGTTGGTGCGGTTGCAGCGATGGAAGGCGCAATTGCAGAGACGCTGCGCTACGTCAAAGAACGCGCCGCCTTTGGCCGCACGGTATTCGATTTCCAGAATACCCAGTTCAAGCTCGCCGAGGTCGCTACCCTGACACGCGTCGCGCGGGTGTTTGTCGATCGCTGTATCCAACAAGTGGTGGAAGGGACGCTCGACAACCAGACCGCGGCCATGGCGAAGTGGTGGGTCACGGACATGCAGCAGAAGGTTATCGATGAATGCGTGCAGCTGCATGGAGGTTACGGATATATGAACGAGTACCTCGTGTGCCGCATGTTTGCCGACGCGCGCGTGCAGAGGATCTATGGCGGCACCAACGAGATCATGAAGCAGGTGATTGCGCGCTCCCTGGAATAGGTACTGCCGCTTGCGTCGGCTGGGCGGCCCTTGCAGACTAGCGGCTCCCAGCTCTTCGGAAGCATTCGCATGAAGGTAGCCAAAGAGGGCGAGCCGGCGCCGGTTCCTCAGCCGGTTCTTGCGCCGCTCACGCGCGCCGCCATTTTCCTGGTTGTCTCCATCAAGCCAGACCATGAGAGCTGGGCCGCCGTGCGCTCTCTTTGCGTCGATCTGCCCGGAATATTTCGCGCCGTCGATTTTCGTCGCATCGAGGGCGGACTGTCTTGCGTTACGGCGTTCGGATCGGACGCCTGGGATAAGCTTTTCGGAACACCTCGTCCTGCCGAGCTGCATCCTTTTCGCGAGATACGAGCGGGGAACCGTCACGCCGTGTCAACTCCGGCCGATGTGCTGTTCCACCTCCGTGCCAGGGGAATGGATTTGTGCTTCGAGTTGGTTTCCCAGATCATGGAGCGGATCGGCGGGGCGGTTGCTGCTGTGGATGAGACACATGGCTTTCGCTATTTCGATGATCGCGATCTGCTCGGATTCGTCGACGGCACGGAAAATCCACGTGGCAATCAGGCGCTCGAGGCTGCTCTGGTAACTGACGAAGATCCGCAATTCGCGGGCGGAAGCTACGTCATCATTCAGAAGTATCTGCACGATGTGGCCCGCTGGAATACTCTTCCGGTCGAGGAGCAGGAGCGCATCATCGGGCGCAAAAAGCTCTCGGACATCGAATTGAGCGACTCCGTCAAACCAACCTCGGCGCACAACGCGCTGACGACCATTGTCGAAAACGGCAAAGAGATGCAGATTCTGCGGGACAACATGCCCTTCGGCAGGCCCGGTCACGGAGAGTTCGGCACCTACTTCATCGGCTACAGCCGCACCCCGCGCACCACGGAGCAGATGCTCGAAAACATGTTCGTCGGGCGGCCGCCGGGCAACTACGACCGGCTTTTGGATTTCAGCCACACCGTGACCGGCTGCCTGTTTTTTGCGCCGTCGGCGACTTTTCTTGAGAGTCTCGATGACGAAAGCCCCGTGCCTCCTCCTGCCGGTCAGCTGGAGGGGCGGTAGCGACCGGTCACTTGCGATCACTTAACCCGCCGGGCGAAGGGGTCATTGCGAGACAGCGTGAGGTCAAGGCCCTGGTGGAATTGCGGGTGCCATTCGATCGGTACTGCCGGCAGCCTCAGTCGCCACCTGAAAGTAGTCGCGCCGCCGCGGGGCGATGTTCTGCAGTAGTGGATCGTTTGTTCCCTGAGAGTGGCTCCGGCTTGCCCCGGGCCGCTCTAGAGTCGGACGTTAAAATAGCCACCGCAGGCCCATTACAATGCTCGTCCGCTCTCGCTCCGTTACTGCCAGTGCCGCGGCTGTGGCCGTCGGCATGATCCTCAGCGTTTCCGCCATGGCGGCGCAAGCTCCGGTCCGTGGCGCTCATCATTTTGCGCTCACGGATCAGAACCCCACTCAGTCCGGTCCGAGCGATCCGTCGCAGCCGAACGGCCCGGTGGATACCTGGAAGCTCGACTTGTCGGGCGAGCAGACCGAAGGTTTCATCACGGTACAGGATGAAACCTGGAATCCTAACTTCAACGTGCCGCTGCATTTTCACAAGAAGCATTCGGAGTCGTTTTACATCCTCGACGGCGAGGTGGAGTGGACTGTCAGCGGCGAGACGCATGTAATGCATGCCGGTGATCTCGTCTACATCCCACCCAACACACCCCATAAGGTACACGTCGTTGGTGGTAAGCCGTTGCACACTCTGTTCTTCTCCGCGCCGGGCGGCTACGAGGACCAGGAGAGTCTGCGCGGTCAATTCACCAAGGAGCAGCTCAACGAGCCGGCCGCGAAGGCTCTCGCGGACAAGCTCGATGACTTCAATCCGCTGCCGGATGACACAACCATCCCTTCGGATACCGCAGGGCCGGAGCCGCACCGTGGCGTGCACCACTTCGCTCTGCAGGGACACATCCGCAAGGCAGTCAACCGTTCGGGCAACGTGACCTCACTGATCTCTCTGGCTGGTGATCAAACCGAAGGTCGCTACACCTTCCAGGACGAGAGCTGGCCCGCTGACTTCAACGTCGAGCTGCACTATCACAAGCGGCACAGCGAGATTTTCTACCTGGCCGGCGGTGAGATTGAATGGACCATCGGGGGCGAGACCCATGTCATGCACACTGGTGACCTGGCGTACGTTCCGGTGGACACACCCCACAAGGTGCATGTCGTAGGCGGCAAGCCGGCCCACCTGTTATTCCTCCAGGCCCCGGGCGGCTACGAAGCCGCCATCGACCTGACCAACGAGTTCTCCAAGGCGGAACTGGAGCGCCCGGGCGCGAAGGCCGCCATGGCCACCCTGCACGACTTCAACAAGCTGCCTGACCCGAATCCCTATAAGCCCAAGTAATCCGAGGGCCCAAGTAATCCGGGCGGGATTCAATGACGGCACCCGCGCTCAACGGCCGGGTGCCGTCAGTCGCTCACTGCACCTGGACGCTTTGCACCAGCAGGACCTCACAAGCGCCGGCGCCGGTGTCATTGCGGGTGAGTGAGGTGCGGAAGAACATGCCGTCGTTGCGTGTGCCGTCCACTAGCATTCCCGTCAGGTGCACCACCTGTCCTACTCGCAGGCGAGCCAGCTCCGAGCCGATGACTGAATCAGCCGGAATGACATGCGTGTTGGCGCTGTGCTCAATCACCTGCTCTGCGGGCACAGGTAACCCTGCGATGGGTCTCCAGCCGTAGAAGCGCGCGCCCTGCGTTATTTTGAACGAGCGCAAGATCCGGTTATCCGACATGACGCCCCAGCCGAGGGCGAGGTCCTCAGGAACCAGGTCGGACAGGGCATCGAATGAGTAGTCCTCGCGACTCAGGATGCGAGCGGTAATGTCGTACTCAGCACGCGGCGTCAACGTCCAACGTCCGTGCTCCACCCTCGCGGCCCCAATCAAGTCTGACTGAAGCGGCTCGTCGGGCGCGATCAGGCCGTCGGGCGGGTGAACCGGGCGCAGCCGCCATTGATGCCCGCCTTGCCAGATTGCGCCGGCACACAGTGCGATAAAGACAATCCTGGTCCAGTCCATGCCCGAATGTTGGCCTGTGCTGTCGCGGTTGTCCTGACGGAGATCA
>Ga0134126_10000944_pt1 | contig 36864 bp, 36 predicted proteins | sample KB31752_FD_96881 | JGI IMG/M metagenome (GOLD analysis project Ga0134126, IMG submission 96881) | Terrestrial soil microbial communities with excess Nitrogen fertilizer from Kellogg Biological Station, Michigan, USA - KB3-175-2 | ecosystem: Environmental > Terrestrial > Soil > Unclassified ...
ATTTGAAACAGAAATACGGGACGTAAAATCAGAAGTAATCAATATGTGGCAATTAGTTCTTTCGCAATTAACCAAGGCAAAAGAAGCCATGCTTGCATTTGATAAAGACCTTGCGCGTGAAGTTATGGCGCGCGAAAAAAGGGTCAACGCTCTTGAATTGAAAATAGACAGGGACTGCGAAAACATTTTTGCGCTCTATTGCCCGGTTGCAATAGATTTAAGGTTTTTATTAGCTGTGCTTAAAATAAATACGAACCTCGAGCGTATTGGTGACATTGCTGATGGCGTCGCCCGGTATATCGCAAACTCCCCCGTAAAATTTAATAAAGAGTTTTTAGCATCAAGCCGGTTAATTGAAATGTATAATGGTTCCATAAGCATTCTATCCGATACACAAGCTTCGTTTGAGTTTGAAAATACGATTCTTGCACGGACGATTTTTTCCAGGGATGAAGTTCTGGATACTATCAACAAAAAAGCAGATGAAAATATCTCTAAGTATATTCACGAAGACCTTAATAACATCAGTGAAGCTTTGAATATACTTTCCATCATCAGAAAATTGGAGAGGGTCGGTGACCAGGCAAAAAATATTGCAGAAGAAATCATTTTTTATGCTGAGGCAAAAGTTTTAAAACACAAATCCAATAACCCAAAAAACAGTAAAGCAGAAGGCCAGTAAACCAACAAAAAACAGTGATTATTATTTTTGGAAATGAGAACTTACGAGTTTTCCATTTTAGGATATGTTTGCTGTCAGGTATTAAAAAAGATTGGCTTTTATTTGAAAAAACAAAATAAGAATCCTGAATAAAAGTTCGTTTACTGCTTTAATAATTTTGCAATTTATGTTGCTTTAAACCCTTCTTTCAAAGTAACTGTCCGGTTAAATACCAGTGCTCCTGGTTTGGAATCTTTGTCAATACAGAAATATCCATTTCGCATAAACTGAAAGTGGGCACCGGTTTCAGCATGTTGAATATGTGGTTCTATAAATGCATTTTTAATAATATACAGCGAATCCGGATTAATATATTCTTTGAAATCCCCTTCTTCGGCAGACGGGTTTTCTACTTTAAACAAACGTTCATACAATCTTACTTCTGCTATTGCAGCATTCCGCGCGTTAAGCCAATGGATGGTACCTTTTACTTTTAAGTGGCTCATATCGTGGCCGCTTTTGCTTTCGGGGAGATAAGAGCAATGTATTTCTGTTACGTTTCCATTATCATCTTTTTTGAAACTCTCGCATTTAATTATGTAAGCGCTTTTCAAACGCACCATTTGCCCTGGCGCGAGGCGAAACCATTTTTTAACCGGAACTTCCATAAAATCTTCCTTCTCTATCCAAAGTTCTTTTGAGAAAGTGATGGTTCTTATATTTTCCGGATCATTAGGAAGGTTTTCTGTAGTTAAATCTTCTGTTACATTCTCATCATAATTATCAATGATGAGTTTTACAGGATTCAAAACCGCCATCACACGATTGGCTGTTTGGTTTAATTCTTCACGGATACAAAATTCCAACAGGCTAATATCAATGAGGTTATCTCTTTTGGCAACTCCGATCTTTTCGCAAAACGTACGAATGCTTGATGGTGTATATCCTTTTCTTCTAAAACCAGAAATAGTAGGCATTCTTGGATCGTCCCACCCGGAAACAATTCCGTCATTCACCAATTGTAATAATCTACGTTTACTCATCACCGTATAAGTCATATTTAAACGCGCAAATTCATATTGATGTGTAGGGAAAATTTCCAATTTTTCAATAAACCAATTGTAAAGTTCGCGATGAGGAACAAATTCTAAAGTGCAAATACTGTGAGTAATATGCTCGATACTATCACTTTGTCCATGTGCGAAATCGTACATCGGATAAATACACCATTTGCCTCCTGTGCGGTGATGATGCGAATGTTTAATGCGGTACATGATCGGGTCGCGCATCAGCATATTGATGTGAGCCATATCAATTTTTGCACGCAATACTTTTTCGCCGTCTTTATATTTTCCACCCTTCATTTCTTCAAACAGGCGTAGGTTTTCTTCTTTACTTCTATTGCGGAATTGGTTCTCCCTTCCTGCTTCAGTCGGAGTTCCTTTATCTGATGCAATTTGTTCCGAAGTGCTATCATCAACGTACGCTAACCCTTTATTGATAAGCTTTACAGCAAAAAGATACAATTCATCAAAATAATCACTTGAATAAAATTCGTTGCTCCAGGTAAAACCAAGCCAATGTATATCTTCTTTAATGCTATCAACGTATTCTGTATCTTCTGTTACGGGATTTGTATCATCAAAACGGAGATTGGTATTCCCATTATATTTCAGGGCAATTCCAAAATTTAAACAAATGCTTTTAGCGTGCCCGATATGTAAATAACCGTTTGGCTCGGGAGGAAAACGGGTAAGAATATTTTTATATTTCCCATTTCTAATATCTTTTTCAACGATTTCTTCAATAAAATTAAGGCTCCTTATTTCCTCTGGCTTTTGTTCACCAGAAAGAACTTCAGGGCTTTTCAATTCCGAAGATTCATTCTTATTATTTATTTTTTCTGCCATTTTTTATTTTCTAAACTACAAACTAAAAAACTTTAAACTAACCTTCCATACTTTCCGCAATTAATTCCGCTAAATCAATCACTTTTACTTCATCTTCTTTTTCATTCAGTTTTACTCCATCGCTAAGCATTGTCATACAAAAAGGGCAGTTGGAGGCAATTATTTTGACCCCGGTTTCAATGGCTTCTTTTGTTCTTTCTTCATTGATTCTTATATTGCCTTTTTCCTCTTCCTTAAACATTTGCGCCCCGCCGGCACCACAACAAAGCCCGTTGCTGCGTGAGCGTTTCATCTCTGTTAGTTCCACATCCAGCGCTTCCAAAACTTTTCGGGGTGCTTCATAAATATTATTGGCGCGGCCAAGATAACAGCTATCGTGATACGTAATTTTTTTCCCTTTAAAACTTCCATTTTCTTTCATTTTTATCTTTCCTTCATCTATGAGTTGTTGCAGAAAAACAGTGTGATGAATTACTTCGTAAATGCCACCTAAAACCGGGTATTCATTTTTTAAAATATTGAAACAATGCGGGCAGGTAGTTACTATTTTTTTTACCTGGTATCCATTTAGCAACTGAACATTTTGATAGGCCATCATTTGAAATAAAAATTCATTACCAGCGCGCCTTGCCGGGTCACCATTGCACATTTCTTCCTTACCAAGAATAGCATAATTGATATTGATTTTATTTAAAATTGTTGCGAAAGCCTGTGTTATTTTCTGCGCGCGTTGGTCAAAACTTCCGGCACAACCTACATAAAACAAAACTTCCGGAGCCTTGCCTTCTGCCGCCATTTCAGCCATTGTTGGGATATGCATTTTATGTAAATTTTGGCAGCTAAAATACAACAAACTAATTTGATATGAAGCAAGTGATTCGCCTGTTTAACTTATTTTTGCGGCTATCAAAAAATGGAATGGAGCTAATCAAAAAAATAAAAAACTGGGAGCAATGGCCTTTCAAAATTTTATATGCGCCAATTGCACCAGCGTGGGTTTGGTATATGATGCGTTCGCGTGCCGTGTGGTTTTTTACGCCCAGTAACCCCAAACTTACTTTTGGCGGGCTGGACGGTGAGCCAAAAAAAGAAATGCATGATCTTTTGCCACTCGAATTTTGCCCTAATTTTTTTAATGTTCAGACTTCCGATAACTTTTCTGAAGTCAAAAAGAAATTGGAAACCTCAGGAATAAAATATCCGTTGATCGTAAAACCGGAAGTGGGTGGCCAGGGAATTTTATTTAGAAAAATAGAAGATGAAGGCATTTTAAAAGAATATCATTCTAAAATTCCTGTAGAATATTTTATCCAGGAATTTATAGATTACCCGATTGAAGTTAGTTTGTTTTATTATCGTTTCCCTTTTAAACAAAGTGGGGCTATTACCGGGTTTCTTCAGAAAGTTCCAATGCGTGTTACAGGAGATGGGATTCATAACCTTGGTGAATTATTGATGAAGAATTTGAAAACAAAAAAAAGGCTGGCTGAGTTAAAACAAAAACATGAAATTAATTTCGATAAAATAATTCCTGAAGGCGAAGTATATTTTTTAAGCCACGCCGGCAACCATAACCGTGGTGCTGATTTTTTTGATTTAAGTTCAGAAATAAATGACAGCCTTATACATGTACTCGATAAAATTAGCCTTGGAATTAATGATTTTTATTATGGCCGCTATGATATCATGTGCAATTCAATTGAAGATTTAAAACAAGGAAAAAATTTTTTAATTCTTGAATATAATGGTTGTGGCGCCGAACCAAATCACTTTTATGATACGGGCTACACTTTGAAGGGCGCATGGAAAGAAATTCTCAAACATTGGAAAATATTATACAAAATCAGCCGCTATAATCATAACCAGGGAATTTCTTACTGGCCGTTTTGGAAAGGAATCCGCTTTCGCAGGCAAACAAAAAAATATTATAAATTAATTAGGAAAGTGGATAAGGAAATTCCTTAAAAAAATAACACCTTGCTAAAAAATTTGAAAATGATGAAGATGCTTTTAATATGTTTACTATTTATTTCATTTAATACATACGCTCAAAAATATACCCCTGTTGATACTGCAAGCAAGGCTCATTTTGTGATTAAAAATTTTGGAATTGGCACTGGTGGTGATTTTACAGGTTTAAAAGGTAGTATTACTTTTTTACCCGAAAGCCCTGCTGATTGCAAATTTGATGTTTCCGTGGAAACTTCGACCGTTGATACTGATAATAAAATGCGCGATAAAAGTTTAGTCAGCGATGAATATTTTGACGCAGCAAAGTTTCCTCTGATAACTATAGTTTCTGCAAAGATTGAAAAGACAAATAAAACAACTGCGGGATTTTATTACTTTACCGGAAGCCTTACTATTAAAGGTATCACAAAACCAATAGCGTTTCCCTTTCAGGCAAAAGAGGAAGATAATGGTTATCTTTTTACCGGTAATTTTAATGTTAGCCGTTCAGATTTTGGAGTTGGTTCACAGAGTATTGTTTTAAGCAACGAGGTTGTTGTTACGTTATCTGTTTTTGCAAAAAAGAACCGATGATTTTATGCCATTAATAAAAGTATTTTTTTGGGGAATGACCGTAAGTTTTTTAGGCTCGCTTCCTTTAGGTACTTTAAATGTGGCAGCCATGCAAATAAGTGTGCAGGAAAATGTTCAAAATGCCATTTTATTTTCATTGGGTTCTTTGACTGTAGAAATGATTTATGTGAGAATTTCGTTGGTTGGAATCAATTGGGTTCGTAAACAAAAAAAATTATTCCGCTGGATGGAATGGATCACATTGGGAATAGTAATCGCTCTTGCTGTAGGAAGTTTTGTTGCTGCTATGCAGCCCCATCAACCAAAAAATGTAATGCTTAATAATAACATAAACAGATTTTTACTTGGTGTTATGTTAAGCGCTATCACCCCGATGCAAATTCCTTTTTGGTTTGGCTGGAGTACAGTGCTTTTTACCAAAAATATTTTGCAGCCTAAAAATTCTTTTTATAATCTTTATATTGTAGGAATAGGGCTGGGAACCTTTATGGGGAATTGTGTTTTTATTTGGGGGGGAAAATGGATCGTTCAAAGACTAAATGGAAACCAAAGTTTGCTAAATTGGATCATTGGTGGAATTTTTGCCGTAACCGCAATTATTTTTCTCATAAAAATCTTGTTGCATAAAGATGGAATGAAGAAGATGGAAGAAACTGCTTAGATAATTTTCATTTACCAGTAAACGAACAAATTCAGCTGATTCTTATTTTATAAAATCCCGTTAATGTGGAAATACATTAGAATTAATTTGACAAATCCATTAATTGGTTGAAGATTTATTGTAAAATATGAAAAATAAATTTGTTGATTTCAAATTCTAACTTATTTTTGCGCAGCAATGAAGATCACAAAAGCAAATACCGGTTTCTTTTATTTTAGCTACTATTTTAGAAATAGCCCGGGATGCCTTTGTTAAAAATGAAATAACAAAATAGCAATAAAAAATCCCGGCACAAATCGCCGGGATTTTTGTTTATATGAGCAAGAAAATTTCCATTCAGGGTTTTGAAGGCAGCTTTCACCAGGCTGCAGCCCGCCAGTTTTTCGGAGATGATGTAGAAGTAATTTGCTGCTCTACTTTTCGTGATGTGGTAAAAATCGCTGATGATAAAAACAGAAGTGACGGTGGTTTGATGGCAATTGAAAATTCCATTGCAGGAAGTATTTTACCCAATTACAATCTTCTTCAAAAAAGTAATTTAAAAATTGTTGGTGAAATTTATCTGCAGGTGAACCAACATTTAATGGTAAACCCTGGAGTGTCGCTTGATGATATTAAAGAGGTTCATTCTCATCCGATGGCATTACTTCAGTGCACTGATTTTTTAGAAAAACACAATTGGAAATTAATTGAAACGGAAGACACAGCATTAAGCGCTCAACACATTTATCAGCACAAAAGCAAACACATAGCGGCTATCGCAGGTGAATTGGCTGCGCAGCTTTTTCATTTAAATATGATTGCTCCAAATATTCATACGCAAAAAAATAATTACACTCGTTTTTGGGTTTTGGAGAATGTGGAATCTGTTATTGAAATTGAAGGTGCAAATAAAGCTTCAATTATTTTTGAAACAGACCATTCAAAAGGAAGCCTTGCAAAAGTGCTTACAAAAATTTCTGAGGAAGGTGTGAACTTAAGTAAGCTTCAATCCATGCCTATTCCCGGCAGCGACTGGAAATATTCTTTTCATGCAGATTGTGAGTTCACGGATATTCAACATTTGAATCATGTTCTGGAAAATATAAAGCCATTCACGGCAGATGTAAAAGTATATGGAGTTTATAAAAATGGAAAAACACCGAGATCCTGAATTAATGAAAATAAAGACAAATCAACAAAGATGAATAACAACGATTCTCAAAATATAATAAATGTAGGTGACCGACTGGGAGGAGTAGAGGAATATTATTTTTCAAAAAAATTGCGGCAGATTGATGAGATGAATAAGGCTGGTAAAAATGTAATCAACCTTGGAATCGGAAGCCCTGATTTGCCGCCACATCCGGATGTGATAGAGACTTTATCCGCGGAAGCTGAAAAGCCTAACCAGCATGGATACCAGAATTATAAAGGAAGCCCTGTTTTGAGAAATGCGATTTCAAAATGGTATCAAAAATGGTACGATGTAAGTTTAAATCCTGAAACAGAAATTTTGCCCTTGATTGGCAGCAAAGAAGGCATTATGCATATTTGTATGACGTACATTAATCCGGGAGATATTGTTTTGATTCCCAATCCTGGTTACCCTACCTACCAAAGTGCGGCGAAAATTGCCGGAGCTAAAGTACATGCTTATACGCTTAAAAAAGAAAATAACTGGTGCCCTGATTTTGAAGAGCTGGAAAAACTGGATTTGCAGAATGTAAAACTGATGTTTGTAAATTATCCTCAGATGCCTACCGGGCAGTTACCCACAAACGAAATGTTTACCCAATTAATTTCTTTTGCAAAAAGGCACCGGATTCTTATTTGCCACGACAATCCTTATAGTTTTATTTTGAATGATAAACCAATAAGCTTATTAAAATTTGAAGGAGCGAAAGAGGTAGTCATAGAATTAAATTCCTTCAGCAAAAGCCATAATATGGCAGGATGGAGAGTGGGAATGCTTTGCGGCGCAAAAGAAAGAATTGAGGAAGTGCTCCGCTTCAAAAGTAACATGGACAGTGGAATGTTTCTCCCGCTGCAATTGGCTGCCGCAAAGGCTTTGGAGCTTGGGCAGGATTGGTACGATTCAGTAAATGCTGTTTATCGAAAAAGAAGGGAAAAAGTTTTTGAATTACTGAATTTGCTGAATTGTTCGTTTGATAAAAACCAGGCGGGATTATTTGTGTGGGCAGCTATTCCTTCCGGATATAAAGATGGCTTTGAATTGGCGGATAAAGTTTTGAAAGATTCCAATGTATTTATCACTCCGGGCGGGATTTTTGGAAATGCCGGAGACAATTATATAAGAGTGAGTTTATGCGCTACAGTAGAAAAATTGGAGGAGGCGATTAATAGGATCAAAAAAAATTGAAAGGTTGAAATAATAAATTGAACATGTTTAATAATGTTACTATTGTCGGGGTTGGCCTAATCAGCGGATCTTTAGCGTTGGCTTTAAAAGACAAACGCTTGGCAAAAAATATAATCGGCGTAAGCAGAACGAAGGCGAGTTTAGATAAAGCAAAAGAACTTGGAATTATTGATGAAGTATTGCCGTTGGACGAAGCGGTGAAGAAAAGTGATTTCATTTATGTAGCGATTCCGGTTGATGTAACCATACCTGTCGTAAAACAAATATTGGCATTAGTAAATGATAATCAGATTGTGGTTGATGCAGGTTCTACAAAAAATGAATTGTGCAAATCATTAGAAAATCATCCAAAAAGAAAACGTTTTGTGGCAACGCATCCTATGTGGGGAACTGAATATAGCGGGCCGGAAGCCGCAGTGAGAGAGGCTTTTGCCGGTAGGTCGTGTGTGATTTGCGACAAAGATAAAAGCGATAAAGATGCCGTTGATATTGTTGAAAATATTTATAAAGCGCTTGGGATGAATATCGTTTATATGGATGCAGAAAATCATGACATACACGCCGCTTATGTTAGCCACATTTCGCACATTACTTCTTTCGCACTGGCAAATACAGTTTTGGAAAAAGAAAAAGAAGGCGATGCAATTTTTGAATTGGCCGGTGGAGGTTTCGAAAGTACGGTGAGGTTGGCAAAAAGTAACCCTTCCATGTGGGCGCCCATTTTCATGCAGAACCGGGAGAATGTATTGGATGTTTTAAATGAACATATATCTCAATTGAGAAAATTTAAGGCGAGTTTGGAAAAAGAAAATATGGAATATTTGGTGGAGCTGATGGAAAATGCGAATAAGATAAAGAAGATTATAAGGTGAGTAGTTAATGGTGAATATGCAGCGGCCGGTACGCCTTAGCGTCAGGCCGGGGAGAATTATTAGTGAATAGAAATTTCAATTAATTGTTGGTTTACTGTAAAAACGATTTGTGTGAATTGGTGTAATTAGTGGCAAAAAAATTAGTATAATAATAAATAAAAATAAAAATTAAAATGAACGAAGCGATTCAAAAAATATGGAACAAGCGCCCTGTTATCATCAGCGGCCCCTGCAGCGCTGAAACAGAAGAACAAGTAGTGGAAACCGCTACCAGGCTTGCTAAAACCGGTAAAGTAGATGTTCTTCGCGCGGGAATTTGGAAGCCCAGAACGAAGCCTGGAATGTTTGAGGGAATTGGTGTAAAAGGATTACCATGGCTTGCAGAAGCAAAGAAAATTTCTGGTTTGCCGATAGCTGTAGAAGTGGCTACAGCAAAACATGTGGAAATGGCTTTGCAATTTGATGTGGATATTCTCTGGATTGGAGCGAGGACAACTGTAAATCCGTTTAGCGTCCAGGAGGTTTGTGATGCTTTACGCGGCGTAGATATTCCTGTCTTAATTAAAAATCCAATCAATCCTGACCTGGAATTATGGAGTGGTGGCATTGAACGTTTGCAAAAAGTAGGAGTGAAAGATATCGGAATGATTCACCGCGGATTTTCTAATTATGGCAACACAGAATTTAGAAATGCACCCATGTGGCATCTTCCGATTGAAATGAAAAGAAGGTTTCCGGATATGTTGCTTATTTGTGACCCGTCGCATATATGTGGCAACAGGACAGGGTTGCAGGAAGTTGCTCAAAAAAGTATCGATCTTGATTTTGGAGGGTTAATGATTGAATCACATATCAACCCCGATAAAGCCTGGAGCGATGCAAAACAACAAATTACTCCTGAAAGATTATCTGAAATGCTGGGAGAATTAAAATGGCGTTTAGAAAATACGGATGAACTGGAGTTTGTAAATGCCCTGGCAAAATTGAGGGAACAAATTAACCAGGTGGATGATGAGTTAATGGCTCTTCTCGGCCAACGAATGAAAATCTCAAATAAAATTGGCGAGTATAAGAGAGAAAACAATATTACTATTTTGCAGACCAACCGCTGGAATGAAATTTTGGCGAAGGCTTTTGTAAAAGCAGAAAAATTTGATTTGAGCAAAGATTTTATCACTAAATATTTCGATGCGGTGCATATGGAAAGTATCAACCATCAAAATAAAATAATGAATGAAGAATAAAATGATCGAAAGAAAATTCCAATTTTCAGGCAAGTCAATTAATGGCTATTTCGATGCAGATTTTTCAATAATTGACGATTTAACCGACAAAGAAAATACGATCATCATTACGGATGAAAATATTTTTACCAGGCAATCTCAAATATTCTCAGGAAGAAAAACAATTGTTTTAAAAGCAGGCGAGTCATTTAAAAATCAAAAAGCGGTTGATGGAGTTATCAACCAATTAATTGAACTGAATGCAGACCGGCAAAGTTTTATTATTGGCGTTGGAGGCGGTGTAGTTACTGATATCGCGGGTTATGTTGCTTCGGTTTATATGAGGGGAATTAAATTTGCATTTGTTCCTACAAGTATTCTTGGCATGGTTGACGCAAGTATTGGTGGTAAAAATGGAGTAGATGTAAGTGTATATAAAAACCTTGTTGGTACTATCCGCCATCCTGAATTTTTGTTGTATGATTTTTCTTTTTTAGATACGCTTCCGGATGAAGAATGGATCAATGGGTTTGCAGAAATAATAAAACATGCTTGCATCAAAGACGAAAAGATGTTTGAAATCCTGGAAGAAAAAAATTTGGAAGATTTTAATTATTCGAAAGAAAAGATTGGAAAACTAATCGAGTGGAATGTGGATATAAAATACAATATAGTTTCTAATGATGAATTGGAGACAGGCGAAAGAAGGCTTTTAAATTTTGGGCATACGATTGGGCATGCAATTGAAAATACCGCAATGATTCCTCACGGAAGCGCGGTTAGTATTGGTATGGTTGCCGCTTGTATTATTTCTGAAAAAATTAGTGATTTTCCGAAATCGGAAACAGAAAGAATTAAACGGCTTCTTTTAAAATACAATTTGCCCGTCGAATTTAATTTTGATAAAGAAAAAACATGGAATATTCTTTTGCATGATAAAAAGAAATCGGGAAGCCAAATGAATTTCGTAGTGTTGGATAAAATTGGGAAAGCTTCTATTAAAAAAATTGCATTACCTGATTTACAGAATATTTTTTATTCGCTTGCATAATTTTTCGTTCGTAATTTTTAATTCTAAACGTGATAATAACAGTAACACCTTCTGCCGTTTTTGGAAAAATAAAAGTTCCGCCATCCAAGAGCTCGATGCAACGCGCATGCGCAGCTGCGCTTATTACCCCTGGCACCACCGTCATCGATAATTTTGGAAACAGTAATGATGAAAAAGCCGCCATGAATATTATTAGCAAATTGGGGGCTACTATTGATGTGAAGAGCCATGAAATGGTTGTCACTTCTAACGATTATATTTTTCGTTCGCAGTTTCCTGAAAAAAATGTTATTCTGAATGTTGGAGAAAGCGGGCTGTCCATGCGCATGTTTGCACCCATCGCCGGGTTGTTTAATTATGATATTATTTTTACAGGTGAAGGAAGTATTTTGAAAAGGCCGATGAATTTTTTTGATGAAATTCTTCCGATGTTAGATGTGGAAGTAAATTCAAATGACGGGAAGTTGCCTGTTACTTTACATGGGCCGCTGCATCCTAAAAATATCACAGTTGATGGTTCTCTGAGTTCACAATTTTTAACAGGATTGCTATTTGCATTTGCAAAATCATGTACAGTCCCGGTTAGTATAAAAGTAAAAGATTTGTCAAGCAGGCCTTATATTGATTTAACGATTTCAGTTTTGAAAGATTTTGGCTTTCTGATTGAAAATACCAACTACGAAGTGTTTACTATCCATCCACGAAAGCCGTTGCCTGCTCATTGCATTAAATATACGGTAGAGGGCGACTGGAGCAGCGCTTCTTTCCTTTTAGTTGCTGGCGCGGTTGCTGGCGAAATTACTTTAAAAGGTGCTGACCTTTATTCAGCGCAGGGCGATAAAAATATCATGGAAGCATTGTATGATTGTGGTGCAGATGTCAAGATTCATCAGCAGAATATAACAGTAAATAAAAATAAATTAAACGCCTTTGATTTCGATGCAACGCATTGCCCAGACCTTTTTCCACCTTTAGTTGCATTAGCCGCATATTGTAAAGGAAAAACTACGATAAAAGGAGTGAACAGGCTGCTGCATAAAGAAAGTAACCGTGCTATTGCTTTAAGGGACGAGTTTAAAAAGATGAATGTAGTTATAGAATTGAATGGCGACATTATGGTTATTGATGGTGGCAAAGACGTAAAAGGCGCACAAATTTCATCACATAATGACCACCGTATTGCAATGGCCACTGCAATTGCAGCGTTAGCCGCACGAGGGAATACAACCATTCATGATGCCGAAGCGGTTAATAAATCTTATCCTGATTTTTATAAAGATTTAAAATCAATAAAAATAAATTCCGTTGGTAATAAAAAGAGTAATGTTGTGTGAATACAGTAAACCAATAAATTTACCTTATTTCTATTTTGAAAAATCAAAATAACATCGATTAAATAAGTAAAACGTGCGTATTAATTTCTATATGCAAATACTTTCCGTTCTTTGCTTCTAATAAAAATTGAAAACTCAAATCCTCAACTCTAAATAAAAATGTCTTATACCGTAGCAATTACAGGAAGGCCAAACGTAGGCAAGAGCACATTTTTTAACCGGATGCTCGAGCAAAGAAAATCAATTGTAGATGATATTAGTGGCGTTACGCGCGACAGGCAATATGGCGTGGCTGAGTGGGCTGGTAAAAGTTTTAATGTAATTGATACCGGAGGTTTTGTAACAGATAGCAATGATGTATTTGAAAGGGAAATACGCAAGCAGGTTCATATCGCCATTGCAGAAGCCAACGCTATTATTTTTATGGTAGATGTTACCACCGGAATTACAAATCTGGATGAAGATATGGCTGAAATGCTTCGGCGCTCACCAAAACCTGTGTACCTGGTGGTGAATAAAGTAGACAATCATACGCGGCAAATGGAAGCTGCCGAATTTTATAGCCTTGGGTTTGAAAAAATATTTTTTCTTTCATCAATCAGTGGAAGTGGTACCGGAGAATTACTTGACGAAATAAGTTCAAGAATTCCAACAGAAAAAATAGAGGAGCCGGGCCTTCTTCCAAAATTTGCAATTATAGGCCAGCCTAATGTGGGCAAATCTTCACTTTTAAATGCACTGACAGGGCAGGAGAGGACTATTGTGAGCACGATTGCAGGAACCACAAGGGACGCGATTCATACTACTTATAATTTATTTAATAAAGAATTTATATTAATAGATACTGCAGGCATCAGGCGTAAGAAAAAAGTAAGTGAAGACCTTGAATTTTACTCAGTAATACGCGCTATTAGCGCAGTTGACGAAGCTGATGTTTGTATTTTATTATTGGATGCGGAGAAAGGGGTTACTGCCCAGGACCTAAATATTTTTTCTCTCGCAGAAAAAAAAGGAAAAGGAATCGTGGTGTTGGTAAATAAATGGGACTTGGTAAAAAAAGAAACAAATACTGCACGGGATTATGAAAAGGCTTTAAAACAAAAATTGGCTCCTTTCAATGATGTCCCCATTATCTTTATCTCTGCTACAGAAAAACTCAGAATTTTTCAGGCGATGGAAACTGCGTTGAAAGTATATGAAAATAGGAAGCAGAAAATTGCCACTTCCAAATTAAACGAAGTGATGCAAAAAGCCATGGAATCTTACCATGCGCCGGTTGTGAGGGGCCATTCTGTAAAAATAAAATTTGTAACCCAGCTTCCTACCGCAGTGCCTTCATTTGCATTTTTTTGTAATTATCCAAACGATATAAAAACTCCTTACAAGAATTACCTGGAAAATCAGATGCGCGAAAACTTTGACCTTACTGGTGTACCTGTCAGAATCTTTTTTAGGAAAAAATAGAAATCAAAGAAATTTGTTTCTTTACTGGCTCAGTAAACTATTTTTATTATTATTTGGTTTGAAGTACTACTTCGTTTCCCGGGTATTGAATATTTCCGTCGTTTTCGGCTGTGATAAAGAACGAAGTTGGTTTGGAAACGGCGGTTGTTTTTAATTCACCCTTTAAAGTTTTAGAAAGTAAACCTGAAGAACTTTTAAACTTACCAATATTTCTTACTGCATTGTCTTCCGTCCTCATCCAGACAACATAAACATTTTTTGGTGGAGTCAGCTGTTCAGGCTTTGCCAAATGAGTTGTCTTTACATCTACCTGGTAATTATCATTTTTATTTTTTTTAATTTTTACATAACCCGTTGCTGCGGGCGCTAGCTGGGAGGTTCCAAAAGTCATTTTCTGGCTACAGGATGAAAAGATAAAAATGGATAAAGCAATTGCTATGGTTCCAATAAAGGAAAATTTCTTTTGTTGCGAGTATATTTTTTTCATTTTATTTTATATGATAAATTAAGTAAGGCAATAAAAATCAATCAGTTTTAGAATTGATAATTCATTATTTCTTCTTCACACAATACGTGCCGAAAAGTATGGATTTTAAAACCGGGCAATTTTGTAACCAATATGTCGTTTTATGGCGAATTAAACGAAACTCTTTTTATTTAAACCAAACCAACTTTTATGAAAAATATTTTTCACTCTCTACTGATTATTACTTTATTTTCTTTTTTATTTAGCGCCTGCAAAAAAAAGGATGTCCAGTTAACTACGGCTGAAAAAGTTCAGGGCACATGGCAATTACAAACTGATATCTATCATGAGTTTATAAATGGGATAGACCAATCAGACACGACTATAGGAGCTAATATGACAATTGAATTTAGAAATGACGGAAAAGTTTATTCGAATAACCAGGGCCAAAAGGATACCACGACTTATACTTTATCCGGTGATACTCAAATCATTATAGATCAAGATCAAATTTATCAAATAAAAACTCTGACTTCCAATTCTTTTATTTTGTATTATAAAGAAACCCAGGGAGCAGATTTCTCCGAGGAGACTATCACTTTAAAAAAATAATTTAGCATTAAAGCTTATTCCTAATCCGTGAGAATAATAAATTCTCGCGGATTTTTTTTGTAGCCATATTCGAATTAGTCATTTATATAATATTCAATTTTTTTAGTAAGAGGTAGCGCCTCTAGAACCTTCAATATTTTATGATAAATATTAATTTTAAATACAAATATTAACATATCTGTAATAGTTGGTATTATTTGTGTGGGGACATTCCGTTATAATTCAATTCCGTTACCCATTCTATCTATAAAAAATGAATGTTCGTTTTAGAAATTTATCACTTACTGCAAAATTACTGCTGATAGGTTTTATCCCTATTTTGTTTTTAATTTATTTCTCTATAGTCATTTATAGGGAGAAATCGCAAAAAGTGGAATTATTAGCCAATTATATTGAACATGTAAAACAATCTGAAAATACGAATGAATTAATAGCTGAACTCACAAGGGAACGGCGTTTTAGCTATTTTTATATCATTAATGATACAGGTTATAATTCTCTTTTAATACACAGGCACCGAACGGATTCTATCCTGCAACTCCTGGAAAGAAGTAATGATCTTTCTTTGCGGGATTTTCCCAAATATACTTTTTTAGATAGGCTTGATACGGTCAGGAACCAGGTAGATTCCCAAAAAATCACCACAAATAATATTATGCAATATTATACGGATGCTATTTTCCGTATAAACCTGTTGGCATCTAATATTCCTGCCAATAATTTTCTAAAAACTGCTTACCAGGACCTGGTTGGTCAGGAAAAGCTTTCTGAAATGATTACCTACCTGGGAATTATTCGCACCAATGTTTTTAATGTATTGCTAACCAGGAAGTACATGAAAGAAACCCTGTTTGGTACACTTGGAGTTTATAAAGTTTTTAATACTTATGAAACTGAATTTTTATTAAAAGCATCCCCGGCATCAAAAAACATTTATGAGAATCAAAAAAAAGGTAGTGGTTATGGAGAAGTATTAAATTATTTAGGTAAACTTTTTAGCACTTTTAATTTTGATAGTACTTATACAGCTGCCCAGTTTTGGAAAGTTTCTACAGAAGCAATGATAATTTTAAGGAATCAGCAACGGGCACTTTGGAACAGCGCTGATACCCAAATGCAACAAATATATAATGACGAAAACAACGCTAAAAAGGAAGCCATTTCATTCATGTTGTTCGCCATTTTACTGGTCGTAGCTTTTGTTGCCTACCTGGTTATCCACATACATAATTTGCTTGGAGAAATTAAAGTGGCGGCTGCCAGGATTTCTAAAGGAGGAACGGATTTGCGGTTAAATAATATGCCTAAAGGGATTATTGCAAACCTTGCAAAAAGTATTATTGATATTGATAAAAATAACCTGGCACTTGCACAAGCCGCTAATCAAATTGGCAAAGGCAACTTTGAAGTAAATGTGAAACCCAGAAGCGAGGAAGATTTGCTTGGGATTTCTATAAAAAAAATGCGTGATAGCCTTAATGAATTTAGTGCACAAAAGGATAAGATTCAAAGAGAAACGGAAGACCTGGTTTATAGAAGGGATGAATTTTTTAGTATTGCAAGCCATGAACTAAAAACTCCAGTTACTTCTCTAAAAGCATATACCCAATTGTTATTAATGGATTCAGAAGGTTTTAAGGACAGGCAGCATAAAATGATGCTCGAAAGAATGGATATTCAAATTAATAAACTTACCCTTTTAATTAATGATTTGTTGGATATTTCTAAAATAGAAAATGGCCAATTGGTTTTAAACAAAGAGACTTTCGTCCTAAATGATCTAATATTGGAAATTATTTCAGAAATGCAACCTATTGCTATAAACCAGGAAATTATTTTTAAGAATGAAGAAGCAATTTCTATTTATGCCGATCGTGAAAGAATAAACCAGGTAATCACTAATTTTATTAATAACGCCACTAAATATGCTTCAGGCAGCAAAAAAATAATTGTTTCCTTAGAAAAGAAAAACGAAAAAGTAACCTGTATGGTTCAGGATTTTGGAAAAGGCATTAACACTGTAGAATTCGACAAGATTTTTGAGAGATTTTACCGTGTTTCGGGCCCAAACTTAAACACTTACCCTGGTTTAGGCTTGGGGCTTTTTATTTGTAAAGAAGTTATAGAAAAACACGGTGGTAAAATAGGATTATCAAGTGAAATTGGTAAAGGCACAACTTTTTATTTCGAACTCCCTAATGGTAATAAATAAAATTGAAATTATAGTTAATTAATTAGAAATTAAATCCACTAAACCAGGTAAAAAAAAATTCTTCTTTTGTATTATTGGTATTAGATGTTTTTAATTTTTTTTCCTCAAATTGAAAAGAAGTGTAAAATAAAAATTACTGTTTTTTGTTCGTTTACTGTTCAATTTATCGGATATCATTCCCTTCAGCATCCATTATAGGCATAGGCTGCCCGTCTTTCGGAATAAAAAATTTGTGCCTTTCAATAATAATATGATTGTCATATAATTCAAAAATAAAAAGGCCAGCCCGTAAAAAATTGGCCTTATCCAGTGTAAGGTAATTTTGATTAATCTTTGGAATTTCAAATAAAAAAGTGCCATCAGCCTGGTAAAACCTGATTGAATACTTTTTCCTTGCCTCATCAGGCAATGAAATAATTACATTGTTATCTTTTCCTGTATAGACGTGGTGGGAAGGTATGAACAGATTACGGCTGTTTCTAGGAGTTTCCCTAACTACTGGTTTTTCAATCGGTGGCATTTCGCTCAATGTGTCTTTCCCTGGCCTGTGTGAATGGCTAAAAATATATGAGCCGCCCTGGAATGAAATAAAAACACGGTAATATTGATTGTTTGGAATAAATTCTTTTGTATCTGAAAAACCATTAACGCCGGGATCAACATTTAATACACTACCAATCGTTGTAAAATTTTTTAAACTATCGCCTGACCTTTGAACACTTATATTAGAAATATTTGTAAAAGGGTTATTCCAGGAAACGAGTACCTTATTACCTAAAAGTGTTACAGTTATCTTTGGCAAAGTATCCTGGGCAAAAGAAAACTTTTGTATTGAAAGCATTAAAAAAAGTAAAAGGCAGTATCTATACATGTAAAATCTGCTAAGCTATTGGTTTTCGGGAAATGCAAATATAATCTCTTGTTAAAGAAATAAAAACCGCAAGGTCCCTCGTTTTAAAAGCTCCGTTTCTTTTATTTACTTTTGAATTTATTAAATTGATTTATGTCGTATAATTATCTCCCACTTGATAAAAGTTTTCTAACATTTCAGCAGGTAAAAAATTATTTAAAATACAAACAGCTGGTTTCAATCACTTTTGCAGCTCATGAGGATATTTTAAAATGCCGCGAATACCTTGATAAAAAAATAGAATCGTCTGATGAATTATTTTATGGTATCAATACAGGCTTTGGTTTTCTACAGAATGTAAAAATCGAAAAAGAAGAATTAAAAAAATTGCAAAGCAACCTGCTTCTTTCACATGGTTGCGGTTTGGGAGATGAAACGCCCGATGAGATTGTAAAATTAATGATCATGCTCAAAATAAAATCATTGAGCTTTGGCTACTCAGGCATTGGGATTGAAGTGGTAAAAAGGTTAATGGATATGCACAATAATAATGTGCTTCCTGTAATTTATACTCAGGGTTCGCTTGGTGCTTCAGGCGACCTGGCGCCACTTTCGCACCTTAGCCTTCCTTTAATAGGCGCAGGGGAAGTAAAAATTGATGGCGAAAAAATGCCCGCAGAAAAAGCCTTGAGAAAATTAGATTGGCTACCAATTCACCTACAAAGCAAAGAAGGTTTAGCCCTTATAAACGGAACACAATTTATGAGCGCTTACGGAATTTATAATTTAGTGAAGTCAGAAAAATTAATTGAATGGGCTAATATGATATCAGCTATTTCTTTCGACGCATTTAATTGTAATACAGATTGCCTTTACCCTAAACTACATGAAATAAGGCCTCATTCGGGCCAAAAATTTGTAGCCTCTACTTTAAGAAATATTTTAAACGAAAGCGAAATTCTATCAACAAAAAAATCCCAGGTTCAGGATCCATATTCTTTCCGTTGTATTCCGCAAGTACATGGGGCAACAAAAGATACCTTTGATTTTGTGCTACAAACGTTTTTGGTAGAAATTAATTCTGTTACCGATAATCCAAATATTTTCCCTGATGATGATAAAATTGTAAGTGGTGGAAATTTTCATGGCCAGCCACTGGCATTAGGCTTGGATTTCCTTTCAATCGCCATGAGCGAACTTGCCAACATTTCTGAAAGAAGGTCTTTTCAATTATTAAGCGGGCAAAGAGGTTTGCCTTTGTTTTTGGTAAAAAATCCCGGGCTAAATTCAGGGTTGATGATTCCTCAATATACGGCAGCAGGGATCGTTAGCGAGAATAAACAATTATGCACTCCCGCATCAATAGATTCTATTTCATCTTCCAACAACCAGGAAGACCATGTAAGTATGGGAGCGAACGCTGCTACAAAATGTTACCGTGTAGTTAATAATGTTGAAAAAGTTTTGGCGATAGAATTATTAATTGCAGCACAGGCGCTTGAATTCAGAAGGCCTTTGCATTCTTCACCGGGAATTGAAAAATTAGTAATAGCATTTAGAAAAAGAATTGTTTTCAATGAAACCGACAGGTTTTTGCATGATGATATGGTAAATGCAATTGAATTTATGAGGGAATACGAGATGGAATAATTTTTAACTGCCTGTAGTTAATTATAATTTTGATGAAACTATTTAAAAAAATTAGTAGTTTAAGAATAAAAAAAATTCAAAAATTTTTAAGATAATTCAGTAGATAGAATTTCTAAAAAACAGATACTTTATTTCAAAAAATGATTTTTATGAAAGAAGATTTTAATCGCTATGACCCTGTGAAATACAAAACTCCAACTGGCACAAAAATTTCTTGCAAAGGCTGGGTGCAAGAAGCTGCATTGAGGATGTTATTAAACAATTTAAATCCTGAAGTAGCTGAAAACCCTGATGAATTGATTGTTTATGGCGGCCGTGGCAAAGCAGCAAGAAATTTTGAAAGCCTGGATCTCATCGTTAAAGCTTTAAAAGATTTGGAAAATGATGAATCTCTGTTGATACAAAGCGGAAAGCCGGTAGCTATTTTAAAAACGCATATTAATGCCCCCAGAATTTTAATTTCGAATTCTCAACTGGTGCCAAAATGGGCAACCTGGGAAGTATTTGACGAGCTTGAAAAAAAAGGGTTAATGATGTATGGCCAGATGACAGCCGGTTCATGGATATACATCGGTAGCCAGGGAATTGTGCAAGGCACTTACGAAACGTTTGGCGCTATTGCTAAAAAACATTTTAATAATTCACTTAAAAATACTTTAAGCGTAACAGCAGGATTAGGTGGAATGGGCGGCGCACAGCCACTTTCGATAACGATGAACGATGGCGTTTGCCTTGCAGCAGAGGTGGATAAATCCAGAATGGAAAAAAGATTAAACACCCGATATCTCGATGAAATGATTGAAAATATTGATGAGGCAATTGATAAAGCAGTAAAAGCAAAAGAAGAAGGAAAAGCGTGGAGTATAGGAGTCAATTGTAATGCGGTTAATTTGTTGCAAAGGCTGATAGAAAGAAATATCACAGTTGATGTTTTAACCGATCAAACTTCGGCTCACGATCCCTTGGTTGGATATTATCCTGACACACTCTCTTTTGAGGAAGCCAATCAATTGCGCAAATCTGATCCGGAAAAATACATAAGCCTTTCTTACCAAAGCATGAAAAGACATGTAGGCCTTATGCTTGAATTGCAAAAAAAAGGAGCTATTACTTTCGATTATGGAAACAATATTCGGGCACGCGCATTTGAAGCAGGATTGAAAAATGCCTTTGATTTTCCGGGATTTGTACCTGCCTATATCCGCCCTCTTTTTTGTGAAGGAAAAGGGCCATTCCGTTGGGCGGCGTTAAGCGGCGATCCGGAAGATATACGCATAACCGACACCGTTATAGTGGAATTATTTCCTGAAAATGAAGGTATGATCCGTTGGATAAAAATGGCACAGGAAAAAATTGCGTTCCAGGGATTGCCATCCAGGATTTGCTGGCTGGGCCAGGGCGAACGGGAAAAAGCCGGGCTTGCGTTCAATGAATTGGTAAAATCCGGAAAAGTAAAAGCGCCAATTGTTATCGGGCGCGACCATTTGGACACCGGTTCTGTTGCCAGCCCTAACCGTGAGACAGAATCTATGCTTGACGGAAGCGATGCCGTAGCTGATTGGCCTGTTTTAAATGCGCTGGTAAATACAGCGGGTGGAGCAAGTTGGGTTAGTTTCCATCATGGAGGCGGTGTAGGAATGGGTTATAGCATTCATGCAGGAATGGTAATTGTAGCAGATGGAACTGAGGACGCAGCATCCAAGCTTAGCCGTGTTTTAAGGAATGACCCTGGCCTGGGTGTTATTCGGCATGCGGATGCAGGATATGATGTTGCCAAAGATTATGCGAGAAAATTTGGCCTGGATATTAATGAAAGATTAAAATAAAAAACAATGTGGCTAAATGTTATTGGCAATCTGTTTTTTGTAATACTAACTTCTCATCAAATTTGATGGTGGAATGATTACTGAAATCGGGTTCGCCAACCGCATTGTTTATACGCGTGTACCCCTCAATTAATTCATTACCTTTTTTTAGAAAAACAACCTCGCGTTTAGATTCGATTCCTTCTGATATAAAAGTATAGGTAGCAAAAATAGTATCGCCCTTCATTTTTCCGGCAATAGTACCGTTGTTTCTGTCTTTTTCAAAATACTGATAAAGCAAATCTCCCGATACCAGCTTATTAGTAATTTCCATTTTCAAGGAAACGGTATCTTTTGAATTTTCTAAAATGTAACATTCTGTTGAATTGGAGGCAACTTCCTGTATATTTTCTTTACTTCGTTTTACCAGGCTATCTTCAGTTTTATCAGAATTTCCATTACATCCAAAAAGGGTAATTACAAAGTTCATCGAAGTAAGGAGCATGATTCTTTTCTTCATAAATTTCTTGTTTATAAAAAATAGAATCATTCCTGTGCAACAATCTTACCGTTTTATAATTTTAAGAAGATTTTTAAAAGCAACACCGTGTAGTGTAATATGTTCAAATTTATTTATGCTGCCTGAAAAGCCATTCCATCATGGCCGGATCACTATACGCCGCTATCCACGAAAAATGGCCCGTCTCGGGATACATGGTAAGCCCCGGATGTGCACCTGCTTTTCTTAAAGCCTCAGCCATATCCAAAGAATATTGAGGATTTACTGTAGGGTCTTCTGATCCATGAAATATCCAAACGGGAATATGCGCAATTTCAGGTGCTTTTGATACATCGCCTCCGCCACAAACGGGAACTGCAGCAGCGAAAATTTCCGGATGGCGTTCGATTGCATCGTAAGTACCAAATCCACCCATTGAAAGTCCGGTTATATAAATACGGTTGGTGTCAACCGGTAACTTTTTTTCAGCCTGGTGTATGAGCGCGATAAGCAATTCCATTTGTTTTGATGGAGTTGGTTGAATGGCCATGCTGCCGTGATTGGTATTTGAAAAATTAGACCAGCCTTTACCAGATGGGCATTGTGGAGCAATAACAATAGAAGGGTGAAGATGCATCATTTCATCAGTTGCAAAATTATCAACACCCCATTTTAATTGGGCTTCATTGTCGTTTCCACGCTCCCCGGATCCATGTAGAAATATTACCAGCGGATATTTTCGTGAAGTATCATAGTCGGGATAAAGCTGCCTGTAAAATAAAGTATCTTTTCCTTCAACATATTTTTCAAAACTGAAACGCGAAGGCGTTTGTGAAAAAGCCTTGTTATTTCCACAGAAAAAAATAAGTAATAAAAAAGCAATGAAGGATGTTTTTAGAAATTTCATTTTGGTTTTAGTTTAGATTGATAAATTTACGAAGCAATAGCTATGCGGAAAGTTAGTAACAAAAGTTGAAAAATATTTAAGTGCCACTTTTAGAAAAATAAAAATCTATCTTATTTCTTTGTTTACTGTATTTTAAAAAAATAAATTAATAGAAACTTGTATTCTCAATAAGTTGTATTTTTCCATCCTGATATGGAAATAGAAAAATTCGATGTGTTGATAGTAGGCGCAGGCCCGGCGGGTTGTGCAGCCGCCCACATGATTTCAGGAAATGGATTGAGAATTGCACTAATTGAGAAAGAGGTTTTTCCACGGGATAAAATTTGCGGCGACGCGTTAAGTTCAGATGTTACCAAGCAATTTCATATGATCAGCGAACCGCTCACAGAAAAACTTAATCAGTTTCAAGAAAAAATCCCCTCAAATGGCGTCAGGTTTTTTACGCCAAAGCATCAAAATTTAGATATTAAATTTGATCAGCCAAAAGATATTTTTGGTGGTGGGTTTGTTTCAAAAAGAATTGATTTTGATAATTTCTTTTTTTCTGAAACCGCTAAATTACCAGATGTAACCGTCTTTCAAAATCAAAAAATAATTTCTGTAGATAATAAAGGAGATGCCATTTTCTTGCAATCGGCAACTAAAACTTTCCAAGCTCCTGTTGCTTTAGGTGCCGATGGCGCCCATTCTGTTTTAAATAAACGACTGACACAAAATAAAGTTGAAAAAAATCATTATTGCGCGGGCGTCAGGCAATACTTTTCCAACGTAAAAGGTTTTCATCCTGAAAATCATATTGAATTACATTTTTATAAAGAAATACTTCCCGGGTACCTTTGGGTTTTTCCATTGGCTGATAACAAAGCAAACGTTGGCCTCGGAATGCTTTCAAGTGTGGTTAGCAAAAAACAAATCAATCTAAAAAAGGAAATGGTAAGCCTGCTGGAAACAATTCCTTCTCTTAAAGAAAGATTTAAAGACGCAGTTCCTTTAACTGAAATTGAAGGTTATGGATTGCCCGTAGGCTCAATTAAAAGGAGCATATCCGGCGAGCGTTTTTTATTGTTGGGTGACGCTGCAGGATTAATAGACCCTTTTTCCGGCGAAGGGATTGCAAATGCAATTAGAAGCGGGAGAGTGGCTGCGGCGCACGTTTTAAAGGCTTTTGAGCAACAAAAATTTGATAAGGAATTTAACCTCCTTTATGATAAAGAAATTTACAACAGAATGTGGAAAGAGTTTAAACTCAGCCACACCTTACAAAAACTTTTCAGGCACCCTCGCATAATTAATTTTGTTGTAAAAAAAGCGAACAATAATAAGTCAGTACAATTACTGATAAATTCTATGCTTAATGATATGAATCTAAAAAAGGAATTGATAAAACCTTCTTTTTATTTTCGTTTGTTTTTTTCGTGAAATTGGATATTTTAAAAATTCAGAAGTTACTTCCTGGCGATTTATTCTACAAAACAGAAATTCAACTTTTTTGTTGGTTTACTGGAATTTTTGCCTCAGGAAATGTAGATTGCCAAATTGAAATTTGCAAGAGTTATTAAAAGTTATTCCGTCGTTGCTTCCGGTATTACAAGGGTGCTTTTCGCACTTAACTTTTTTGAAGCCAATTCATCTGTTTCGGATCTTCTCTCAAGGGTTTTCATTCCCCAATGAAGAATCACAGGAATTAGCAATAGTATAAATTTTGAAAATACAGGTAAAACCAATGATACTAAAAACGAAATTAAAAAGACGACAGGTATGACGAGGCTTCTGTATAAACCAAGCCTGATGCGGGCTGGAGAGATTACACGTGAAAGCATTTTCCTCTTTGGGTTGCTTACATAAAGCCAGAGCCAACAATTCATAAAACCGGTGAGGCACATATTAAAAGTGTAAACACCATATGGGAGTTTCAGGCTTGGATCAGAACTGTATTCACCAAGGAAACCCGCGCTGAACGGTAGTAATACAACAGTAAAGAGAAATACAAGATTGAGCCACAATAATGCAGTTGTATATTTCACAACATATCCAAATATCCGGTGATGAACCGACCAGTAATGGCCGACAATACCAAAACTGATTACAAATCCAAGGAAACGCAGTGACATTTGTGAAAGGGATTGCCATAAAAGCGAATCGCTGGCATTGGGTAATTCAGGCACTTTCATTTCAATAACTAATAAAGTAATACAAATAGCACAAACGCCATCTGTAAAAAATGTAAACCTTTCCAGTTGAAAATCCAGCCTTTCTTTATCGTGTTTTGGTTCCCGCATTTAATTTAAATTTTGGTTCTCTTGTGACTGTGCATTTAATTTTGTTTTATAAAAAACGAATTATGTGATCAGCCTTGTGATTTAAAAAGATAAAAATAAGGAACTAATTTAAATCTTTTTCATTTTAAGCATTCCCCTTTTTTACATTTGAATATTAATGAGGTTCATTTTTTCATTGCCGGCATCTTGTCTAAATTTGCAGATTCAATTTTTAAAATGAATTCATCAACTGCTTTAGAAACAAGGTTAGGACAAACTGTTTACCCTATTTTATTCGCGATTAGTTTTTCGCATTTATTAAATGATACCATCCAATCTTTAATTCCTGCTATTTACCCGATTTTAAAAAGCAATTATAATCTATCTTTTGCCCAGGTAGGGTTGATTACATTAACTTTTCAAATGGCTGCTTCTCTTCTGCAACCCTTTGTAGGCATCTATACTGATAAAAAGCCACAACCTTATTCGCTTGCTACTGGCATGGGATTTACATTAACGGGGTTGGTGATTTTATCCATGTCCCACCATTTTTACCTCGTTCTGGTTTCGGTTGCGTTTATAGGAGTTGGCTCTTCAATCTTTCACCCGGAATCTTCACGAATGGCGCATTCAGCCGCAGGAAACCAACCAGGATTGGCACAATCTATTTTTCAATTAGGCGGAAACCTGGGAAGTTCCATTGGCCCTTTACTCGCCGCGTGGATAATCGTGCCTCACGGCCAAATAAGTATTATTTGGTTTTCACTAATTGCTTTACTAGCCATTTTTGTTTTGGCTAAAGTTGGAAATTGGTATAAAACTTATGTGATTGAGAGGCAATCAAAAATTAAAAATAAAGCACCCGTATTTCATCCTTCTTTTTCTAAAAATAAGGTCAGGTGGTCAGTCCTGATTTTATTGGTTTTAATTTTTTCAAAATATTTTTATCTCGCCGGCTTTACCAGTTATTTTACTTTTTACCTGATTAACAAATTTCATGTGGGTATTCAAACATCCCAGATCTATTTATTTGTTTTTCTTTTTTCTGTAGCCGGTGGCACTTTGATAGGAGGCCCGCTGGGCGACAGGTTTGGAAGAAAATATGTTATCTGGTTTTCTATTTTAGGAACGGCTCCCTTTGCTATAGCGTTGCCTTATGCCAATCTGTTATGGACTATAATATTAGTAGTTCCCATCGGATTGATTTTATCTTCTGCTTTTTCAGCCATTTTAGTATATGCTCAGGAATTAATTCCGGGAAAGATTGGGCTTGTATCAGGCTTGTTTTTCGGGTTTGCTTTTGGAATGGGTGGAATTGGCTCTGCTTTATTAGGAAACCTGGCTGATAAAACCAGTATTATTTACGTATTTCATATTTGCTCTTTCCTCCCATTGATTGGAATTATAACAGGATTTTTGCCAAATATAGAAGGAACAAAAAAGCGATTAAAAAAAGTGTGATGTAATTTCTTTGCAGGTGAAATTATTTTTGGAGGTTTATTTTTCTGTCTTGTGGTAACAGGTTTCTCTGGCCGAAAATATACTTTGTGTTTTTGTCTTTGATCCAATCAATCAATTTTAAAATTCCAACCACATTTAACACAATTCCCAGTGGAATTCCAATCAAATAATCTGCTGCACTGATTAAATTATTCGCATAAACAATTTTAAAAAAAAAGTAAACACAGGGAGCGAAAAATATCCAACTCGTTATCATTCCTGCATTGTAAAAAGTTTTACCTTTTATATTAAAAAGAAAAGTATGGGCTATAAAATTACCTAAAGAAATCAGTATAGTAGCCATTCCCAGCCAAATGGCTTTTTCTCCGAAATACGCAGCAAGGAAATAAAAAAGCCAGCCAATTACTACATTTATAATTAGTGCAGTATTGCTATTTAAAGGGTAACGGTCTGGCATTTCACTATGAAACATTACGTGGTTCATCATCCCCGGAAAGGTCCCACCAATTCTATATTCTTCCAATTGATGAAAAAAAAGCGATGCCAGGCTGAACCACATTAATAATTCATAAGCCGAAAGGGAATTATAATTTTTGAATACAAAAAATAAAAGAATAATGGCCAAAAACCCTCCCAAATCGTACCAATGGTTTCTAAATGTATCCACTTTTATTTCAATGATATTTAGCTTATTTAAAAAATAGAAAGATCAATTAAATACTTTCTCAACAAAATGAAAATTCAATTTATTTGTTTGTTTACTGCCTAATGGGAACTTCAAAAACAGTTTGGTTTATAACTTCGATTTTACTTTGCTTTTGACTCATTTGCTTGAGGAGGGGCAGATAAATCCGAACGGTTATTGTGATTTTCTTTTCGGTAAATAGGCCACATTTTTAAGACCCTTTCACGCTTCCTTTCTTCCTGCAAAATATGGTCACGGGCCGTTAATAGTTCATATTGCGTTATCAATCCCCGAAGTTTCCCCTTCTGGTACCTGTCGACTACAGGTAGCACCCCGACGCGGTTTGCAGCCATGCTGTCAGCAATTGATCGCAGCGATTCATCTGAATAAGCTGTAATAATATTTGTTATCATACAGTCATCAACCTTTTCGGTGAGGTCACCTAGGAGTGCCTTTTGCAAAACATCCTGCCATGAGATTACACCTAATATAATTCCATCGCAATTGACAACTGGCAGCAAACGTTGCTTTCGTAAATGATTTTGGGTTTGTATTATTTCTTTTACATTAGCCATGGTTGCACCCGTGGTTATCGTCAATACATTTGTTGACATTACATCTTCGGCAAATAAAACTTTCAAAGGCTCAACGGCATATTCCCGCAAAACATGAAAGCCCCGGCGCGCTACTTTTTCAGTAAGGATTGAACGTTTCAAAATTAGCACACTGATGAGATGGGCAAGCGTAACAGTTATCAAAAGTGGGAGGAATAAATTGGTACTGTGTGTAAGTTCAAGAGGAAAAATAATTGAAGTAAATGGCGACCGCATTACTCCTGCGAGGGCACCTGCCATTCCCAGCAAAGCCCATTCAGAAGGGATTTTACCAGGAAAAATTAAACCCAACAAACCCCCAAGTGCAGCGCCCATCATTAAAATTGGAGCAAGGATTCCACCACTGGTACCTGATCCTAAAGCTACCGCCCAAATAATCAACTTAACCATAAAGATGCTTATCAAAGTTGTTACAGCCAGGTTTCCGGCCAGTTCATCAGCAATAGTATCATAACCAACTCCGAGGGCGTGGGGTTCAATAACGCCTCCAATACCTACTATGAAGCCACCAATAACTGGCCACCACATCCAGTGGATGGGAAGTTTTCTAAAAGCGTCCTCTGCTCCGTAAACTGCTTTAGTAAGTACCCACGCCATGAAACCACAGGTAATTCCCAGAATCACTGCATCCAACAAGCCACTAGTCGCCAAATCTGCCATTTTCTCAACGGGAAATAAGGGTTCTGGCCGCATCCAGCCTTCCTGAACGAATAAATGGCGTACGGTATCCGCAACAATACTTGCAATTGCAGCAGGTATAAAAGAACGCGGTTTCCATTCAAATAAAAGAAGTTCAACTCCCAAAATTACTGCGGCAATGGGAGTACCAAAAACAGCGCTCATGCCTGCAACGCCGCCCGCAACAAGCAGGCTTCGCCTTTCAATTGCTGTAAGGTTTAAAAATTGGGCTAAAACAGACCCAACAGCGCCACCAGTTAATATGATCGGGCCTTCAGCGCCGAAAGGGCCACCGGTTCCAATGCTTATCGCGCTGGCGATTGGTTTTAGAATAGTTAATTTAGGTTCTACTTTACTTCCGCCTACTAAAATAGTTTCCATTGCTTCAGGAATACCATGGCCACGGATTCGTTCAGACCCATATCGGGCCATAAAACCAACTATTAAACCACCAACCATTGGTATTAATATTGCCCACCAGCCAATTGTATTATTTCGTGGGGACGTAAGGTTGAAATTAAAACTTTGGTAATAAACAATGTTGCTGATAAGTGCAATAAGATCTAACAGTATGAGTGCAATAAAAGCGCCGAATACTCCAATTACAATTGAAAGTGGGACGAGTTTTAAGACAGAGATTGTGGTAGTAAAATCGCTTAGCGTGCGGGCTATTCCTGTTGAAGGAGGTTGCCTTTTATGATCTTTTTTATAACCACTGTTATTCTTATCCATGTAAAGTACTTACATCTAAATGAAGAAAAATACCCAAAAAAAATATTACACAATTTAATCTTTTCTGATTAATTTTTTTTGCATCAAATAAATTTTTAATTGCTTATTTCCCAGGGATTTTATTAGATGTTTATTGATAGGCAAAATTTATTTCTTGTTAAGCGGTGGCCTTTTTATACATTTATCAATTTATAAATTCTGTTTTATTTATTTTAGGCAACTCCGTAGAAAACTATTTTAAGATTATGCGTACACTAAAGGGAATGTTCATCACCATTTCGATAATGATTTTACTTGATTTTTATGTGTTCAACGTTTTGCAATCTGTAAGCTATTCAGCAGGCGTACATACAAAAACTTTAATTTACGCGATATATTGGATAATCGCTTTTTTGGCAGCTACCGGCCTTGTAATTTTTATATCTACTGATGCTGATTTTCTCTCCAAAAAAATAAGAACCTATTATTTTGCAACTGTTATCGCTTTTGTTTTTGCTCAAATAATTTCTTCCGTTTTTTTTCTTACCGATGACATACGCCGCCTTATACAATGGGTGACCGAAAAAATTTTCTCCAATAAAACAGAAATATCACAAGCCGCTGATAATTATATTAACCGTTCTATAATCCTTAGCTGGATTGGATTTGGCGCTGGTGCTACTTTATTCATAAGTCTTGTTTACGGATTTTCTAATAAATACAATTACAGGGTAAAAAAAATCAGGCTTGAGTTTGATAATTTGCCTTTGGCTTTTAATGGATTAAAAATTGTTCATTTTAGCGATGTCCATTCAGGAAGTTTCATGAATAAAAAGGCTGTAGAGCGTGGGGTAGATAAAATACTGGAGCAAAACGCAGATATGATTATTTTTAGTGGCGACCTTGTAAATGACCGGGCTTCAGAAATGGCAAATTACATGGATATTTTCAGTAAGTTAAAAGCCCCGATGGGTACCTATTCTACTTTGGGTAACCATGATTATGGCGATTATGTTAAATGGCCGTATCATGGAATTTCAAAAGAGCAAAACCTAACAGGCCTTGCTGAAGTTGAGAAAGAACTGGGCTGGAAACTGCTGATGAATGAACATGTGGTTTTTGAAAAGGAAGGGCAAAAAATAGTATTGATGGGAATCGAAAACTGGAGTGCTAAAGCCCGTTTCCCTAAACATGGCGATTTGAAAAAAGCTTATGCAGGAACTGAAAATTATCCTTTTAAAATTTTAATTAGCCACGACCCAAGCCATTGGGAAGCTCAGGTAACGCAGGGGTATAAAGATATAGATCTTACATTAAGTGGCCATACTCACGGAATGCAATTTGGCATTGACATTGCCGGTTTTAAATGGAGCCCTGTTCAATATATTTATAAAGAATGGGACGGATTGTACGAGGAAGGAAATCAAAAACTATATGTAAATCCCGGATTTGGTTTTATCGGCTACCCAGGAAGAGTTGGCATATTGCCGGAAATAACTGTTATAGAATTAATTTCAGGATAAAAGAATCATAACCAATCAGAATTTTCTAAAATTTATTTTTCCACATCATGCTCTCAACCGGTTTATCAGGCTGGTGGCTGTATTTCGCATTCTTTTTTGTATCATAAGAAATCAATACTTCACCTTCTACGGGAAAATAGATTAATTGGCCGATAGGCATTCCTGCATAAATCTTTACCGGAATTTTGCATGAAATTTCCAACGTCCAGTGCCCGCAAAAACCAACATCGCCTTTTCCGGCGGTAGCATGTATATCAATGCCAAGGCGGCCTGTAGAAGATTTTCCTTCAAGAAAAGGAACGTGAGCATGGGTTTCAGTATATTCATCTGTTACGCCTAAATACAATTCGTTTGGTTGTAAAGTAAATCCTTCTTCAGGAATTGTAAAATGTTCAATTTCATTGTGCTTTTTAGCGTCAAGTGTTTTGTCTTTATAAACAGCCAGGTTTTTTCCTAAATGGACATCGTAACTATTACTCCCCAGTTTTTCACGGTTATAGGGTTTTATAATGATAGTTTTCTTTTCAATTTCTTCTAAAATTCTCTTGTCAGATAAAATCATTTAATTGCGCTTATTTTTAGACTTGCAAAATAATTCATCGAATTACAAAAAGAAGCATAATTTTTTTTTCATGCCTTTGTTTTATCAACATAATATTAACGATACTACCAAACTTGCTGTTTGGCAAATTTCTGAAAGCGAAGAATTTTTTTTGAAAAAAGTACCCCTTCAGAAAGAAATTACTCATCCGCATAAAAGGTTGCAACATTTGGCAGGGCGTTATTTATTAGAATTTTTAGAGGAGGGGTTTCCCTTTCATTTAATAGAAATTGCGGATTCAAAAAAACCCTTATTGCTCAACAGCGAATTTCATTTTTCAGTTTCTCATTGTGGTGATTATGCAGCGGCAATTATTAGTAAAAATAAATTGGTTGGAATTGATGTGGAACTTATCACACCAAAGATCGAGCAGGTTAAAAATAAATTTTTAAGTAAAAATGAATTAAGTATTTTACCTGAGGAGAGTATAAACTATTTAACTCTTTTCTGGAGTGCCAAAGAAGCGATGTTTAAATGGCATGGAAATGGAAAAGTTGATTTTAAAAAAAATATGGTAATTGAAAAGTTGGCTTATGAAAACGAAGAAGGTTTTATAAATGCTCATTTTGACAAGGAAGTTAAAACCGAACTAAAAATTGAATTCAAATTCTTCGGTAACTTATGCCTGGCATGGGTTTTATTATAAATGAAAATAAGAATTCAGGTTAAATGCCTGTTTACTGGCATCTATTCTTTACAAAAACTGCTGTCTTTATCATATCTCGGCAAATACCATGATCCGTCGTGCGGGCCGGTAACGTCAGCATGGAAATGTATTACTTCAACTCCTTCACCAAAAGCTACCTGGGTGGTAATATAATAGGTAGGGTAAACAAAGCTGTCAAGAATCGGAGTTTTTATAATCACGCCGCATTTTGGATTTGTTTTTCCAGGAATTGTTTGTCTTTCCGAAACTTTATTTTTTTTGCAGGCAACCAGCAGTATAATCACAACAGCATATAATAATTTTTGCATTTAGCTATTTAGGATAAGTTTCTTTATAAAAATTGATAGATTCATTAATGATTTTAAATGCTATATCCTTTTCCTGGAAATCATTGATCTCCACTTTTTTATTTTCCAACACTTTATATTGTTCAAAATAATTTTTCAATACTTTAAAAATATGTGGCGGCACTTCATCAAGGCTTTTTATATAATTAACCGAAGGATCGTTAACTGCTACCGCAATAATTTTATCGTCTATCAAATCGGAATCTATCATTTGCATATTGCCGATTACCAATGCTTTTACCAAACACAATGGTTGTATGGGTTCTGAACACATCACTAAAATATCCAGTGGGTCTGCATCTTTGCCCAATGTTTGGGGAATAAACCCATAGTTAACAGGATAGTGAAATGAGGAATAAATAACGCGGTCTAATTTTAGTAAACCCGTTGGTTTATCTATTTCATATTTCGATTTTGACCCTTGAGGAATTTCAATGAGCGCATTTACAATTTCGGGGGCTTCTTCGCCATAAGAGGCACCATGCCATGGATGTAAAACGTACATAGAATTTGTTTTATTGTTATTTAAATTTTGACAAATTATTCAGCGGAGTTTTGGATTAGGCAAGTATATTTCTATGCACCATTTTCTTATTCACTTTCCGGATTTATAACGAATAACTTCCGCTTTTTCAATGGTAATAAGGCCACCGGATTTCGATTCTTCAAAAAGCTTTTCGACAAATTTCACAAACAAATTTATATTCTCAAGCGTGTCTACAATTTCAACAATTACCGGAAGGTCAGAAGAGATATCAAATAACTTAGCCGTATGAATTTTACTATTTGGGCCAAAACCCATAATACCGCGCAATACAGTTGCGCCTGAAAGGCCTTGTTTTTTTGCTTCGAATACAATGGTTTCGTACAGTGGCTTTTGTTGGAAATGATCTGATTCTCCCAAAAAAATCCGAAGAAGTTTTGCGTCAGGATTATTAACCATTTTTATAAATATTTTATCAGTGAAATTCCTCCAAAGGTTGCTGCCAGCCCCATGATAATGCTAAAAGCCACATAAGAAAATGCGGGTACATATTCCGCATCACGAAGCATACTGACAGTTTCATTTGAAAAAGAAGAGAAAGTGGTAAAGCCTCCCATAATTCCGGTGGCAAGAAAGAGCCGCCATACAGGTGAAACATTTCCTTTATCGCTTAAGGCATAAATTACGCCTATTAAAAAGCACCCTAAAATATTTACGAACATCGTGCCATAAGGAAAAGTAGAAAGAAATTTATTTTGAATAAACAGCGTAACAAGGTAACGTGAAACGCCACCAATAAAGCTTCCCAAACCTACTGCCAGAATCAGTTTCATTTTTTTATTTTGAGTTCGAACCTTTAATTATCGGTAAATGTATATTTAAAATCAACCAGCCAGTCTTTATTTTTCTTCACCAATTTAATTTTGGAGGGTTTATTTTTAAAGCTGTTGGTGTAATAAATAATAGTAACTGAATCAGATTTATTGATTGATGAGTCAATAATAATATTTGCATCAGTGTAGCCGTGGCGTTCTTCCGGGCTCATCTTCAAATTAAAATCTTTCAACCCCTCGAAATATTCCATGTTCGTGCTGTCATTGAGTAAATATTTTTTTGCCTGTTTGTAATCCCCTTTCAAAGAGGCTTCTATAAAACCCCTTCCGGAAATAAGTGGGTCACTTTTGTCAACATTGTCATTGTTATTACATGAGGCAAGTAAAATTATAAAGCCAAAGAGTATGATTAAAGCCCGTTTCATTTATTATTTTGAGGATGAAGGTAAATATCTTTAAGCTTAAAATAAAAAACACCTTGAAGCAAGGTGTTTTTTTATAAAATCTTAAAAATAATTTGTTCTATTTCGCACTATCTTTCATTTCCGGGGATTGCTGCATATTTCTCTGCATTGAATCCATTCCATCCATGCCATCCATTCCATGTTCTTTCATTTTTTTACTGGCCATTCCGCTTAATGTTGTCATGTCAAATGCCACTTTCCAATTCCCATCTTCTTTTTTCAAAAGAAAATCTGTTGATTCATTGGATTTATTATCAGTTACAGTTATAGTTGCATTATCGCCATTAATTACAGGGTCTCCCATTTTTATATTATTAATCATTTCAAGCATTTTATCCGAATGGCTGCTACTCATTTGTTGCATGTTTTGCATTCCCATTTCCATCATACTTATCATTCCATCACTATCTTTAGTGGCATATTTTTTTGCACCATCAAAATCTTTCTTTGACAAAGCAGTAAAAAAATCGTGAAGCACATCTTTTGGGTTTCCTGAGCCTGCCGACTGGCATCCGGAAAAGATTATTAAAAATGTGGCTACCGTTAGAATAAATATTTTTTTCATAAAATTTTTTTAAAAATTGATAAACAAATATAAAATTTATTTATAAACTGAGTAAGCGAATACAGTAAAAGAACAAATAAATGGTATTTCTATTTTCGTCAAACCTTATCATTTTTTGTGTTATTAATAAAATTATATTTAAAAATTAAAATAAAAAAGGCTGCTCGCTGGCAGCCTCTAGGCTATATAAATAAATTATTTTAAATTTTCGAGCTCTTTTAATTTTTCTTTGTCATAGGCTTTTATGATTGCTTTTACCAGCTTATGCCTTACTACATCTTCTTCATCCAGGACTACATGCCCAATGCCATCAATATTGGAAAGGATACGAACTGATTTTTCGAGGCCACTTCTTACTTTTGGTGGCAAATCAATTTGAGTAACATCACCGGTAATAATGGCCTTTGCGCTTGCACCAATCCTTGTTAAAAACATTTTTAATTGAAGGTCGGTAGCGTTTTGTGCTTCGTCCAAAATGATGAATGCATTATCAAGCGTACGGCCACGCATATACGCTAATGGCGCAATTTCAATGGTACGTGTTGACATAAAATATCCGAGTTTATCTGCAGGGATCATATCGTCAAGCGCATCGTAAAGTGGCCTTAAATACGGGTCAATTTTTTCTTTTAAATCACCTGGAAGAAAACCAAGATTTTCACCGGCTTCAACCGCAGGGCGGGTAAGGATAATTTTTTTTACCTGTTTATTTTTTAAAGCTCTGACAGCGAGCGCTACGGCGGTATAGGTCTTTCCTGTTCCGGCTGGCCCAATTGCAAAAACAATATCATTCTTATCGATGGATTGTACCATTTTTTTTTGGTTGGCTGTACGTGCCCTTACACTTTTTCCATGCGGGCCAAAAACCAAAATATCTGTTGGGGTTTTTTCCAAAAAATGGTCAACTACCTTTTCATCATCCCCACCTAAAATTTGTTCCAGGTAATTTTCACTCATATTCCCGTTCCTTTCCAGATACTGGACGGCAAGGTTTATTTTTTCCCTGGCACTTTCAATTTGTTCGGGCGCACCGCTTAATTTTATTTGAGTGCCTCTGCTAAGTATTTTCAGGCGGGGGAATTTCTTTTTCAGAATGTCTAACTTTCCATTATTTACTCCAAAGAATTCAATAGGGCTAACGGTTTCAAGGTTGATAATTGTTTCTGTCAATCAAGGTTATTTAATAGGTTAAAAAAAAGTTTCTCTATTCAAATATAAAAAAGGGAAATTCTTAATTACTAATTTACTTATTCACATTAAAACAAAAGTGTTAAAAACTATTTTTCACCATTTAAAAAATAATTAATTGTATGTTTAAAATTTTGCAATAATTTCGGAATTCAAATTTAAAAAATATGAAAAAAAGTATCATAGTTGTTTTTGCCTGTTTAGTTTGTGTTTTTGCTTTCCAGGCGTTTACAACTCATAATCAACCAGAATTTAAAAATCTAAAAATTTTACCCAAAGATATTTCAAAAGATGGCCTGGATAGCGTAATGCATCATTTTACCCATTCGCTTGGCGTTAAATGTACTTATTGCCATGAAGGGGATTTTTCCAAGAGGACAATGGATTTTGCAAGTGATGCAAAACCTGAAAAACAAATTGCCCGGAAAATGATGCTGATGACTATTGATATAAATAAAAATCATTTTCAACAAATTGCAGAAATGATGGACAGTGGAAAAATGGCGATGCCTACAGATACTTCTGCAGTTAGTTATATGCTTAAATATGTTACTTGTTATACCTGCCATCATGGTGACCCACATCCGGAAAATAACCCGCCAAAAGATATGGATCACCCTATGCCGCCGCCCCCGCCACCAGCTAATACATAATGGAATGAAGGTATAAGAGAAGAGTGATTTGCGTATTTTTGCCAAATGA
>Ga0134126_10000945_pt1 | contig 36815 bp, 26 predicted proteins | sample KB31752_FD_96881 | JGI IMG/M metagenome (GOLD analysis project Ga0134126, IMG submission 96881) | Terrestrial soil microbial communities with excess Nitrogen fertilizer from Kellogg Biological Station, Michigan, USA - KB3-175-2 | ecosystem: Environmental > Terrestrial > Soil > Unclassified ...
ACGACGACATATGAGGTTCGCCATGTCCTGGTCTTTGAGTATCGGCACGGTCGCTGGCACAGTTGTGCGTATTCACATTACGTTTCTACTTTTCCTCGCCTGGATTTTCGTCGCCAGTTACGCGCAAGGCAACGCTGCCACCGCTTGGGACAGCGTCACCTTTATAGTGTTGCTGTTTCTCTGCGTGCTATTGCACGAGTTTGGCCATATCCTTACCGCACGAGTCTTTGGTGTCGCGACGCCGTATGTGACATTGTTGCCGATCGGCGGTGTTGCGCAGCTTGAACGCATTCCGGAGGAACCGGGGGAAGAATTCCTCATCGCCATCGCTGGTCCGCTGGTGAACGTCGTTATCACTATCGTACTTGTGCTAGCCGCTGGCGCGCATCTGCAGTCGGGCGCTGCGGCCGCGGTCGACAATATGCAAATTCCTCTAGTGGATCGGCTGGCAGCGGTGAATCTGTTTCTCGCGCTGTTCAATATGATCCCAGCTTTCCCAATGGATGGTGGGCGGGTGCTGCGTGCGCTGCTGGCGAGCCGTTTCGGCTATGTGCGCGCAACCGGAATCGCCGCCGCGATCGGCCAATTCGTGGCCTTTGCACTTGGTTTTATCGGGTTGATGGTCAATCCTATCCTGATTTTTATCGCGATCTTCGTTTATCTCGCGGCCTCCTCCGAAGCGCATATGGTGGCGCTCCGCGAGGCCACACGCGGCGTGCCGGTAAGCCATGCGATGATGAAGCAATTCATCACGCTGTTGCCGGAAGCGCATCTAAATGAGGCGGTGCGGACGCTGCTGCAAACCGGTCAGGGCGAATTCCCAGTCGTGGATGGCGCCGGCAACCCGGTCGGTGTGCTTGGGCGCAGCGACCTGATCCGCGCAATCAAAACACTCGGGCCTGACGCCCGCATCTCCGACGCCATGTACGCGGAACTGCCGACAATTAGCCACCGCCGCTGCCTAGACGATGCCTTCGCGCTGCTGATGCGTAATTCGGCTCCGGCGGTCGGCGTCACCGACGCCGGCGGTAAGCTGGTGGGCCTCATAACGCGTGACACCATCGCCGAAATGATGATGCTGCAGGAGGCGTTGCCAAGAGGCCTTCGAATCGGGCCCTGGGGCTCGCCCGCGGGGACTTAGGCCGTGCCCCACAATCTAAATTAGGTGGCAGTGCCCTGTGCACGGCCATTTGATGTGGATCAATGCGTTCCACACTGAGGAGGGCATTGAATGATTATGGTTGTTCACTCGCTACCAGACAAATGGTTGCCTGTATCAATCGCTCCCTCCGATGGCGATCTTGAGGTATGCGTGATAAACGGTCGCGAAATTCACGCGCTCATATTTCCGTGCCGAAAAAGTGGACCCGATTGGGTCGATGCTGCAACAAAAAAACCAATCGCAATACAGCCGACCCATTGGCGCATTTGGAACGAGAACCGCGCCGGTACCTAATAACCTTTCTTTTCTTCGGCTTCGGGCACTTGCTTGAGCTTCGCCTCTTCTTCGGCGAGAAGGCGGCTCTCTATGGCCCGCTTCGTCGGGTCGGTTTCTTGTTCCAATAGCGATTTGAATCGAGCAATATTTGCTTGGATTATTCTACGCATAGCCAGCCTCCGTATTCGAGGAACCGGGCCGCAAAAGCGGTCCGTCTTCGACATTGGATTTAGGCGGGAGTGCGCGTGCCACTCTAACGCGGTGGCCATCGTGTCTCTCAATCGTTAGCGCCCATTGACGCAGCTAACGACGACAGAAAGTAGCAATAACCATATGTCGAGTCGATGACTTAAGGAGAGTTCGACCATTGAACCCCAGCGCCCGCACCAGGCGGCCTGATACGGGTCCGCTTTGTGTCATTCGCGATCGTCTTTCGCTTTCTTATTGAAGCTCCTGCATAAATTGAAGTTATGACTTGAATCCACAGCGCGGCTTTGCTCAAGCCGAACTTGGGATCTGGACTTCGACTTTGGGCTGTACGGCACGAGAATCGTGACCGGGTTAGCTTTATGGGAGACGCCGGGACACGCGAGCGGTGCCCGCAAGGATACGCTGATCACCGTGCTTTTCGCTCTTTCGAGTATCACCATTCATTCTTAAGCACTTGCACTTGACCGACAGATGTTATCTCCCTTCGAGCACTTCGACAGCTAGTATCGTTGGCAAGTGACGCGCGATCTCCTGCCAATTTTCACCTTCATCGAGGCTCGCGAAGACCGAACCACTGTTTGTGCCGAAATAGATTCCCGCTGGATCGCGCTCGTCACCAGCCATTGCTTGACGGAGCACAGTGAAGAAACAGCCCTTCTGCGGCAGACCTTGGCGCATTGCCTGCCAGCTTTGGCCGCCATCGCGTGAACGCCAGACCGCTGCGGCGGCGTCGGGCGGAAAACGTCCGGCCATGTCGCCGTTGAGTGGCAGCGTCCAGATGGTATTCGGATCGCGCGGATGGACGCAGATCGGAAAACCGAAGGTCGACGGCAAGCCTTTGGTCAGGTCGTCCCAGCTTCGGCCTCCATCGGCGGAGCGCCATACACCATGATGGTTCTGCTGGTAAAGCACGTCGCTTGTGCCCGGGGCACGCATCATGTTGTGGACGCAGAGCCCGATGTCGCCATCGCGTGGCGCGGCAGGGTGGTCGTGGTGAACACAGGCTTCGGCGTTCGAGAGGCGGTTGCGCTGCTCCCAGGTCGCTCCACCATCTTCCGTCGCGAAGACGCCGGCCGCCGAGATTCCGACCCAGAGCTTTTTCGGATTTTGCGGATCAGACACGATGGTGTGCAACACCAGCCCGGCACCACCGGGGTTCCAGCTATCGGCAGATGGGTGATCGGTCAGAGCCTGTATTCGTTTCCAATCTTTACCCCCGTTCTCACTCGCCAGAAGGTTCGCCGGTTTGGTGCCGGCATACAGCGTCCCATGTGCGTAGCAGAGTGACCAGATTTGAGCGAATGCGTCGGTAAAGGGCAGCGGTTCGTCGGTCCAGCCGATCATCTTTGCGAAATTGGGATCGTTGGCCGCCCAATCGTCGTTCTTTCCCTTTGTAAGGCGGGTGACCTTCCAACTCGTTCCGCCGTCTTCGGTACACCAGATACCTGCGCCCTGCCATTCGCTGCCACCCCCGGCCCAAATGGCGCCGGTCTCAGGATCTCCAATCACATGATTGATTGGCCAGCCGTTACAGCACGGACCTTGGACGGCCCAGCCGCTACGATCATTGTCGCCAGAAATCAAAAACGCGCCCTTGGTTGTGCCAACTAGAAGGGTCATGCGAGTAGAAGACATCAAATTTTCGCTCCCCGTCCGGAATAACAATAACGCAGTATATAATTGGGGTAGCATGGAGCAAACCGCGACGGTCCAATGGAATTCGCGGAACTAGCCGGTCAGCGAAAACTTCGCACGAACTAGCCGCTCCATGGGTCATGACGCCACGCGGTGCGAGAGCTGTGACTGTACCATCAGCAGATTGGCCAAACCGTGGAACTTTCGAGGTTACGGGAGGTTCAATCTTCTAGAGCGGGGCATAGGTACAATTATGAAAATTGCGCAAATCGCGCCTCTCATGGAGAGTGTTCCCCCTCGTCTTTATGGCGGCACTGAGCGGATCGTCTCCTACCTGACGGAAGAACTTGTGGCGCTTGGCCATGACGTGACCTTGTTTGCGAGCGGCGACTCGATGACGGTAGCGACGCTGGCACCCTCCGTCCCGCAAGCGCTGCGGCTCGATCCAAACGTCCGCGATACAATCCCATATTATATGCTGATGCTCGACCGCGTCCGCCAAAGGGCTGCGGATTTCGACATCTTGCATTTCCATATCGATCAGTTTCATTTTCCGTTGTTCCGGCCGATCGCGGGTCGCACAGTCACCACGCTGCACGGCCGCCAGGATCTGCCCGATCTCCACCCACTCTATGTCGGCTTCGACGACATGCCGCTAATCTCGATCTCCAATGCGCAACGCCTCCCGATACCGAACGCGAATTTCGCGGCGACCATTCATCACGGTATCCCGGTGGACTTGCATCGCCCCAGCGCGCAGGCACCCGGCGGCTACCTAGCCTTCCTCGGCCGCATCTCGCCGGAGAAGCGTCCCGACCGCGCTATTATGATGGCGCGCGCCGCCGGAATTCCGCTCAAGATCGCGGCCAAGGTGGACCGCGCCGACGAGGCCTATTTCCGCACCCAGATCGAGCCGCTGCTCGAGGGCCCGGGCGTAGAGTTCATTGGCGAGATCAACGATGAGCTGAAGACGCAGTTCCTGGGCGGTGCTCAGGCATTGTTGTTTCCCATCGACTGGCCGGAACCTTTCGGGCTGTCCATGATCGAGGCCATGGCCTGCGGAACGCCAGTGCTGGCTTTCCGCTGCGGTTCGGTACCAGAGGTCATCGAGGATGGCCTCACCGGCATCATCGTAGACACCATGGACGAGGCGATCGCGGCTTTGCCGCACGTCATTGCGTTCGATCGGAAAAAAATACGCCGGCGTTTCGAGCAGCGCTTTTCCGCCGCGCGCATGGCGAAGGATTATGTTGCGGTTTATCGTTCGCTGCTAATGTCCCAATCCAAAGCCCGCGGTGAAGAACAGGAAGATCAGCCGCCATTGATCGGTGACGCAGCCCCGGGGCTTCAAATTGCTTAAGCAGAATCCGGCCGTCGCGCTGACCGAGGAGATTCCGGAAACTCCTTTCTACATTCCTGGAACAGGATCCTCCACCCGGCCCCGCCGCACCCTCAAACAGGGCGATTGCTTCGCCGTGTTCGACAGCTACGCCGACATCGGGGCAACGCCGCGGGGAAACGATGGCATTTACTTTTGCGACACACGCTATCTTTCCCATCTTGAAATGCTGCTCAATGGCAGGCAGCCCTTGCTGCTAGGCTCGAACGTGCGTGACGACAATTCCATACTAATTGTCGACTTAACCAACCCCGATATTTATCTCGATCAGAAACTCGTGCAACCGAAAGACATATTGCACGTAGTGCGTACGGTTTTTCTGCTGCACGGCGCCGCCTATCAGCGCTTTCGCATGCAGAACCATGGCGACAGCCCTTTCGATGTCCAGCTTTCGATCGCCTTCGCCGGCGATTTCGCCGACCTGTTCGAAGTTAGAGGCATGCATCGCGACCGCCGCGGCGCTACAACCGTGGACGTCGGCGAGGCCGAGGTCGCGCTGAACTACCAGGGCCTCGATGGCGTGCAACGGCGCACGACGATGCTGTTCGATCCGGCGCCGGCGCAACTTTCTGACAGCATCGCTTCCTATGCTTTCAAGTTGCAACCCAATGAATGTCTGTCGGTTTACGTGACGGTGAAATGCGATCGCGGCGTCACCAAAAACATCAGCCTGCCGTTTCGAAAGGCCCTGCGCGCCGCGTTCAATCAGCGCCTGACTGCGACGCGTGGCATGACCACAATCACCACGTCGAACGAGATTTTCAACGAAGTGGCGTGCCGCTCGATGGCCGATCTTTCGATGTTGATGACCGAAACACCGCAGGGCCCTTACCCTTACGCCGGCATTCCCTGGTATTCGACCACATTCGGCCGCGACGGAATCATCACAGCGATGCAGATGCTGTGGTGCGATTCCCGTGTCGCCAAGGGCGTGCTGCGGCGGCTGGCGGCCTTTCAAGCCACCACGACCGATCCGATCGCCGACGCCGAACCTGGAAAAATCCCGCACGAAATGCGCGGCGGAGAAATGGCGGCGCTGCACGAAGTGCCGTTCGGTCTTTATTATGGCAGCGCGGATGCGACACCGTTATTCGTAATGCTGGCCGGTCTCTATGCCGAGCATACCGGCGACGTCGAGACGTTGCGCGAGCTCTGGCCGAACGTCGAAGCCGCGCTGGGCTGGATCGATGGGCCGGGCGACTCCGACCGTGACGGTTTCGTCGAGTACCGCCGCGCCGACGAAAAAGGCCTCGTCAACCAGGGCTGGAAGGACTCACATGACGCAATTTTCCACGCCGACGGCGTGCTCGCGCAAGGTCCGATCGCGTTGTGCGAAGTGCAGAGCTATGTCTTTGCGGCCAAACGCCTGGCCGCGCGCACGGCCCACCGGCTCGGTATGACCGCGCGCGGTGACACGCTTGATGCTCAAGCTTCCAACCTTGCCGAACGATTCGAGTCGGCGTTCTGGTGCGAAGACATCGGCACCTACGCGATTGCGCTGGACGGCCAGAAGCGACCGTGCCGCGTGCGGACATCTAACGCTGGGCAGGTGCTGTTTAGCGGAATTGCCGCGCCAGAGCATGCCGAAGCGGTAATGCGCGATCTGATGAGTCCGTCGTTTTTTTCCGGATGGGGGATCCGCACGGTGGCGCGAGATCAACCGCGTTACAATCCAATGTCGTATCATAATGGCTCGGTTTGGCCGCACGACAATTCGCTGATCGCAGCCGGCTTTGCGCGTTATGGGCACAAGGATGCGATTGACCGCTTATTCAAGGGCTTGTTTGACGCCGCGACCTACATGGATCTGCGCCGGCTGCCCGAACTTTATTGCGGTTTCCAGCGCGGACGGGAACGCGGACCGACGCTCTATCCGGTTGCCTGTTCGCCGCAGGCTTGGGCCGCGGGCACGCCGCTTCTCCTTTTGCGGTCTTCGCTCGGTCTCGAATTCAACCGCGACAATAACGAAATCCTGTTGCGAAAGCCGCGGCTACCGTCGTTCCTCAATGAAGTGACCTTATACAATCTGCGTCTTGGTCAATCGGTCGTCGATTTGATGCTGCGGCGGCATGACAACGACGTGTCGCTGCAAGTGCTGCGCAATGAAGGGCAGATTATGGTGGCCGCGGTTTATACGTGACGGTTGCCGCCTTCAGAGCGCTGCGTTCGCGGCGTTTTCCGATATGAAACTCTCACATCTTGACGGAGTTATTATATTTTTCTCTTTCGCGCAATCATATACGCGAGCGAGCTGACAGCGATGCAAGCGGTGATCAGAGAAAAAGCGACCGTCCATCTCCCTGAGATCATCTGTTCGCCGGCAAATGCCATCAGGAATGTGAGCGGCGCGATACCAAGCCCGGTGGTCCAGAGAAACGTCCACCACGAAACCGAAGTGAGTCCTGCCGCATAGTTGATGAGATTGAACGACACCACCGGCAGGAAGCGGCTGACCAGCAAAATCGGGGTGCCTTGCTCTTTGGTCCAATCGTCTACAGCCGCGGTGTACCGCGCTGGCAGAACCGCGTTGACGAACCGCCGCCCCAGCCAGCGCGCGAGCGCGAAGGCTAGGACGGCACCCAGCATAGCGCCGATCCAAGTGATCATCGAACCAGCGACGACGCCGAATATGATGCCATTCGCAATGGCGATAAATTCTGCAGGCAAAGGAACGAAAGAATGAGCCACCATCAACAATATCGAAAAAGCTACCGCCCCGGATCCCCATGAACGGATTGTCTGAGCGATCTGATCTACGGACATGTCAAATGACACGATCTGCATCAAGTCATCACTCGCGAGATGGAAAATTACAGTTCCGCCGAGCAGCAGCGCTAACAGTGCCGCTCCGGCGATCGCAGCCGGGCGGCGTATACTGCCGGCACCTTTAGGAGTTTCGTTCACTTTGCTCGCCGCCGATCTGCGTGTCGTTACTACGATAGCGTCTGACCTAATAAGAGCAGACGTTATGCAATGAATAGCTTATCCACGCAGCACTCTCGATCCAGGCCCATCAAATTGGGTTGATCATGTCCACCATAGCCACCAGCCCACTGGCTCAATACCCGTGGTTCGTCTGGCTTTTTTCTGGATGCAGAAACGGACCTATGGTCGCATCCTTAATCATTCCGCACACCAGCTGAATCGCCAGCGTGGGGTTCCGCAGAAAATAAATCTAATCCGGCAGACAGCGTTTGGCAGCGAAGGGATAAAGCCTGCCCTCGCCCAGCATGTGCGCGGTGAACTTCACCGTGTCGAAGAGATCCACAAACGCAGCGTCGCGCACATTGAGCCCGCCGGTGTAAGCGCCAAAGGCCGGCATCACCATGCGATTGGCGTCCGCCGCATAGCAGCGCCGGCTGACAGCCCGACCACGATGGACGACACGCGCCACCGGATGCAGATGGCCAGAAACTTCGCCGGCTGTGCCGGTCGCCACATGACGGAACGTCAATGCGCCGATCGTGAAAGCCTCATGGAACCTCCCACCAATGTTGGAAGCGGGTTCGGGGTCATGATTGCCGGCAATCCAGATCCAATCGCGACCGCGCTGCAAGCCGCGCAGGTTGTCGCGGTCAGCCTGGACGAGCCGTTGCGGACCGCCGCCATCGTGAAAGCTGTCGCCGACCGTCACCACGACGCGCGGGGCGTAATGCGCAATCAGGCGCCCGAGCCGCGTCAAAGTCGCCGCCGTATCGTAAGGCGGAAAAAGCTGTCCGCGAGCGGCAAAACTCGAGCCCTTTTCCAAGTGCAGATCGGCGACCGCCAACAGACCTTGTTCCGGCCAATAAAGCGCGCCGGAGGAGTCCGCGAGCAACGGAACGCCCGCCAGAACAATAAGACTGCTCATGCCGTCCACCGCATTTTGCGCGGCCACGCTCACCGCATCGCCTCCTTCACCAATTCGTCCGCTGCCTCGGCCAACAGCGCATCCGAAGCCTCGCCATAGACGGCCTCGCGGCCGATCTCCAGCATCACCGGAACCGCCAATGGCGAAACATGGTCGAGCGCTTTATGGACGATTCGGCCCTTGATGCGCGAGAGCATTTCGCCGAGCCGCTTGATGTCCAAGAGTCCGGTGGCGGCATCTGCGCGCGCCGCCCGCAACAAGACGTGATTAGCCTGATGTTTGCGCAGCACGTCGTAAACCAAGTCGGTCGAGATCGTGAGCTGGCGGCGCGATTTCTCCTCACCTGGGAAACGCCGCTCGATCAGTCCGGCGATGATGGCGCAGGAGCGGAACGTGCGCTTCATTAATGCGGATTCGGCAAGCCAGGCTTCCAAATCGTCGCCGAGCATGTCCTGATCGAACAATTGGGAGAGTGAGAAATCTCCGCGCTGGATATGCAAGCCGAGATCGCCCAGACCCCAGACCGCCAGCGCATATTCATTGGCGACAAAGCCGAGTGGTTTCATGCGAACACGCTCAAGCCGGCGCGTCAGCAGCATGCCGAGCGTCTGGTGCGCGAGCCGCCCTTCGAACGGATAGCAAACCAGATAATATTTTGCCGCGCGCGGAAAGGTCTCGACCAGCAGATCGCCGGGTTTCGGCAACTGCGAACGCCACCGCTGAATCTCCAGCCACTCGCGTACTTGCTCCGGCAAAGCACACCACGCTTGAGGCTCGGCCAGGATGGCGCGCACACGCGCGGCGAGATATGTCGAGAGTGGGAACTTTCCGCCCTCGTAGGACGGCACTTTCGGATCGGTGGCGGTGGAGCGCGAGACATAGACTTCGTCTTCGACCAGTGCTTCGTATTTTAGTATTTGTCCGGCAAACGCGAAAGTGTCGCCAACCGACAACATCTCGATGAAATATTCCTCGACCTCGCCGAGCAGCCGCCCACCGCGCGGAATGAAGGCGCTTGAGCGGCGCGATCGCACCAGCCGCACCTTCAGCATATCGGCTTCGACAATGGTACCGACATTCATGCGGTAGCGCTGCGCGACGCGCGGATGAGTGATGCGCCAGCGGCCGTCTTTATTCTGACGGATTTTGGCGAAGCGCTCGTAAGCTTTTAGCGCATAGCCGCCGGTGGCCACGAAATTGACCGCGGCGTCGAAATCGGAACGCGCCAAGGCCGCATAAGGCGCGGCGGCGCGCACTTCCGCGAACAATTCGTCGCTCAGAAACGGCTCGCCGACCGCGCGACCGAGGATGTGCTGCGCCAGCACGTCGAGAGTGCCGGTGCGCAAAGGCAGCGTGTCTTGCGCGTTCTCGGCGACTGCGTCGATTGCGGCTCGGCATTCCAGCACCTCGAAGCGGTTGGCCGGCACCAGCACGGCCTCCGACGGTTCATCGAGCCGGTGATTGGAGCGGCCGATCCTTTGCAGCAGTCGCGAGCAACCCTTGGGCGCACCGACATTGATGACCAAATCGACGTCGCCCCAGTCGACACCGAGATCGAGCGACGAAGTGCACACCACGGCACGCAATTTCCCGGCCACCATGGCATCCTCGACCTTGCGGCGCTGGGCGACGTCGAGCGAGCCGTGATGCAGCGCGACCGCGAGATTGTCGTCGTTCACCCGCCACAATTCCTGGAACAAAAATTCGGCCTGGCTGCGGGTGTTGACAAAGATCAGCGTGGTCTTGTGCGTTTTGATCAGCTCGTAGATTTCGCCGAGCGCGTGACGCGCAGAATGCCCGGCCCAGGGCAGGCGCTCCTTGGTGTCGAGCAGCGTGACGCTTGGTTGCGCGCCGGCTTGCGCCAGCACCAGATCGGCGCGTGCCGCGCCGGCGGACGGCTGCGGCACTAGAAATCGGCAAAGATCATCAGGTTCGGCCACAGTCGCCGACAGGCCGACAGTGGTTAGCCGTGGCGCCAGCGTGAACAGCCGCGCCAGACCGAGCGACAAAAGATCACCGCGTTTGGACGTCACCAGCGAATGCAATTCGTCGAGCACCACGCGCTTGAGCGTGCCGAAGAGATAGGGTGCATCGGCCGACGCCAACAATAGCGCGAGCTGTTCCGGCGTGGTGAGTAGAATGTCCGGCGGATAGCGGCGTTGACGCTGGCGCTTGGAAGCAGGCGTGTCGCCAGTGCGCGTTTCCAGCCGGACAGGCAAGCCCATTTCCTTGACCGGGATTTCCAAATTGCGCGCGATGTCGACCGCGAGCGCTTTCAACGGCGAAACGTAAAGCGTGTGCAAGCCTCCCGCGCGACCGGTCGAAACCAGCCGCTGAGACGCGGCATTGGCTGCGTGCAACTCCACCAGCGTCGGCAGGAAACCGGCCAGCGTCTTGCCACCGCCGGTGGGCGCAATCAGCAAGACGGAACGGCCTTCCCGCGTCTTCGCCAGCAGATCAAGCTGATGCGGACGCGGCGCCCAGCCGCGGCCGGCGAACCAGCGGGAGAACATGTCCGGCAAAAGCGGGGCGTCCTCGGTCCGATCAAAGACGATTGTGGGTTCCATCATACGATTCTAGTGGAAATTCCGGCCCTTCGGCATGACCTCATCGGGGCAAGTCATCGCATCGGCTGGAATGCCGTCTTCCGACAAACAGCGTAGCAATGGCGTAAGATCCTCGACCGCGTCGGCCACGACATGGATGACATTGGATGCGTTCTGCAGCTTGCCCGTAACGCTGATCAGCCGTGCTCCCAGCACGACCGGGCGGAAGGTTTCAAACACCTTCGGCCACACGATGACATTGGCAATGCCGGTTTCATCCTCAAGCGTCGCGAAAATGACACCCTTGGCGGTGCCGGGCCGCTGACGAACCAGCACCAAGCCGGCAACCGTCACCCGCCGTCCGGAAGGAAGTTGCGCCAAGCACTCATGTCGGAGAATGCCGCGCGCTTCGAACGCGGCGCGCAGAAATGACACCGGGTGCGCCTTCAGCGACAAACGCAGATGCCGGTAGTCTTCCACGACCTGTTGACCGGGCGGCATAGCGGGCAGATCGACGTCCGGTTCCAATTGCGGCATCGACACCCGCGCCAGCAACGGCAGGTCGTCTTTGTCGCCCGAGCGCCTGAGCGCGCGGATCGCCCACAGTGCCTCGCGCCGGTCGAGCCCCAGCGAATGAAACGCATCGGCGGCGGCGAGGCGCTCGAGCGTTGACGGTTGCAGTCTGGTGCGGAGCCAGAGATCGCGCACCGAATCAAACCCGGCACCGCGTACTTTCTCGATTGTCTCGCCATCGTCTTTTGAAAACCCGCTGATCTGCCGGAAGCCGAAACGCAGCGCATAATTTGAACGGATAGCACCTTTCATTTCGGCATGGCGCGGATGGATATTTTTACCGGCTTCGCAACCCGGCTCCAGAATGCAATCCCAATTGGACGCGTTGATATCGACCCCTCTCACCTCAACACCATGTTCCTGCGCGTCGCGCACAATCTGCGCGGCGGCATAGAAACCCATCGGCTGGCTGTTCAGTAGAGCTGCGGCGAACACGTCGGGATAGCGGCATTTCAGCCACGCCGAGGCGTAAACCAGATTGGCGAAGCTCGCGGCATGGCTTTCGGGGAAGCCATATTCGCCAAAACCCTGAATCTGCCGGAAACAGCTCTGGGCAAATTCGAGCGCATAACCTCGTCCGGTCATGCCGCCGATGAACCGCTCCGCGAAGGAATTGATGGTCCCGACCCGCTTGAAGGTTGCCATCGCGCGCCGGAAGCGGTCCGCCTCACCCGGCGGAAATTGTGCCGCGACAATTGCGATGCGCATGGCCTGTTCCTGAAATAAAGGAACACCAAGAGTCCGACCCAGCACCTCTTCCAGTTCATTGGCGTTGCCGAATTCCGGCGAGGGCGACGGATAATTCACCAGCTTCTGATTTTGCCGCCGTTGCAAGTAAGGATGCACCATCTTGCCCTGGATCGGTCCGGGCCGCACGATCGCGACCTCGATGACGAGATCGTAGAATTTCTCCGGCCGCAGCCGCGGCAGCATCGACATCTGCGCGCGGCTCTCGATCTGAAAGACGCCAATGGTATCGGCACGGCGGATCATCCTGTAGGTTTCTTCGTCCTCATCCTGGATCGAGAGATCGCGCGCCACGCCGTAATGCGATTGCAGCAGCGCAAAGCCGCGTCGCAGGCATGACAGCATGCCGAGTGCCAGGACATCGACTTTCAACAGGCCGAGGGATTCAAGGTCGTCCTTTTCCCACTCGATGATGGTGCGGTCGTCCATCGCCGCATTCTCGATCGGCACCACTTCGTCGAGCCGGCTCTCCGTCATGACAAACCCGCCAACATGTTGCGAGAGATGACGGGGAAAATCCGTGAGGTCATCCGCCAGCTTCATGGCGCGCGCCAGACGCTGATCCGATGTGTCGAAGCCGGCTCGTCGGGCATGATCGTCTTTCACGCCTTCATCCGAGCGCCCCCAAAAAGTGCCAGCCAGCATATCAAGCGTATCGCCGGAAAGGCCAAACACCTTGCCCACATCGCGGATAGCGCTGCGGCCACGATAACAGATGACGGTCGCGGCAAGGCCGGTGCGCTCGCGCGAATATTTCTTGTAGATGTACTGAATAACTTCTTCACGCCGCTCATGCTCGAAATCGACATCGATATCGGGCGGCTCCCGCCGTTCCGCGGAGACGAATCGTTCAAACAGCAAGTTCTTGCCATCCGGTCTCACCTCGGTGATGCCGAGACAGTAGCAAATGATCGAATTTGCGGCAGAGCCGCGACCCTGGCAAAGAATGTTGATGTCGGGACGGCGCGCGAACTCCACGATGTCATGCACGGTCAGAAAAAATGGAGCATATTTCAGCTCGCCGATTATTCTCAACTCCTCATTCAAGATCTTGCGGATGTTTTCCGGCATTCCCTGCGGAAATCGCTTCCGGGCGCCCGCTTCGGCATAAGCGACCAGCGCCTGCTGCGGCGTGGCAAATCCCTTGCGGGTTTCTTTCGGATATTCGGTGCCGCGCAATTCCTCGAGTGAGAATTTACATTCATCGAGGAAGCGAGAAGTTTGCGCAACGGCATCCGGGTATTTCCGAAACAGCCGCGTCATCACTTCCGGCGATTTAAAATGCCGCTCGTCATTGGCTTCGAGCAGCCGTCCGGCGCTGTCAATGGTGACGTGCTCGCGGATGCAAGTGACGGTGTCCTGCAGCTCCCGACGTTCGGGCGCGTGATAGAGCACGTCGTTGATGGCGATCAGCGGCACGAAAGAATCGCGGGCGATTCCGGCCAGCCTGGCCATTCGCCGCGCGTCGTCGCCGCGATACAACATAGTGGCGCCCAGCCAAATGGAACGCCGCGACGTGGCTCCCTTTAATCGGTTGAGCAAAAGACCAAGCGCGCGGGCATCGATCCGTGCCGGCGGCATCACGATCAGATTGAGACCTTTGATAAATTCCAGGAGATCGGGAAACCCCAGAAGACAGTCGCCTTTCCCGGCCCGTCGTTTGCCCAGCGACAGGAGCCGTGTGAGCCGGCCCCAGGCGGCGCGATCCCGCGGATAGACGAGAATATCCGGCGTGCTGCCATCGTCGAAGACCAGACGTGCCCCGACCGCGACCCTGAAATTGGCCAGGAGCGCTTTCATAGCTTCATCATCTTTCAGGGCCTTTGCAGCGACATGAACGCGCACCACGCCAGCGACGGTGTTCCTGTCCGCGATGCCGATACCCTTCAAACCAAGCAGGCAGGCCTGCTTTACTAACTCTTCCGGTTTCGAGGCCCCGCGCAGGAAGGAAAAATTGCTGGTTACGGCCAGTTCGGCATAGGCGGACATGGCGGGGCTCACGCAAATAGGCCGTGTAAAAACCAGCGCGGACTGCCGGTTTCGCGCTGATAAAGCCCTTCGCGATAAAGCCAGGCGCGGGCGCCCTGTCTGCTCTCGACGCGAAAATAATCGCGGGTCAGCGCCGCGCCCTCGGCATTATGCCACCACTCCATCGCGATGCGTTCTGGCCCTTCGGCCGCGACCACTTCATGCAGGATATGCCGCCAGCGAAACCGCGCCGGCGGACCGTCCGGCACTTCGGCGACGGCCTCGACCGGCTCCGGCTGCGCGAACAGGCGAAGCGGCCGCGCCTGGTTTAAGGTGTCCTGTTCAACCCGCGCTGGAATAAATCCCACGCGCACAGCCTGCGCCGGAATCGCAACCACCGCGTATTCGGGAATGTGGGTGTCGCACGGCAGCAGCCGCGTTACACGCCGCGATCCGAAACGCGCACTCAACCGGTCGATCAGATGCGCGAGTTCGGCGCTGCGGTCGTTGCCGGCGAGTCCGGTTTGGGTCGGGTCCACTTGTTCGGTGGTGAGCGCCGACAGCCGAATTAGGTCATAGCCAAACCCCGGATCGCACGCATCGCCGATCGCCGTCAGCCGCTCGTCGAACAGACGGTGGATACGGACAGGATCGCGCAAGGGCTCTCCGGTTCCAGCGTCGAGCCGAAAGACTTTGCCGTCGGTGCGAAATAACGCGGCCTGCAACAGCCGCGCGCCCTGCCCGCGCCGTTCCATGATGGTGCCTAGTTCGCGCGCCAGCTGTCCGATGCTGCCTAGCACATCGGCTTCCAGCATGATGGGATCGGCAAACCGCCGTTCCACCACATAAGACGGCAGCGGCAGCCGCGGCTTGATCGATTCGTCTTCTCGACCCAGCGCCTGATCGAGCCGGCGAAGAAATTCCTGCCCGAACCGCGCCGCCAGCGGCGCACGCGGATGATCGACCACATCGGCGACGCGCTTGAGTCCGGACTGTGCCAACGCGGAAATAATTTCGGCATCGAGGCGGAGTGCGGCAAGTGGCAACGGGAGCAGGACGTCGCGCAGAGCGCCCTTCGGCACCAGCCACGTATCGCCAAAACGCGCGGCCGCCCAGGCACACCCGATGCTATCGGCCAGGCCAATCTTCACCCGCAGACCGTGATACTGAAATCGCGCGCAAAGATCCTCAGCCAGCGTCTGCTCACCGCCGAAAAGATGTGCGCAACCGCTGACATCGAGTAACAAACCATCGGGCGGATCGAGACCCACCAGCGGCGTATAGCGGTCACACCAGTCCGCCGCGGCCTCAAGCAAGGCACGATCAGCTTGCAGATCGGCGTCCACCATGTGTAGCGTCGGATACATCGCCCGCGCATCGGCCAGCGGCATCCTAAGTTTCAGCCCAAGCGCCGCCGCCGCATCGTTGACCGCGCAGATACGCAACGCCGACTTGACCGGCTCGACGATGACGAGTGGCGTCTCACCCCGCGTGGAGGAACGGCATTCGATCCGGTCGGTCGAAAGCCGTTTCAGCCACACCGAGAGATAGCGCCTGGAAGCTACGCTCATGATGATCCCATGCGATGGTCCAGAAACCGGCCGGACCGCGCCTGTTCTTGGTCAATGTGAGGGCAAAGGCGGTGCAGCCCAGCCCGCCAAAGGCGTCCGGACGGCTCGGTGTGGCGGCAACTTCCCAGCGCGTTTCGGCCGCGCTCGTGCACGATGACGGCCGATGGCGGAAAAGAAAACCAAAGCCACCGCCTTGGCGTGCAGCGAGCGTCAGCCGACGCGTGGCGGTGAGATCGGCTATCGCTCCATCTTTTGGCAGTTCAGTGATGACGCAGGTTAGCGCGTGACACTTGAGTGCTTCTTCCATCGCCCATAGGGCATCGAGTGGACGAGCGACTTTGACGATCAGCAGCCTGCTTGCAGCCAATCCGAAAAGATCGCAGCCGGGACCATAGATATTACCGGCCTCCAGCGCTGCAAAATCGGTTTGAATCCAAAGCGTGTTGCCGCCATTGGGCGCACGCGCCGCCAAGGCAAAAGCAAAGCCCGCGGCCGCACCTAGATCGTGCGCCGAGGCCGGCGCGATCTCATGCAGACTAGCCGGCGCCAGGCCGCCTTGCAGGCTGGCATCGATGGTCAGCACGCCGAACGCCAGCGCGCGCGCGACGACACCAAGGTCGGTTTTCTGCCCTTCGATTTTCGTCACCGCCTGACGGAGACGGCCCAGGGTGGCTGATGCTCCAGCAGTCACTACGCAATCCTTGTTCATGATATGTTCTAGATAACTCCCGCTGATCACCAAGAGTCAAGTCAGCATAAATTTCATTTATATTTCAATATGTTATGGTGAAGGAACTGGAACAAATCTGAACCATCGAATGGCATTTAGCGCACATCTTTTCGATGAAGACGTTATGGTCACGGGGCCGAATGCATCCGCAGTCATCTCTATAAATTCGCTGTGCAAGCGGTGCCGGACCAAGCCCTACTTTGGAAAAGCGCCGTCTTTACGCGCTCGGCCGTGAACGGCAATTCACGGATGCGCTGACCGGCGGCTTGCGCCACGACATTTGTGATAGCCGCCGCAGTCGGGCCCCGCTCACCCCCCGTCTGTGCCGAGATCAGGCTGACCAGGGCTGGTCAATGACATGAACATCAACACTGCGGAAAACACCCTCAAAACGCAGGATCGGATAGGTGGCTCAGTCACCACCTTTAATCCGCATACGATCAAAGGCGACCTGCTCGTGCAATGTCCAGCCCGTCCATGAAGCTCTCAATCGAACAGACGTTCATGTACGCACCAAGTGCCCGTAACGCGGAAACGCGCACTTCTGCGAAATAAAATGATGCGTCACTTTCACGCTTGGAATATTAGTCGCGCGTAAATGCCTCCTTCGGTCATCAGCAACCGAGCTGCCATTAGGCAAGCTGCACCCAACTTCGGCGCAAATTGGCCGCAATAATCGGACATGCTCGCTTGAATGGATCAGGCAAAATCGACGACGGTCGTTTGGAACTATGATCGTGCTGAGATCATCGCGGACGGAATTATTCACGTTTTCGGTATTGCTTTGGGCATCGTCGGTGCTGCCGTTCTGCTGGTAATCACATTACATGCGGCGCATCGCGCGGAAATTACACCGGTTACTATCTACATAATCGGCCTGCTGTCGATGTTGGGTTTTTCCGCCGCCTACAATCTTTGGCCTATATCGCCACGCAAATGGCTGCTCCGCCGCTTCGACCATTCGTCGATCTATCTGCTGATCGCGGCCACCTACACACCGATTATTTGGCATACGAAAGGGGCTCTGCCAGCCGCAATATTAATCGTCGTCTGGCTAACCGCCGCCGCCGGCATCGTGCTCAAACTTGGCTGGCCGAAGCGGTTCGACGGCTTCTCTATCGTGCTCTACCTGGTTCTCGGCTGGAGCGGTATCCTGGCCTTTGGGCCAATAGCGTCGGCTCTCCACCCCTTGACGCTATGGCTTATTGCAGCCGGTGGCGCATTCTATTCCATCGGCGTACCGTTTCACCTCTGGGAGCGTCTGCGGTTTCATACGGTAATCTGGCATGGCTTCGTCCTCATTGCCGCCCTCTTCCACTATACGGCAGTTTTGTCCTGCGTAACGCTAGCGATTTGATTTTGGCGTCATAGTCCGACTGCCTTCGGTCAAACGACAATCGTCACGAACAAACTGAGACGTAGCCGGAGAACGGCGCATGCCGCGAACGAAGCGGACATGAGATAAGTCCGCGCGATGTCCACTTACGTGGACGCCGATCTCTCTGCAATCAATGACGCTAAGACTCCCACAAAGTGACATGACGGCGCGCAAGCCTGCTCTCCTGATCTTGCAACGTCGCGGCAAGCCCTGAATTGGTTAGACCACTATTTGGCCGACGTCCGATTCAAGTCATTCGCTACCGATGCATATCCCGTTCGTTAACCGGTCAGCATCCGATTCCATATCGCTGCCCGATGCGAGTTGAGAGTCGGATGCTGTATGTCGGCAAAATAAATATAGCGCGCGGGTCGGTGTTGTCCCTCGGTAGCTCGGTGGCAATGAATGAAAAAAAGCGTACTACTACACGGAATTCTTGCGAGGCGCTAAACACTCAGAATCAATTGCAGATTCCGGCGTAATCGTACCTCTCAATCATCGAGGCGACGCGGAAGCGGCGCGACCGTAGGCTGGCTAATCGGCCCATTCTTTCATATCTGTCACATGGCGCACAATGGATCAGCCGGCAAGTCGTTCCGAAATGCAGCACGAAAAAGAACAGGTCGCACTCACATCGATCGCGGCGTCGGCCGTGATGACGATCGCCAAGGGCACGGTCGGCATCTTGACCGGCTCGCTGGCGATCTTGTCTGAAGCCGGCCATTCGCTGATCGATCTCGGCGCCACTATCATGACCTACGCCGCTGTGCGCGTTTCCGGCAAGCCGGCGGACAAGGAACATCATTACGGTCACGGAAAAATCGAGAGCATCTCGGCGCTCGGCGAAACCGCGCTGCTGTTTTTGCTCTCGGGCGTCGTGATCTGGGAAGCCATCAAGCGTCTGACCGAGCACGAAGAGCATATCGTGATCGCCAATGCCTGGGCCTTCGGCGTGATCGCGGTGTCGATCGTGATCGACTTCTTCCGCTCGCGTGCGCTCTCCCACACCGCAAAGCAGACTCAAAGCCAGGCGCTCGAAGCCGACGCCTTGCATTTTTCATCTGATCTGTGGGCCTCGCTGGCGGTATTGTTCGGCCTGGGCGGGGTACGGTCCGGCCTGTGGTGGGCGGATTCCGCCGCCGCACTGGCGGTCGCGATCCTGGTCTGTGTCGCCGGTTGGCGGCTCGGACGACGCACCATCGACACGCTGACCGATACGGCGCCCGAAGGCGCGGCCGACAAGATTATGGGCGTTGCCGCCAAAGTCCCGGGCGTGGTCAGGGTCAGACAGGTGCGCGCGCGTGCCGTCGGTGAAAAGACCTTCGTCGATTTGACCGTCGCGGTGAGCCGCACATTGCCGCTCGATCGCGTGAGCGCGATCAAAGATGCCGTTGCTGCCGCCGTCCGCAAACATGTGCCCGGTGCCGAGCCGACCGTTATTACCGATGCGGTGGCGCTCGACAATGAAACCGTGCTCGATTGCGTGATGGTGATCGCGCGCAATCGCGCGCTCGCTGTTCATCACGTCACGGTGCACGACCTCAACGACCGGCTGGCGATTTCACTCGATCTGGAAGTCGGCGGCAAGCTCTCGCTGCGTGAGGCCCACGCCGCGGCGGACGGCCTAGAACGCGCAATCGCCGCCGAACTCGGCGCCAACGTGGAAATCGACACCCACATCGAGCCACTGCAACCGCATCGCGCTTCCGGCCGCGAGGCGCCGGCCGAACGGGTGAAGGCGGTTGAATTTGCGCTTGCCGAACTCGCCGCCGATGGCCGTACCATCAGTGCGATACATAATGTGCGCGTACGCGAAACCGACGAAGGCGAGATCGTAAATTTCCATTGCCGCGTCGATCCGCATCTCAGCGTCCAGGAGGTACACGAGAAAGTCGATGCACTGGAGCGCGCCCTGCGCGCGCGCTCGCCCTCGATCAAGCGCGTGATCGGCCACGCCGAGCCGATGCGGTAAGTTCCACGATGCGCACCGACACGGCTCAGCCCGTCCGCTTGAAAGATTACCGCCCGCCCGACTGGCTGGTGGAGACCGTTGCGCTCGACATTTCGCTGCACCCGACGCAAACCAAAGTACGCTCCATACTCGCATTAAAACCCAATCCGGAGGCGGCGGCGGCGCCATTGGTGCTCGACGGCGACGGGCTCACGCTGACATCGTTGAAACTCGATGGCATCACACTGTCGGCTGAGAATTACGTTGCGGCGCCCGACAGCCTGACCATTCCGCAAGTACCGAACCGTCCGTTTATGCTGGAAATCGAAACGCTGGTCGATCCGACCGCCAACACCCAACTCTCGGGGCTATACCAATCGAGTGGCACTTTTTGCACGCAGTGTGAAGCTGAAGGTTTCCGCCGCATCACGTATTTCCCTGACCGTCCCGACGTGATGTCGGTCTACACTACGCGTATCGAAGCCAGCAAAACCGAAACGCCGGTGCTGCTGTCGAACGGCAATCTGATCGAAAGTGGCGAATTGTCCGGCGGCCGGCACTTTGCGGTCTGGAACGATCCACATCCCAAGCCGGCTTATTTGTTCGCGCTGGTCGGCGGAAATCTCGTTCATATCGAGGATCATTTTCGCACTCTGTCGGGACGCGACGTCACGCTGCGCATCTATGTAGAGCCCGGCAAGCAAGCCCGCTGTGGCTATGCAATGGAGTCGCTCAAGCGCGCCATGCGCTGGGATGAAGAAAAATTCGGCCGCGAATACGATCTGGAAATTTTCATGATCGTCGCCGTCGCCGACTTCAACATGGGCGCCATGGAGAACAAGGGGCTGAATGTCTTCAACGACAAATATGTTCTCGCCAGCGCCGAGACCGCAACCGACACCGATTTTGCGCAGATCGAAGCGGTGATCGCGCACGAATATTTCCACAACTGGACGGGAAACCGTATCACCTGCCGCGACTGGTTCCAACTTTGCCTGAAGGAAGGCCTCACGGTTTTTCGCGATCAGGAATTTTCTTCCGACATGCGCGCGCGTCCGGTGAAGCGAATTTCCGATGTGCGAGGCCTACGCGCGGCCCAATTCATCGAGGACGCCGGGCCCCTATCGCACCCGGTCCGGCCTGAAAAATATAAAGAAATCAATAACTTCTATACAAGCACCGTGTACGAGAAGGGCGCGGAAGTAGTGCGCATGGTGCAGACCTTGCTGGGTCGCGAAAAATTCCGCACCGGCATAGATCTCTATTTCGCGCGTCACGATGGCCACGCCGCGACCGTCGAACAATTCATCCAGTGCTTCGCCGATGCCAGCGGCCACGACATGTCGCAGTTCATGCGCTGGTATAGCCAGGCCGGCACGCCGGAGGTGACGGTTACCGGCCACTTCGATCCGGCGCGCAAGACCTACACATTTGAATGCAGACAAACCGTGCCGCCGACGCCCGGCCAGCCGACGAAACAGCCGATGGTGATTCCTCTCGCGCTCGGCTTGGTCGGCAAAGACGGCCGTGATTGGCCGCTTACGCCATCGAACGGCGAAAAAATAGAACGCAGCGTGCTGGTGCTGGACGAGCCAGCGCACACCATCGAATTCACCGGCATCGATGAACGCCCGGTGTTGTCGATCAATCGCGGCTTCTCGGCGCCGATCAAACTAAACACCGATCTCGACAGCGGCGATCTCGCCTTCCTGGCTGCGCATGACGGCGATTCCTTCAACCGCTGGCAGGCCTTACAGACCACCGCGATGCGGCTACTAATCGGCAACGTGACCGCGCTGCGCGCTGGCAACTCGCCGCGCACCGACGATAACCTGATCGTCGCGCTGGCCGCAATGCTCGACGATCCGAAGCTAGAGCCGGCTTTCATTGCGCTGGCACTGACGCCTCCGGGCGAAGGCGATGTTGCGCGCGAGATCGGCCGCAATATCGACCCCGATGCGATCCACCTCGTCCGCAATGCGTTGCGCGCGGAGATCGGCGACAAGCTTGGCCCAGCCTTGGCCAAAGCCTACGAGCGCATGGCCGTTCCCGGCCCCTATTCGCCCGATGCAGTCAGTGCCGGCCATCGAACCTTGCGCAACGTTGCACTCGATCTGCTGGCGGCAACCGGCGCACCGGCGGCCATCGAGCGCGCCGCCAATCAATATGGCGCCGCCGACAATATGACGGATCGTATGGCCGCACTGGCGACGCTCTCGCTGCACGCCGTGCCGGAGCGCGAGCCCGCACTCGCCGATTTCTACGCGCGCTATGCCGCCGATGCCCTGGTGATCGACAAGTGGTTCTCGCTGCAAGCCCTAATTCCGGAGCCGGCCGTGTTGGACAAGGTCCGAGCGCTGACCGCACATCCAGCCTTCTCATTCGCCAATCCCAACCGCGTACGCGCGCTGATCGGCGCCTTCGCGGCCAACGCCACACAATTCAACCGCGCCGACGGCGCTGGCTACGGCTTCATTGCCGATACCTTGCTCGCGCTGGACTCTAAAAACCCGCAGCTAGCCGCGCGACTCTCAAACGCGTTTCGCAGCTGGCGCACGCTGGAAATCGGCCGCCGCGCCAAAGCGCAAGCCGCCTTGGCTCGCGTCAAGGCGACCGCAAACCTGTCGCGCGATCTCACCGATATCGTCGAGCGCGCGCTGGCGGATGCATAAAATGCAACGGGATCGGCGTATTTCCGGCGCTGAGCGCGGCATCCCATCTGTTGCCGGATTGGTATTTTTTGTGGGTAACGATTTTTAAATAATTGACTCTTTGGACTCTCGACAAATCAGCGATCATCGATTCAAATCGGCACTGATTCGGAAAGCGATGCGGCACATCCTTCCGAGCAGAGTGGTTGGGGAAATTCCGAACGGAGGCCGTCTATGGCGCGCGCCGGTGTGGCGAGTGCGAGTGCGTCCGCACGCTCAGATTCCATACAAGGTCTCGCGCAATCGATCGCCAAGCCGGCGTATCGCCGCCTGTTGACCGCTGAGCCTCTGCTGCGCCGGGCCGTTCCGGTACTCATCATCGCGTTTCTCGCCACCATCTGCGTCGGCGCCGTCGTGCAAGTGCTCGACCATCGCCGGCTTGCCGTTAATGACATGGTGGTCGAACTCGATGCGCTTGCCGATATCGCCGCTGAGCGCCTACGACAGCCGCTCCAGAAACCCGCCGACGCGCTGACGCGGCCACAGGAGGTGCTGGCGCGCGCACTGCCATCTTGGGCCACCACCGCCGGGCGACGCTTCATCCTGACCAATGCGGAGGGCGCGGTCGTAGCCGCCACACCGGCCGCAGGCGCCACCATCGGTCGCCGCCTGATCGACTTGCTCGGTCCGACACAACCGCTCACGACCTTTGGTGCTGGCGCCGGCGTCATGGAAATCACACTGCCCGACGGCAGCCGCGCGCTGGCGACTGTGCACATGCTCAAAGCGCCATTCGGCCAGATTGCAGTCATGCAGTCGCGCGACGCAGCGCTGGCGCCCTGGCGCTCGCTCACGACGTTGACCATCACGCTGTCGGCCACAACCGGTTTTGTCGTGCTGATCCTCGGCTTTGCCTTCCACTGGCAGGCGACACGGGCGCGGGAAGCGGACCTGATTTATGAGACGGTCCGTAGCCGCATCGATACCGCGCTCAACCGCGGCCGCTGCGGCCTGTGGGACTGGGACCTGGCGCGCGGACGTATTTTCTGGTCGCAGTCGATGTTCGAGATACTCGGACTGGAGGCTAAAAACGACCTGCTGTCGTTCGGCGACGTCACCGCCCTCACCCATCCGGAGGATTTGCGGCTCTACGATCTCGCCGCTGAGATCGCCGAAGCCACCGCGACCACCATCGATCATGCCTTCCGCATGCGGCACGCCGACGGCCATTGGGTCTGGCTACGCGCGCGCTGCGAATTGGTGCGCCAGGCGGGCGAGCCCGGCCTGCATCTGATCGGCATCGCCGTCGACATCACCGAGCAAAAACATCTGGTCGAAAAGACAGTGGCTGCCGATATGCGCCTGCGCGACGCCATCGAGACTATCCCGGAAGCCTTCGTTTTGTGGGATGCCGACAATCGCCTGGTACTGTGCAATTCGAATTTCCAGGAACTGCACAATCTGCCGGAAGAGGCGATCACTGTTGGCGCCTCCTACGAGGAGGTGGTCGAAGCCGGACGCCAACCTGTGGTGCGGAGCAAGATCATTACCGGCGGCCCAAATCTTCCGGGCGCCCGCACCTTCGAGGCGCAGCTCGATGACGGCCGCTGGCTACATATCAGCGAGCGGCGCACCAAGGACGGCGGCTATGTTTCGGTCGGCACCGACATCACCACGCTTAAGACCCATGAGGAAAAGCTGGTCGATAGCGAAAAGCGGTTAATGGCAACGATCGCCGACGTGCGCGCCTCACAGCAGCGGTTGGCCGAACTCGCCGAGCAATACGCCGCCGAAAAGACCCGCGCCGAGGAGGCCAATCAAGCCAAGTCGAAATTTCTCGCCAACATGAGCCACGAGCTGCGCACACCGCTCAATGCCATCATCGGATTTTCGGAAATCATGGAGTCGGGCATGTTCGGCCCGCTCGGCGCCGAGAAGTATCGTGAATATTGCAGCGACATCCTGAGCAGCGGCCAATATCTGCTCGACGTCATCAACGATATTCTCGACATGGCCAAGATCGAGGCCGGCCGCATCCGCCTCGATTTCGAGGAGCTCGATCTCGATACGCTGCTGGCTGAAGCCACGCGCGTGGTGTCGGCGCGCGCGCAGGAAAAAGAGCTCGAATTGGCCACCAAGATTTCCCCCGATCTCGGCCTGCGCGCCGATCGCCGCGCGCTCAAACAGATCATCCTTAATTTGCTGTCCAACGCGGTGAAATTTACGCCAGCCGGCGGCCGCGTCACGGTGCGCGGTCGCACTAACGGCGATTGTATCGTGCTGGTAATCGCCGATACCGGCATCGGCATCGACAAGGATGCGCTGGCCAAACTCGGCCGTCCGTTCGAGCAGGTCGAAAGCCAGCTCACCAAGAGCCATCAGGGTTCGGGTCTTGGCCTCGCGATCTCAAAGTCACTGGTCGAACTGCACGGCGGAAACATGCGCATCCGCTCGACCCTGGGCAAAGGCACGCTGGTGGTCGTGCGACTGCCGATGCACCCGCAATGCCATTTGCCGAAGGAAGAAGCCGCGTAATTGTTTTTTTGTGCCGTGAGCATATTCGAAAACTGTTCCGCCTTTTTTCAGGATCACGCGCTAAGATCCCTTGCCCAAAATCCGCTCGAAACTGGCGCGCACTTTCCCCTGCGTCTCAATCAAGGTTGCATCGAGCGTGGCAAAATCCGGTACGTCGCCGGCGCGCGCCAGTAGCCGCAACAGGCCGGCGCCTGCGACCTTGGCGTCGAACGGGCCTGACAGACACAGCCGCAGAATTTGCGTGAGATCCTGATAAAGTTGTACCGCCGAGCGCAATACCTCGGCCTCCTCGACCCGCAGCAAGCGCAATGCCAACGCTTTATCGAGCACGCGCGCGGTCGACGTATCGAGAATGCCGGGCAACGCGTGCGCATGCACAAGCTGCAAATACTGCGCGATGAACTCGATATCAACCAGCCCGCCGGCGGCGTATTTGATATCCCACCGCTCACGGTCGCCTTTTTCCCTGGCGATCGCGGCACGCATTTCCAGAACGTCGCCGGCCACCAAAGCGGCGTCGCGCGGACGCTGCAGGATGCCGCGGATGACTTTCTCCACCCGCGCACCGAATACCGGCGAAGCCGACACCACGCGCGCGCGCGTGAGCGCCATATGCTCCCAGGTCCAGGCCTCGGTTTCCTGATAGTCGGTAAAACTGCCGATCTGGGTGGCCAGCGGCCCGGCGCGGCCCGACGGGCGCAGACGCATGTCGACGTCATACAGCGCGCCGTAATTGGTCTGCGCGGTCAATGAATTGATCAGCCGTTGGGTCAGGCGGGCAAAATATTGCGCGCCATAGAGTGGGCGCTTGCCGGTCGAATCCGGAGACTTCTCATCGAAATCGTAGATCAGAATTAAATCAAGGTCGGAAGTCGCGGTCATCTCGCGCCCGCCGAGCTTGCCCATGGCCAGCACCGCGGTCTGTTCGCCGCCCATATGGCCGTAAGTCAGAGCGAAATTATCGGCGGTCGCGCGGTGCACGGCGCGGATGATTGCGTCGGCCAGCCGTGCAAAGGCTTCGCCCGCGGCCCGCGCCGTCACCGTGCCGGATAGGATCCGAACACCGATCAAAAACATGTATTCCAGCCCGAATATGCGAACGCGTTCGAGCAGGTCCTCGTCGTAGCGCGATTGCGCGAGCTCGGCGTCGAGCCGCTTGCCGAGTTCGACGTCGCTCGGCAGCGTGCCGAAAAAGCTCGGATCGACCAGCCCGTCCATCGCCTGAGGATTACGCGCCAGCATATCGGCGAGTCTTGGTGCAATCCCAAGAATGAAAGCGGTAAGAGCGATGAGATCGGGATTCTGCCGCAGCAGCGACAGCAGCCGCGCCGCGCTATGCAGATTGGCGACGAACTGGTCGAACAGCACCAGCGCGGCATTCGGGTTGTCGGTCCGGCTTAGTTGTTCGAGCAAGACCGGCAGCAAATCCTGCAAATGACTGCGCGCCGCCTCGCCCTTGAGCGAGCGGTGGGCGCCGCTCAGCCAGTGACGGACGACGGTCGAGGCCTCCAGCGGCGAGCGGAAGCCAAGCTCGGCCAGCCGATCCAGCGTTTTGCGATCATCGGCGCCAAGCGGGAACGAGAGCCCCGGCCGGTCGCCGCCCGGCACCTTTTCGAACAGGCGCGAATAATGGGACTGAACCTTGCCGAGATGATCGAGCAGAATCTTGGCAAAGGCGTCGCGGCCGGCATATCCAAGAAAGCGCGCGAAACGTTCGAGTTCAGCGCGTTCGACCGGCAGCGTTTGAGTCTGCTCGTCGTTGATCATCTGCAACCGGTGCTCGATCGTACGCAGGAAAACATAAGCCGCCTTCATGTCGTTGCGCGCGGCCGCGTCAATCCAGTGGTCCATCGCCAGATGGTCCAGAGCGGCAAGCGTGTCGCGGTCGCGCAAATGCGGATTGCGGCCGCCCGCGATTAATTGCTGAGTCTGCGCAAAAAATTCGATCTCACGAATGCCGCCTCGCCCAAGCTTGATGTTGTGGCCTTCGACCGCGATCTCGCCGTGACCGCGGTAGGCGTTGATCTGCCGCTTCATGGCGTGCACGTCGGCGACTGCAGCGAAATCGAGATATTTGCGCCACACGAAGGGCGACAAATCGTTGAGGATCATCTCGCCCGCCGCGATGTCTCCGGCGCAGGGGCGCGCTTTGATCAGCGCGGCACGCTCCCAGTTCTGCCCGGCGCTCTCGTAATAGGAAAGCGCCGCCGCGGTCGAAATCGCGATCGCGGTCGAGGCCGGATCGGGCCGCAGACGAAGATCGGTACGGAACACATAGCCGTCGGCGTTGCGCTCCTGCAGCAGCTTTACCAACCGCTGGGTGATCCGCACGAACAGCGAAGCCACCTCCGCGTCCTTCGGCACGGCCGGCGCCGCCGGGTCATAAAATACAATGAGATCGATATCGCTCGAATAATTGAGCTCAAAAGCGCCCATCTTGCCCATGGCGAGCACGATATAGCCGCTGCCGTCCTGCGGCCGGTTTGTATCTTTCGGTGTCAGGCGCCCGGTGCGCGCGGCCTCGGCCAGCACGAAACGAGCGGCGGCATCGACCGCCGCATCGGCCAAATCGGTGAGCGCGCGCGTCGCCCGCATCACCGGCCACACCCCGCCAATATCGGCGAGGGCAATCAGCAGCGCCGCCTCCCCCTTCATGATGCGCAGCAGACGCATCGCCTCGGCTTCGTCCGTCGTCGCCGCGACGGCGCAACTACACTTCGCCAGAAATTCAAGCAAATGACGGTCGGGATCGGTGCCGAGCAAACGCAGTAGGCGCTGAGGGTTGCTGCTCGCCAGTTCCCACAGATATGGCGAATTCTCGGTCAGGCTTTCGAGCAGCGTGCTGACGATCGGGTGAGCAGCGAATAGCGCCTTGAGCGATTTAGCTTCGCGCCTTGGCAATCCGGCCAGCCACGCTGCCAGGTGCGCCCGCGCGGCCTTAGGCTCAATCGAGCGCGGCGCAGCGGCAATGCGCTCGGCCAGCGTTGCGCCCTTCGCCTTCGGCTTGCGCCCAGACGTCTTGCGTAAAGCCTTCTTGCGAATGGCTTCCTTTTTGGCGGGCCGTCTCATCCGGCAATCTGTACCGGCCCTCCGCGCGGCAAGGCAATAATACTCTTGAGGCCGGGCCCGTTATCGGCCAGCGTCAAATCGCCGCCGTGCAAGCGCGCCACCGCAGAAGCGAGGCTCAGGCCCAGCCCGGAACCCGGTTTGGAACGGCTTTGTTCGAGCCGCACGAAGCGCTCGACGACACGCGCACGGTCGGTTTCAGGAATGCCCGGTCCGTTGTCAGCCACGGTCAACAGGATATGTTCGCCCTCGTTAAGGGCGCGCACCAGGATTTCCGGCGCTGCGCCGTTTAGAAGCGGAGCGCCCGGTTCGGTGTATTTGATGGCATTGTCGACCAAATTGGCGAGCGCCTGGCTAACCAATTCGCGGTTGCCTTTGACCCGCGCCGGCGCATCGGCCTCGACCTTAAGCGAGATGCCTTTCTCTTCGGCCAGCGGCTCGTAGAGATCTCCGATGTCTCGAGCGATCTCGGCAGCATCAAACTCGCTCATATCCTCGCGCGCCTGTCCCGATTCCGCGCGCGCGATCATCAACAGCGCGTTGAAGGTGCGAATCAATCCCTCGGATTCGGCGATAGTCGCTTCCAGCGCGGCGCGGTATTCGCTCTCACTCTTGGCGGTACGCAAAGCCTCCTCGGAACGATTTTGCAGGCGCGTGAGCGGCGTCTTGAGATCGTGTGCGATATTGTCGGAGACCTCTTTCAGGCCGAACATCAGTGCCTCGATGCGTTCGAGCATGGCATTGAGATTCTCCGCCAGTCGGTCGAGTTCGTCGCCGGTACCGGCGACCGGCAATCGCCCGCCCAGATCGCCGGCCATGATCGTGCGGGTGGTTTCGGTCATGGCATCGACGCGGCGCAGCACGCGGCGGGTGACGAACAGTCCGCCAGCCAGGCCGAGCACGATGACGATGGCGACCGACCAGCGTCCGGCGGCGAGCACGATGTGATAGAGCCGCTCGCGCTCCTCAAGGTCGCGGCCGACCAACAGGCGGAACCCCCCCGGAAGCTGGAACACGCGAACCAGCGCATTGTGGTCGGGGTGTTCGGACGCTTCGGTTTCGTCGATCCGGTGATAGACCGTCTCGGTCCAGCCCGGATTGTCGAGGATGCCCGGCGCCAGCGCGGTCACGTTGCCGGCCAGCGCCTCGCCGGCAAATGTGGTGACAAGATAAAGGCTCGAACCCGGCCGGCGTGCCCGCGCATCGACCACGATTACCAGGCGGCGGATGCCGCCGAGCCGATATTGCTCGGACAGGCCGGCGATCTCGGTATTGACGGTATCGGTGATTTGTTCGGTGATCAGGCGGCGGGTATTGAGCGCAAAATAACCCAGCAGAAACGCTGCAAACAGCGCAAACACGGTCAAATAGACCAGCGTTAGCTTGAACGTGGTGGTGCGAAATAATTTACCGAGCGCCGTCACGTATCATGTATCCCGCGCCGCGGACCGTATGCAAAAGCGGCTGGGAGAATCCTTTATCGATTTTCGAGCGCAAGCGCGAGATATGAACGTCGATCACGTTGGTCTGCGGGTCAAAGTGGTAATCCCACACGTTTTCCAGCAGCATAGTGCGGGTGACCACCTGCCCCGCATGTTTCATCAGGTATTCCAGCAGACGGAATTCGCGCGGTTGCAGCGAAATCTCCTCCGCGCCGCGTCGAACCTGGTGCGACAGCCGGTCCAACTCAAGATCGCCGACGTGGAGCACGGTTTCTTCGTTGCGGCCGCCTCGCCGGCGCGCCAGGACTTCGGTCCGCGCCAACAGCTCGGTGAACGAATAGGGCTTGGGCAGGTAATCGTCGCCGCCGGCGTGCAGCCCTTTGACCCGGTCGTCGACTTGGCCGAGTGCCGACAGAATAAGCGCCGGCGTCTCGATGCCCTTGTCGCGAAGCGCGCCGATCAAAGATAGCCCGTCACGCTTCGGCAGCATTCGGTCGACGATCAGCACGTCATATTGGCCATCGAGGGCCATCGCCAGGCCGTCTTCGCCGTTATTGGCGGCGTCGGCGATATGGCCGACCTCGCGAAACGCCTTGACCAGATAGTCGGCGGCGTCGCGGTCGTCCTCGATAACCAGAAGGCGCATGGTGACCCGATCCGGCTGCGCATCGGCCATGTGGCCGAGGACGCGAGTCCCTTGAATACCCGCATAAGTGCGCATTGGTCACACCAATTCTAGTCAATTCGGTCGCGTTTTTATTCCCGGTCTGGTCACCCCTCTCATCTGCCGGGCAAAACGATGGCCGGTCAGCATTTTAACGCCTATTCCGTACGCGAGGGGGTGGCGGATTTGGCCCGCCACCCCCTCAACGACCCCACCCCAGCGGGGGCGACGGATGCCGGGGTTGGAGTTCAGATCGGACCGCGAGCGAACCGTTAGGCCCATCCCCGTCCGGAATTTGGTCGGGACGGGCCACGAGGCCCGCCCCGTTTGAGGCGTACCACCGGCGGGGGCGACGGATGCCAGCAGTACGCCCCGAACTGTTGCGCGTTAGCCGTTGCCGACCGGCAACGCCACGAAACGGGTATTGTTACCCTTCTTTACCCGCAGCAGCACGGTGCGCTTGCCCTCCGTCCGTGCACTGGTGATCAGGTTGCGCACGTCGGAAGGTGTCGAAACGGACTTGCCGGCAACTTCCAGGATGACATCGCCGGTGGAAAAACCGTGATCGGCGGCGACCCCGGACGAATCGATGCCGGTGACCACCACGCCTTGGTTGCCAGCGCCAGCGACGCGAGACGCCGGAGCGAGCGTAAGACCGAGCTTGGCGATGTCGACGCCGGTATCGGGCGACGCGGCATCGGCACGCGCTTCCTTGGTGTTCGGCAATTCGCCGAGCGTCAGCGTGACGGTCTTCTCCGAGCCACCGTGCAGGATCGCGAGCTTGACCGAGGTCTTAGGCGCCAGGGCGCCGATCCGCTTGGCGAGATCGCGGGCATCCTTGACCGGCTTTCCGTCGACCGCGGTGATAACGTCGCCGGCTTCGATGCCGGCCTTCTTTGCCGGACTGTCGGCTTGCGGTTCGGCGACCAGTGCGCCCTCCGCTTTCTTCAGGCCTAGACTCTCGGCGATATCCTGCGTCACCGGCTGAATCTGCACCCCGATCCAGCCGCGCGTAACCGAACCATGGTCCTTGAGCTGGCTGACGACGCTGGTGACGGTATCGGCGGGGATCGCGAAGGCGATGCCGACCGAGCCGCCCGATGGCGAGAAGATCGCGGTATTGACGCCGATCACGTTGCCATCGGTGTCGAAGGTGGGCCCGCCGGAATTGCCCTTGTTCACCGGCGCGTCGATTTGGATGAAGTCATCATAGGCGCTGGCGCCGATATCGCGGCCGCGTGCCGAGACGATGCCGGCGGTGACGGTACCGCCAAGGCCGAACGGATTGCCGACCGCGAGCACCCAATCGCCGATGCGCGGCAACTTGTTAGAGAGCTTCACATAAGGGAACGGGCCCTGCTCGACCTTGATCAGCGCGAGATCGGTGCGCGGATCGGTTCCGATGACCTTGGCGGTGTGGGTCTTGCCGTCGTCGGTGGTGACCTGAACGCTTTCAGCCTTTTCGACGACATGGTTGTTGGTCACCGCATAGCCGTCGGCGGAAATGAAGAAGCCCGAACCTTGCCCGGTGATGATGTTATGGCGGCCTTCCGGCGCGCCAGGGACTTGACCGTTCGGCATGTCGGGCATGCCGAAGCGGCGGAAGAATTCGCGTAAGCCCGGCGGAATTTCGTTGCTATTGCCGAGGCCAGTGGTTTGTCCGCCGCCGTCGACCTTGACGCGGACCGAAATCACCGCCGGTTTCACCTTCTCGACGATATCGGCAAAACCGACCGGGGCTTGCAACTTGTGCGCCTGCTCCGTCAGGTTCTGTGCGAACGCAGACGGATAGCCGGCCGAAAGATTGAGGCTGGGGCCAACCACGAGCACGGCGGCGCCAAGGCCGACTACGGTACTGGCGAGGAGGATGGCACGACGGGCCGAAAGCACGCGCCGTTTCTTCGGATTATTGGGCAGGTCGTGAGCGGGGGGAACACTGGGCGTCATCATGCAATCTCCATCTCGATTCGGGGGCGCGCTGACGCGCCGTTTCAAATCTGAAGATGGGGAGATGAGCCTTACAGCGTCCTGTCGGCAGGATTAAACTTTTGTAAGGTGAGGGAGAAAATTTATTATTGAAAATCAATAGATTGAACAAGGCTCAGTCAGCACGAGGCCCGACCAAAGTCGCAATCCGTTTCTGCTCGGCGGCCGTTAATTCCGGCGTTTGCAAACCCGAATTCCGGCGGCGGCGCGCCATCACGGCAAGCGCCATCAAGCCGGCCAGCAGCGCCGCGGGCGGCATTCCCCACAACAGCAGCGTGTAAAGCTCCAGCGGCGGCTTGAGCAGCACGAACGCGCCGTACCGCGCCACCAGGAAATTGAGCACCTGCTGATCACTGTCGCCTTGGGTCAACCGTTCGCGTACCAAAACACGCAGATCGTGGGCAAGCGGCGCGTCGGAATCATCGATCGACTGGTTCTGGCAAACCATGCAGCGCAGCTCGCGCGAGAGATCGCGCGCGCGCGCTTCCAGCGCCGGATCCTTGAGGATCTCGTCCGGCTGGACAGCAAGCCCTGTGCCCGGCGCGGCAAGCGCGAATAACAACGCAATCCACGCCATGCCGCGCATATGCCTTACTCCTCAGCCGAGCGCCGTCCACGTCCCGTCCGCGTTGCGGCAAGCGGTACCACGCGCGGTCTCCGGGCGACCGTCAATATATATAGTGTGAGTGTAAGAGCGGCAGTTGCGGCCGCCTTCCTGATAGGCGGGGCCTGGCACCACGGTGCCGTAGCGGCCGGAATCCGGATTATTCCACGACACTGGCGAGCCGGGAGGCGCACGTTCGAGGGCATCCATCTGCGCGGCATAGGCCCGTTGCTTGTCCTCGTCATCCATCGCAGCGCCGATCCGATTGCCGATCAGCCCGCCGAGTAAGCCGCCAACCACCGCGCCACCCAGTCGGTTTCCAGGCCCGGCAATCGTGGAGCCAATCAGCGCGCCCGATCCGGCGCCAAGCAAGGTACCGGTGTTTTCCTTCGGTCCCGGACCCATCCCATCGGGACTGCCGGCACATTCAGCGAGCGCTAAAACGACGACGGCCAAAGCTGCAAACTTGGTCGCGATTTTGGTTGCGGACATGTCGACCCCTGGGAAACCCATGCACAAGCCTATCAGGCTATCGAGACCGGAGGATTCAGGCAAAAGTCCGGCGTCCTACGCCGCCGGCAGCACCAGTTCGGCGCGCAGACCCCCGAGCGGCGCTGTGCCGAGCTTGAGCTCGCCGCCATAAAGGCCGGCCAATTCGACTACGATCGACAGTCCTAGGCCCGAACCCGGCTTGGTCTCGTCGAGACGTCGTCCGCGATGGGCCACCTGCTCGCGTTCGGAAGGCGACAGCCCGCGGCCATCGTCGTCCACCACGATCCGCAACAGCTGGCCGAAGCTCGACGGATCGGGCCGCTCGCGCACCACCTCGATCATCACCCGCGAGGCCGCCCACTTGCAGGCATTATCCACCAGGTTGCCGATCATCTCTTCGAGATCGGGCCGCTCGCCGCGGAACCGCGCCGCCTCGTCCGCGTGCACCTCAACGGCGATGCCGCGGTCGTGGTGAATCTTCTCCATGGTGCGTGCCAACGCGGTGACCACCGGCGCAACGTCGGTGATCGAGCCGACCACCGTCAGGCGCGCTGCCAGCCGCGCGCGCTCGAGATGACGCGCCACCTGGTCGCGCATGATATCGGCCTGTTCAAGCACCTTCTTGGCGAACGGATCGTGCTCGCGCGCCGCCGCCTCGTTCACCATCACCGAGATCGGCGTCTTCAGCGCATGGGCGAGATTGCCGACATGGGTACGCGCCCGCTCGACGATTTCCTTGTTGGCGTCGATCAGCGCATTGGTCTCGCGCGCCAGCGGCGCGATCTCTTCAGGGAATTCTCCAGCCAGCCGCTCCGCGGTGCCGGACCGGATCGCGGCGAGGCTACCGGTGATGCGCTTGAGCGGGGCCAAGCCGAACCGTACCTGGAACATCGTGGTGAGCAGCAGCACGGCAGCGAGCAGCGAAAACGTAATGATCAGCGCCTGATCGAACGAACGCACTTCCTCGGTGATCTCGGAATCATCGCCGGCAACCGCGACAAGATAGTGCCCCTCATCGCCAAGATCGATGTTGCGCTCGACCAGCCGCAGCCGTTGGTCCTCCGGACCCTGCACATAACCCTGGCGCGAGCCGTCGAGACCGGCCGGGATGCCGCGGTCCTGCAGATGGGGCAGTCCGCCGTCCCATAGCGAGCGTGACGCACGGACGTCATGCTTGTCCGGGTCGAGCCGCGTGACCTGCCAGTACCAGCCCGACAGTGGCAGCTCGAACAGCGGTTCGCCGAGTGATTGTGGGAATTTATCGTTGGCCTCGTCAGGCGAGGCCACGTCGGCGACCAGCGTGCGCAGATAGACGCCAAGCCGACGGTCGAAGGCGCGCTCCACCGCCTGACGATAGAGTGAGGACAGCACAATGCCGGTGATGACGAGGATAACCACCGCCCAGGCGGTGGCCGAGACGAACAGGCGCAACGCGAGGGAGTTGGTGCGCATCAAAGACTACGTGCCGGGCGGAGCAAGGAGATAACCGAGGCCGCGCACGGTCTGGATGATCTCAACGCCGAGCTTCTTGCGGATGCGGCCGACGAATACTTCGATGGTGTTGCTGTCGCGGTCGAAGTCCTGGTCGTAAAGATGTTCGACCAATTCGGTGCGCGAAACCACGCGTCCCGTGTGATGCATCAGATAGGCGAGCAGACGGTACTCATGACTGGTGAGCTTAACCGGGTTGCCGTTGACCGCGACGCGTCCGGTGCGTGAATCGAGCCGCACCGGCCCGCACTCGAATTCGCTCTTGGCATGGCCGACCGAACGCCGCAGCAACGCGCGCACGCGCGCCAGCACTTCTTCCAGGTGAAAGGGTTTGGCGACATAATCGTCGGCGCCGGCGTCGAAACCCTGTACCTTGTCGCTCCAGCGGTCGCGCGCGGTCAGCATGAGCACAGGCATGACGCGGCCGTTACGCCGCCAGGATTCCAGCACCGAAATGCCGTCCATCTTGGGCAGGCCGATATCCAGGATCACCGCGTCGTAGGGCTCGCTCTCACCAAGATAGTGGCCCTCCTCGCCGTCGAACGCGCGATCGACGACATAGCCGGCGTCGGTCAGCGCGGTGGTGAGCTGGCGGTTGAGATCGGGGTCGTCCTCGACGACAAGCAGGCGCAAGGTTATCTCCGTTCAGCGCCCGTTGATAACCTCACCATTCACGGCATCAACGGTTTCGCTGGTCACTCTGCCACTGCGCTCGAGCAGAGTCAGCACATAGACGAGCCCGTCGCCGTGATGGCAAAGCCGGGCCCGCACCAGTTCGGCGTGATGGCCGTGTTCGCGCCGGGTTTTGATCGCCCGGCCGAGCGGAATGGCCTTCTGCTCGGCGACCGCCGTGCGCTGCTCGGCCTTGCTCAGGCAGAGGTTGGACGGCGGACTGGCAGCAAAGGCCGGCGCGGCCAACAGGCCGAGTACGAGAACGGCGGGGAACAATCGGGAGACCGGCATGGCAGGGAGTTTGAGCGCGTGCCGGTGAACGCGACCTGAACGCAAACTCCCCTAAAAGCCTTCAAACGAGGCAAAAGCCGCGAGCGGCTCGCGCGGGGAGCGCCAGGAATTGATCAGGGCGGCCTCATCGGCGTAACCGATGGCCATGCCCGAATAAATCATCAAATTGTCGGGAAGTTTTAGGAATGAACGCACAGTGCGGTTAAACGACACCCAAGCCTGTTGCGGGCAGGTGTGCAGGCCGTAACCCCGCGCCAGCAGCGCGACGGTTTGCAGGTAGCCGCCAATGTCGGCCCACTGCGCAGGCCCATGCACTTTCTCACGCGCAAAAAACAGCGCGACCGGCGCGCCGAAAAATTGATAGTTGCGCGCGTATTGCCGGTAACGGGCCGCTTTGTCTTCGCGCGGTACGCCGATCGACCGGTAAAGCGCCTCGCCGACCTGGAAGCGCCGCGTCTTGTACGGTTCGCTCAGGGGGGCGGGATAGATGGTGTAGTCGGTGCCCTCGCCTCGCGGCAGCTCTGTCGCCATGCGCGGTGCCAATAGCGCGACCAATTCCTGAACGCGCTGGCCGGCAATGGCATAGACGCGCCAAGGCTGCATGTTGCCCGCCGAGGGCGCTCGCGCCGCATGCTCGACGATGTCGCGGATGGTTTGTTCGGGGATCGGCGTCGGCAGGAACGCGCGGCAGGAATAGCGCGAGGCAACGGCGTCGAGGACGTCCATGGGAAGTCTCCGCGAGAGTTGCGCGGACCTTACTTCTTCCCCAAAATCCTCGCCACCTTCTCGATACTGCGTCCGCCGCGCGGTCGCGGAGGCTTTGTGCTCGGGGACAGCGAGAAGATTTCGGAGACGATTGAGCATCTTGCAACCTCTGCGCGTTAACGCGCGGCTTGTTTTGAAGCGAAAAATGCGGAAACCTAGC